>Ga0247608_10004495_pt1 | contig 15555 bp, 14 predicted proteins | sample 176DNAGHGlowgp2_FD_193490 | JGI IMG/M metagenome (GOLD analysis project Ga0247608, IMG submission 193490) | Sheep rumen microbial communities from Palmerston North, Manawatu-Wanganui, New Zealand - 1766 DNA GHGlow gp2 | ecosystem: Host-associated > Mammals > Digestive system > Stomach > Rumen ...
TTATCAAATAGGTGAATGTTATTACATTAATCAGCATCGTCGACAAGCAAAAGATGCATTTAAACATGCTCTTTCATATGCAAAATCTGCTAAACAGGATACGGGTGACTGTGAATATCGCCTGCAACAACTAGAGAGCCCAACTCTTGCCTATGACCCAGTGGAAGATAGCGAAGCCTATTTGGCAGTGATTGATGAGGTGGAACGTAGACTCTATGAAGAGTTCAAGGACGAACCTCGACACATGGGCTTTTGTTTCCGTTATTGGTCAGCTAAACGTACTCTTCTTAAAGAATACGGTATAGAATGGAACTCGCCTAGTACGATGAATCCGAGCGTGATGTTCGATTAATGTTTTCGCCATGACATATCAGCAATTAAACGATATCGGACAGAAAATTCTGCAAGGTTGGACTAAAGACAGAAAAAAGGAGGAGATTATCACAATAGCCTCCAGACATGGGTTAGCCCTTAATGAAGACCAAATTGGAGAAATCCCTGTTCGTCTTAGGATGCAGCTTTCTGATGGACGATGGGATGAATCTAGGGAATACACATGGCCTTTGGCAGATTATTCCACGAAAGCCTTCTCAAAACTCTATTACTTATATAATCAAGACAAGGATAGTCTCAACGATGTAATACATCTAGCTCTTTTACTTTGTTTCGCAGACGGTGAAGAAGAACTTGTTAGTTGGCATTGCTCGAAACCGGAATGTTGGAAAAAGTGTGAAGTGAGGTGGTATTATGGAAGGCCAAAGGCAATACCAACATACCGAGCAAATGATAGTGGAGGAGGAGATTGGTATTATGAATATGAACATGACGGCTGTTTTAAGACAACTGATCGCGCACTTATGGTTCCAGGGACACGTATTGATCCTTGGGAAGGAAAAGGCACAAATAGAGAACCACCAATGATAGTACGTGACCTTACAGAAACCTCTTTGACATTTAGTTTTAATGGACAGGATTATACTGTTAGGTATGAGAAATGGCTAACAATAGAAGAACATATTGAGGTTGAATTAGATTAGTCTTATGGGAATAGATATGAAACTGACACCTTATAATGGTGAATTATCTCAAGGTAGTAGTTATTTTTGGGATGCACCGCAACTATCATCTCCTAGCCTGTATCCTTGGACAACAGACGAGGCAGGCAACAAATATCCCATGCAGTTTATATGCCAGATAAATTGTAATGACCTGCCAGAGAACGAATGGTTACCTAAACAAGGTATGTTGTATTTCTTTGGGGAGATAGACTATTTCCTTGGATATGACGTGAAACGGCCTAATGGATTAGGAGAGTGGCCAGAGGACGCTGTTAGAGTGGTTTATGCAAATGTTGACAGAGAGCAGTTGAAGCGTACGAATTACTTCGAAGGAGATGACATGATAACACCTCATACCATCACTTTCTCTAAAGGTCCTGAACGTGAGGCGAATTTTCGATTGTTAGGTAAACCTTATGAAGAGGATGTTGAACTCGCATTTGATGAAAACTGGATTTTGTTATTACAGCTAGATACAGATGCCAATGATTATTTTGACCTTCGCTTCTACGACATGGGGTTGCTTTACCTAATGATTGAAAGGAACAAACTACAGAATGGCAATTTCTCTAACATAAGAGTTCATATGACTTCATTATAGGACAGCAAAAAGCCCTATCTTGTGTCGAGACAGGGCGAATGAAAAAGTTTTTAACCTTTCTGAATCTCTTCATAGAAAGTCTGTTGCGCAGTACGAAGCATGTTAAGAGCACGAGGCATGAAGTCTGCAAGAACAGGTGTGCTGTCTACCAATACCTCGAATCCAATCCAAACAGCCTGTGGGATGGGAGTGTACGCCTTTACCACCTTGATTGCGGTGTTGGTCGCATTGAGGGCACGTAGCACAGCATCACGATTTTCGTCTGTAACTTCATAAATGTTGGGCATCATCAGGCGGAAATACTGGTCGTCATCGTCGTCATAGAAAAAAGCGAAATTACGTCCTTCGCACTTGAAATCAATGCTGTACTCATCTTCTTTGGGGCAGAATCCTTCTTCCTGAAGGTACTGCTTCATCAATTCTTTTAAACTCATAATACTTTGTTTTAAGTTAAAAAATAGTGTTATTGAATAAATCCAATCTTTGGACGTCTGTTCTTTGTCTCGGAGTCTTCCATCTTCAGACGGAGATCTTCGTATGAATTGATGACCTCTTTGCTGATGGAAGGATGAATGCTACCGATAGTTGTTTCTAACAGTTGCTGTGTAATGGGTTGGTCACTGAAAGCTGCTCCCATTGCAGCATCATTGACGATATAGGCAATATCACTGGCTATATAACCATCAGTCAATTCGGCCAGGCGTTCTGCATCAATATCTTCGCAGGGGCGACCATTAAGGTGGATTTTAAACATCTCTCTTCGAGCCTCTTTGTCAGGCATGGGAATATAAACCATTTTGTCGATTCGACCAGTTCTCAAGACGGCAGGATCTATCATGTCTGGCCGATTACTGGTGGCAATTACAAAAATACCTCGCTGGGAACAATTGTTCAATTGGCTCAAAAACTCATTCACTTCGCCAGCCTGATGTTCAGCACCCGTGTTCGAACGATTAGGGACAAAAGCATCGAACTCATCGAAACAGATAATGGTAGGTTTGCTTTCCTCGGCTTTCTTGAAAAGATCTGCAATCTTTCCTTGTGAACCATGCACATAGATACTACCTAAATCGCTGGCTTTTACGAGCATAAAATTAAAGCCCGTTTCCTCGGCAAATTTCTCTGCAAAGAAACTCTTTCCACAACCTGGAGGACCGTAGAACAACATACCATTAGGCGGCAATAACTTATATTTCTCAGCCTTTTCTTTATCTTTCAGAATGAATATCACTTTCTTCGTCAGCATCTGCTTCAGCTGATCCATACCCGCAATATCCTTAAAGCCGTTGCCTTTGCCTTTCTGAATCTCTACTTTAGCCTCAGTAGCTTGTCTTTCCTCATCACAAGAATTGTTGCCTGATTGCTGATTAGTACGCTCTTGTTGCCTGGACTGTTGTGGTTCTTCTTCAACCTTATTTGGGTTTTGCAAGTCTTTCAGAAGATGGTCTACATCCGTGTATTTGCATGCTCCGTTAATACATAGACCTTTCGTCAAGATACGCTTATAACCGTCATCCAATTTGATGTCGTCCAAATTCAGGGGCGTCTTACGGGCTTCTTTGACTATTTTTATACGATCTTTGCGAACGGCGCCTTCTGGAAATTCGATGCCCCAGGGTACGCAATTGGTAAGCATCGTATAGAACAGTGCAACAGCAGAAAATAAATCTGTAGTATCGTTATACATTCCTGCGAATGTGGTATTTGATTGATATCGCTCGTCTAAGTCCGATGTGTCGAACGAAGGAGCCCCACCAACGTATTTGGATACGTGGCTCAAGTCTATCAACTCAGCTGTACCACCAGTTCTCTCCGACAACATAATGTTGCGTGGCGTAATATCGTTATGGAAGAGATTGTGGTCATGCATATACTTGAGTCCTTCGAGAATATCCGTCATGATTCTGACAGCCTCATCAATACGCAACGCGCCTTCACGTGTAAGTTTGTCTGCCAGTAATTCGCCGCTGAAATAATTAGTCACTACGTATCTACAATCACCAACGGTATCGTCCTGATACGTACCCTTCTCCACATAGGAGATGATATTCTTATGTTGGAGTTTGGATAAGATCTCAATACTGCTCACCTGATGATTCTCATCCAGCATTTTCTCAGGCATGTTTTTGAGGATAAAGAGTTTGAGAAAAAAGGGCTCTCCTTTCTCATCCTCAACTCGATACGTCTCGCAATAATTACTCTCTTTAATGAGGCGTATTACCTCATAATTACCAATTCTTTGTTTATTAGTCAGTATTGCCATAGCAATTTTTAGTTAGATATATAGCGCAAAGATACAAAAAAAGATGTAGATAGCCACACTTTTGGCTGAAATTATTCTTTTTATTTAAATTCTGCCCCTCTGCGATGATAAGTGGGTTGACCAGCCGATTCAAGTGTCATTTTTATATTGTTTAGGACAAATTGAAAACCCAAGTTTCATGATTAGCTTTAGGGTCTCTATGGCTGTATTACGATCGTAGACCTTTTCCTCCTCAGGCAAATCTTCATAAGGAGCGAGGCAAGGGTGATGTTTCTTGGTGTCATCACGTTTTTCACCGAATGTCCAACCTTGTTTGATTCGTTCCTGTGCCCAAATCTCATGCACATTCTTTGCCATAGCTTCGAGCAATGGATTCAACTCCTTTGGTAGTCGGATATCGGAGGTGTCAATAGGGTGAGGATTATAATTCTTTCTCTTCATGATGATTCAATATAATATCAAAGGTACGTTCTATCACGGAATAGTCAAACTTTTGGTAATCTGTAGTCAGATCCTGCCATGGCTTAAGACAGTTATGGGTCTTTCTGATATTACTTATTTCTTCGCCATACACATAGCCAAGAATCTCATGTGATGCGACCCATCGAAGATGCTCACATACTGCAAGGTTCATTTTTTGTTTGTTGGTAAGTTTGTCAATATCTTCCTTCAAACAATTCCGGTTCAGACCTACCAATCTAAGTTTTGTGTCAATATGCCGATAATTAGCTATATCTTGATTTTCTTTTCTTATGACGGCGTTAATATCGTTGAGTGAAATGTCCTCCTTGTCCTTTCCATTCATCATGTGACGTTCGTCCCATTTTTCATCCCTTAATGACGTGTTCGCATAGCCAGCATAAAAAACTTTGGCTTGTTTGATGGCATCCTCGTCTATGACGTTATTGTAAGTATATAGTTCTTCTTGTTTTCCAAACAAAACAAGTTCTTGGCCCACTTTCTGGTTGTAAAAGTCAACAATCTCGATCATCCTCCTCTCGTTTTCCTTCGAGTAGGTACGAATGAAGATTTTAAAATGATCAGTTATCTTGTTTGACCGGTATGTCTTTTCCAGAAGGTTGATAGCAAGGCGCATTTCTGTATCATCATTCCCAAGAGAAATAACGATGTAGTTAAGGCTATTTATCTTATTATCTAACCATTCCCAAAAATCGTTAGAAAGACAATCCATTTGCAGAAGTTCAATCTCCGTATTGTTCTTAAGAGCGGGAGCATTATTGTAGAAACATCCAGAAAGGGTATTCATCTGCTTATCAATGGCATAACACTTATACAGACTCTTCTTTCCTTCTGAGTTAGGAAAGGCTCCAAATTCATAGAGAAATCTAACGGCATCTCGTCCTGTTTCCCCGAATCCAATCACAAGTGCGGTGAAGGCTTCTTCAACTGTAGCAAGCTCAGTGCATGGGGAAACAAAACTAACTGGTTGATAATCTACATTCTTTTTAAGAATCTGGACAGCAAGATTCGCAGAGTCAATTAGATGAACATTTGGCAGGGCTTCTATGGTTTTTACATAGGCCAGTTTCTCAAAAACGCTATTTTCCTTGTTCTTTCTTGCGCGACAGTATATATCCAGATATTGGCAGCCACAAAGGTCTTCGTCATTCTTCTCAATAGCATCTAGCAGTAATGACGTTGATTCCAGATTGTTTTTCTCATTATCTGACAGGAAAAAAATTTTAATATTTCTATCTTTTGACTTTCTTATCATCTTAGAAAGACTCTTTAGGCCAATAAATGTAAAAATACTAGTACGTTTATTGTCATCGATTATTTCCAAAGATAAATCTTCAGAACAATAGGTTATAATAGCATCAAAGCCCTCAATTCGTCTGATTCGGTCTTTTCTGTGTGTCTGTCCATTTATGAGTGTTGGTAGTGATAATTGTTGGTTCCCTGCTTCAACATCTTTAGGCGTGCCGACAAAGATAATCATTCCGCCAATAATCTTTTTGTGGATGTTGTCAGCCAAAATAATAGAATTGTCGTTAATTCCCCAGAAGATATACAGATCCTGTCCTTTTGCCCTTCGCATTCTTTGCCATGCAATGATTTTCACTCCTACAAAATTAATGATAAATGTAGCACTGACAAGTGCTGCAAGGAAATGAACAATGGCGAACAGACTTAAGAAAATAGGTGCATTTTTTGCTTGTTCCTGTACAAAGTATTGCAAGTCGGATTGAAGGGCGAACATTCCTATAGAAGAAAGGAAAGAGCGTAATGTCAGTGATATCAGGTTCAGTTCCTCATCATAGAACTGCCAATAACCGTAAAAATAGATACCCCATCCTGCTATCAGAACCATGAAGGCAAACACTTTGAGGTTGTTGGTAAGTATCGTTCGCGACTGGCGGGAGATAACAATTCTTCCGATAATATATAGGAATGTCGCCAAAACGAAAATGGTGACAATAGGAGTTGAGAAAAGATATTTGTCCACCATGTCTTATTATTCTGTAAGTGTAATATCTCTCAATGTTATTGTTGTCCCGTCATTCTTGCGGAGCACAGCGATAACGATACTTCCATTAGTAAATCGGCCTTTGATTGTTTCTTCTGGTGATACTTGTATCTCACCAAGATTGTGATGCTTGGTTATATATAGTTCACCGATTCCATCTGGTTTGTTGTTTCTTAAGTCTCCTGAATATTTTGCCCATGAGAGTTGAAATGATTTGGAGGGCTTTGATGTCGAACTGGCTGTTCCTTTATTGTTCTCTTTGTCAGACTCGTTTGCAGAAGCCAACCGTTTGTCGTAATCATCAGACTCCATGTTGAGAATTGCCTTGCTTGGTTTGTCATTATCGTCGTCATTGTCAATATTTTCATTCGCTTGCGCAATGATATCTGATGGATTCTTTGAGGAACTATTGTCAAATATAGATAGTCCTAAAGGAACAAGGACAACCAATCCGATAAAGGCCAGCATAATTGAGAACATACACCCCTTGTATTTCATCAGAATGCCTCTATGGGGGATGGGATTACTTGAACCCAAACCTAAGAAAGTGTATAGTTTATCAAAGGCCGCATTTGCATATTCATGCTGATAGCTGACACAATTCTTTTCTTTAAGGCCGATAATATCGTTGGGTATATTCAGATTTGTAAAAGAACTGATATTGTCGAACAATACAGGTATAATGTTTTTCCCTTGATGGAGTGCCTCTTTTATTTCCAAATACCAATAATCTATCTGTCTTATTTCATCAAAACAACCCTGACTGATGATGACAATAATGTTTTGAGACTCACCAATGGCTCTCCTGATCTTTTCTTCAAAATTCCCTTCATGTAGGCTATGTGTGTCGAGGAAGATACGTTCATCGGGTATACCCCGCTGACGCAGCTCGCTCTTGATGAGCTGTGCTTTCTCGGCCCCACCTTTTCGTCGGTAGCTGATGAAAGCATCATATACAATATTCTTCCCCTTTTGATCCATTCGTCCTAGTTATCTTTAAGGAATTGTCGGATAAGTCTGGATGGGATACCATAATTGAATCCCTGTGTGCCAGATACCTTGGCATAGTTAACGGCTACGAGATAACCATACTCGTCAACGACCGGACTACCACTTGAACCCTGTAGTGATGCGATGCTATACAGAATCTGTTCACCATCGCTGCGTTGAGTGACATGTCCGCCGTATATTTGTGACCTGAACCCTTGTTTAGTCTTTGCTATTTTAGTGCCGGCATTAAAACTAATCATAAACAAACGCTGGTCCAAGGTTAGCTCTTTCTCTTTTTCTTCTGGATAAAGGCTGAAGATGTAGACACCTTCAGGTGTCTCGTTGTCCTTTAATTGTATAATTGCCAGGTCAATAATATCCTCTTCGGATACAGCTACTGTTACACATGGTTTCAGGTCTTCTGCTTTAACCACATGGCTGTTATTATATACGATATAAAGGTCAGCATGGGTGGTTATCTCTATATCATCAGCTGACATCTCGTCAATGCTCTCATACGCCTTGTTGTAAAGGTCCCAATCTTGATAGATTTCATTTTGGGTATTGATATCCCCCTCATGCTGAGCCCACTCTTTTGCCAATTTGTCTTTTTCTTCCTTGAATAGCTCTTTAAATGTTTTTCTGATGCTCTTACTTACTTCATCTTCGTCTATCTTTGGATTAACCACGTGCCGATTGGTCATAATCTGTCCGTCAGAGGAAATGAAGAAGCCGGTCCCTGTGCATTCATAACAATTTTCCTTTATTTCATCCTCATCCGTTGTAACATCAGTTGGATCACCGTCTTCATCTACTCCAGAGAAGAAAATCTCAAGGCTATTTACCTTGGCCGAGTAATAATAATCATTGACAATGAGTACAACCCCTGAGGACTCAAGACTATAGATTTCCTCAGAATTCATTTTTTTCTGACAGGAAATCGTAAAGATTGCCATCAATAGGACAGCTGTGGTTTTGAAGAGTTTCATAAGCATCAAAAATTGTATTCGTATGGGGGCCTTACACTTTTTTCACATCAGTTTATTGTTGAGTTGACTCTAAATTTTTTCCATTTTCAAAGAAAAACCTTTAAGTAGGGGAGGTTTCCCTCCCCTTTAAGATGTTTAGAATTCCCATGCGCTTGTATCAGTATTGTTAAAAGCCTCACTATCTAGCTCTTTCTTTACATCATTAGCCGCTAATGAAACCGGCTCTCCTTTTGTAAAATCGAAGCCGTTGACATTGGTGAGGTCTGCTTTAGCATCGACAGGAATCCCCTCGTCAGTGAAGGTTTTCGAGTACTCTTTAATCATCTTTTCTTGTTCTTTCAAGGATTCCTTTTGTGCTTTGGCAATCTTTCTGTCTTCATCTGTAAAAGAGTATCCAGCCAAGCCTCCTACAACACCTCCTACGGCACCATGAACAAGAGCTTCCTTAGTGCTTTTGCCCTCCAGTTTTGCCATTCCAAAGGCTAAGCCGCCACCAACCACTGCTCCAAGTGTGGTTTTCCCTGCAATATGGGCAATTGCTTTTTTGATAGCCTTATGCTGTGCATTAACACTTTCTTTACTTCGTCGATTACCGAACTGATCTACTAGAAATACACGGAACTGTTGAGTGCCGTCTTCGTTTAAGAGTGGGTTCCCCTCATCATCTGTGAGGTTCACAACTTGAGTTGAGAAAACGGGCACAGTTTTCCAATCGAATTTTTTCTTCTCTGTACTGTCAGTTGCTTCTTGAGAAAAAGCATTAACACTAAGCATTAATAATAATGCTAAAGAAACTGATTTTTTGAATAATCTTTTCATACTAAAAAAATAAAGTTAATAATTATTGGAGAGAATACATTTTTAGCCGAAATTGGCGTTTATTGTAAGATCCTTCTGATTCTCTCATTATTTCTTTCATGTCTTTGTAATAAGTCTTTATTTTGTTGTTATAACCTACAGGATGGAAGAAAAGACCTGTAGGTAGGCCATTCCTGTCCAAATGCAAGTTATATACACCATTATTGTCCGATTCTCCAAGCTTTTTGTATTCAGAAGAACCCATCAATTTGTAGAAACGTTTATCATTTTTGTAATCATTCGGGGCTGGTATAGAGGTGCCATAATGAGCCCAAATCTCCACATTAGGTATTACTGCACCTTCGTAGAACCCTTCATAATTGTTCACCCATCTTGCCATTGTGAATTTTATGTCAAGAGGCTGTTCACTAATTATTTTTTCTAATTTGCTTATTCTGCTTGAATAGAATTCACATGGATTGTATAGGTTGAGTGTACGGATAAATTCCAATGCGGCTTCAGCATATCTGACAACCTCTTCTTGCGTTTTTTCATTTTTCATTTTAGCTAAAGCTCCGGATGCATATCTTTCATAGAGCAGACAAGAATCACATTGAGCAATATTTGTCTTGACTGTAGGAATAAGATCTTCTGTGGCTTCTTTCAGATTCAGCGCATTGCTAAATGAGCGCCTTGCTCCGTCATATTCACGTAGAGCAAATAGTCGTCCACCTTCAGCAATTTTAGCAGAAAAATCGTTGACGGGGACTTCAACCTTCAGAAGTAAGACGCCATAGCAGAATTTTTGCCTTGGTCTAATATTCATAATATCAACCGAAAGTCGGTTCGTTCCAACACCATATATACTAATATTACTCATCTCGCGGAATTCCCGTTCGGCATTATCCGTTTCCTCTTGCAACTTGTCAAGGTTTTCCCAATCCTTGTCTGATGCATTCGTCGAATTGTTAAGGCGCTCAGAAAGTTCATCGTAAGTTTTCTTAGTTCTTTCTTGTTTCTGACGGGCAGACTCCAAGACTTTTATCGGAATTGTTACAGTCGTGATATTGATACTTCTGTCACCTGCTTTTTTTGAAGTTGTAATCTTTGCATTCAGAGCAGGAGCGCATACCACCTTGAGGTCTGGAATGGTTGTCGTAAACTCTACCTCTGCAAGTTCTTCATTTAAAATAGAACTCGTGGCTTGTGTTTGATCTTCCATTCGGATTGGCTTCTGCACTTCTTCAATGATATATGCGCGGAAAAAGTCGGGCTTAATAGCGACAACAAAACTCGTCTTATAAACATCACCTCTCCTGCTGACCTCAACTTTTTTAGCCCGGTCTTCGCTTTTATCAACAGATACTTCGTATGCATAATATCCATCAGGTCTTATTCCTGTTGGTGATACCCTATATTTGCTAGCGTTAGTGGCATTTGTAATAGAAATAACCAAATCGCTACGTTTTGAAAGTATTAAAATGCCACAATTGCCATTCAAATCTGCAATCTGATCCTTCTCTTCGGCGGCACTATATGATATGTACTCTGTTTGTGCCATTGCATAAACGTTTATCAGGGTGGCACAAAGAATCAATAAAAGTTTCTTCATTGTCTGTAATTATTTATATTATTTGAAACAACAAAACTCTTAATTACAAATCGAACCCACCAAGAGTTGAAATGTCATTATCAGGCTTCTGCCGTGTACCCCCAACCCATTCAGGCTGCCATGTCCTGACATGAATAATAGGATCCTTACCGTTTTCTGGGAATTCCCAAAGAAGGAACAGATAACCCTCGTCGCTGTAATTCTGAGATTTCCAGGTCTGGCGAAGTCGGACTCCAAATTTTGTAGGATCCACCTTTGACCGGGTAATACCAGCGCATCCCCCAATCTCTCCATTTTCTCCTATGTCGCTGAATTTCACATCGATCCATTTATTGCGTGCAAATGCCTTTTTCAGATTCCTAATATACTGTTCCTTTGTTTGTTTGGTGTATTCGACCTTGTATGACTTTACCTGAATGTCTTTTGATGGTTGTGTGCTAACAACCTTTCCAGTGATGATAACAGCGTCTTCACTGAACATTGCATCAATGGTGTTAATATCCTTCTGACAGTAAGCGGTTCGGAACTTCTCAAGCGCTCTTCTGATTATACTGGTTTTTTCCACTTCTTCCACGCCACAATGTTGCATACTTTCGCCAATTTGAGGACTAATTGCAAATCGAAAATCAGTAATTCTACCGTTCCTGTCGAACTCTACTACTGCTTCCTGATAATTACCAAGTCCAAAGGTCTCACCCTCAGGTTTCATGATGAGCGGGATATGGCTTACCATCATTGTTCCGTTCTTGAATACCCAGCACCGTTCGACAATCTCTTCATCATCAACTACAAATGGCGTCACAGCCCATATGGATGCTAATGATTTCTTGGCGAACTCATCCATTTTGAGACCTCCCAATTCTAAAATGGCGTGTGCTCTCTGAGCTCTGTTGATTTCTGTCAGTATCTGAGCCAGATTTCTTTCTGCAGCATTTAATCCTGCAGGTGCAGTTACATGTTCGTCAATAGTTAGCGTTACATCAATAGCGTAACCTTTACCCATTCCCCAGAAGAGCATTAAGAGAACAAGTAATGTGAGGTTTTTAATTTTGTATCTCATATTCATTTTCATTTAACTTGTTTATTCATTAACTGTAAAACCTATGGCACCGCAGCCGCTATAGTTTGTCACTTTGTCGGGTTGACCTGTGTTAACATTAATTCGGTTTTCACCTGGAGATAATACAGCAACAACCTTCCCTTCGGTATTATAGATGGCAAGATAGTAGATTTCCGGTTTCTCTAATGAGGCATACCTGCCATAATGGCCAATTTTCCCTTCCGACTTCAGTTCCTTTACTTTATCTGCCATGTTGTAATAGTCTGTATAAGATGCTATCATGTTTACGACATCAGGATATTTATTCGGCTTCGTTGGCTGCTTGATGTGCTCAACAGTTGAAGTCTTAGGTGTATAGTTTTCAATGATTTCAGCGTTGTCGCTTGGCATAAGGTCTGCTTTTTTGACATAAATAAAATAGCGGTACATATTACCACGTGGAAGAGTGAGTGCTGTCTGGAGCTCTTTTTTGTTGTTAACAACAATGTTCGGGCTGTTTTTAAGACTTTTTTTGCTGGCAACCCACTGGTTTATTTCTTGATATAGAATATCTTCCGCAAGACCTTTAGCCTCTTCTTCTGATTCTGCGGTTGCTTCGCCATAGAGGTACAGGCTGCTTTTCTTGACGCTGTTTATTTGCTTTTTAACCTTGGTGTCGTCTTGAGCTTGAGCACTAACACCAAATATAAGCAAAAATGCCATAACAATTGTTCTGTAATTCATATTCTAAATCCTATTATTGTTCTTGTTCGATATTGAAAAATTTATCAGGTACAAAATGAAGCGGGATATAAGTGTATACCTTACCCTTTACACAATCCTCACTGCCTTCAAGTATATTTAGAGGGAATGATATGGATAGCATGTGGTCATAAGAATATAATTCATTGTATGCGAAAAAGGTTCCAGTCAAGACCTCTTCTGAGACGTTCTTTATACCAAAATATAATTTGCAACCTTCTGCTTTGCAGTATGCAACCAATTGTTGCAGGGTAATCTCTATTGTATCTGCTTTTCCGCTATATCTGTCTATATCTAATTTTAGTGGAATATTTCTTTCAAAGATTCCTGTGAGCATAATATTACTAATGCTTCTTGTCGCATCCCGTCTGTCACACAGTAATCTGCGTATTCCTCCTTCTTCAGTCAAATAGAGACTGCCGCGAATCATCTTACTTAGGTAAGTGCCGCCGTCTATAATGAGAATATCTTTTGAACGAGATACCTTGGCGTCAGACCAGTCAAAAATGAGGTCTATTCCAGAGATAGCGAGCATACGCTGGACATCTCTTCTGAACACTTCCTCAAGTTCCGTCATATTGGCCCCTACTAATAACTCGTTATTGGCAGGGAACGTTATGCGAACTTTTTTGTTGTCAAATTCGCAAGTGATGCGATATAGCTTCCGTGAAATCACATCTAAATCAAATTTGATGTCTGTCTTCGGTGTCAGTTGGCGCAGCATCAAGATATTCCCTTTAACTGTTGTCACTTGATCCACATCCATTCTGACTTCAGCTGTTTTTTCGTCCAAATGAAGATCCAGCTCTAAGAGATAACGCTCCAAAAAGTCAAATACAGGGTTATTGCCGTAATTTTCTTTTAATATCGGAGAGAAAAGATTGTATCCAATATGGGCAATGTCTCCAAGACCGTTGGTTCTGACATGGATATCCTTTCCTTTGAAAATTGTAGCACTATCAATTGTGACATTGGCATCAAGCGTATCTCGTAGGGTTATACCTGTAGCTTTGGCTATCTTTTCCAAACGAGGCGTACGATAAGGCGTAGCAGCATTGAGAGATGCTGCTAACGCCATTGCCAATATAACATTGATTGTCCTCATTTACTGAATAGCTGTTACATTGCCATTATGTTTCCAATAGCCTAAACCAGAAATCTTCCCATCTCGGAAGTTGCCTTCAAACGTATCGCCTGGAGAGGCCATATAATCTTTCCAGCTAACAATTTGATGTGATTTGGTGTATCGGATAGTACCATGCCCATGAGGCTTGTGATTACGTCTTTCACCTTCGTAGATACCGTATCCGAGGTTTTCCTTCCCCCATCCGTTTCCACTATCACCTTTTTTCTCCTTCTTTTTCTCTACGGTTACTTTAACGCTGGCATCTTTTGCAGATTTATCAGACAGGGCGGTAATGGTAGCTGTACCGGCACCAACTGCCTTAACTTCACCAGAGGCTGAGACTGTAGCAACCTTCGGATCGGAAGTTGACCATGAAACGTTCTCGTCATTTTTTTCTGGAGTGGCCTGATAAGCTAACGTTTTCGACTCGCCAATTTTAAGTGTAAAATCAGAAGAGTTGATACTTAGACTTGTGATAAGCGTTTCCTTTGTTTCTGTCTCTTTCTCCTCATCAGTGTCATCAGTTTTTGCTTCTTTTACTTCCACCTTACATGTAACTGCACGTAATTCGGCATTCTCTTCCACTTTTACAGTGATGGTCGCTTTACCCTTTTTGAGTGCTGTCAGTTCACCACCAACCACATCAACAACGCTCTTATCGCTGCTCTTCCAGATAAATGTAGCCTTTGCATCAGCAGGGTCTGGAGTTGCCGTAAGAAGGTCTCTTTCCCCGACTTTAAGCGTCAATTCTTTCTTGTCGAGTTTGATGCCCTTGATTTTAGATCCTCCCATCCCGCTGACAACTGCATATATGCCGTAACCAATGCCTGCTACGAGAAGGACAGCGGCGGCAATTAATACGATAGGCTTTTTCCACCAGGGATCATTACCTCCAGTAGTGACCTTTGTATCCCCTTCTAGTTCATCTAAATTGTCTAAGTCAATATTGCCTGATTCTAATGATTCATCTTCGGGCTTCATTGGTTTATGACAAATAGGACAATTACCATCATCAGGGATAATTTCACTCATGCCATAATTCATACACTCATTATTCTGGCATGAACCATACCTTTTTTCACTTTTTTTAGCCATAGTCTTTATTATTTCAGTTTAAGTTCTTTTTCAAATAGAATATCTGCGGCCTTAACATACTTTTGCAGTTCTTTGTCAGTAGAGTTGTTGTCAAAAGCAACACTCACTGTTTCTTTTAAGAATTTCTTGATTGCAAGAGTGAGTTCTTCTTTCATTTTATTGTGCTGATATTTTTCTGCTAGTTGAGTGTCTACAAGATTTGCAATTATTGTAACATCTGCCTCACGTTTACAAAGCAAATCCATGGATTTGCGAATGTCTTTCCCAAACTTAATTAAACTTGACGGCATGTCATCTGGGTGGTCAAGACGATTATAGCAATAGATGGCTCCAGACGCTGTTGATTTACATGCAATAGCATCAAGTAACTCTCCACTATTTGTGTCTGTTTCTTTAGACAAAATACCTGGAATACAATATGAAATCAAAAGAATACGATAGAGCTCTTCACGTAATTCCTCTTGCGATTTATTGTATATGGATGGCAATGGAGAGCTGAATGATTCTGTATGAACTATTTTATAATTGCAAACATTATTTTTAGTGAAATCATCGTAAGATTCCTTTAGTTTTTTTACTGTACGAACATAACGAAGAGGGAATGATGTTTTACCTGTTAAAACAACGAGTTGACTATCTGAAGTCTCATAAATCGAGATGTTGCTATAACCTTCGCCATCAAAAATACTCTTTACTTTATCTTCAACCATAGTACGGAACTTTTGGTTTTCAAA
>Ga0247608_10004497_pt1 | contig 15552 bp, 23 predicted proteins | sample 176DNAGHGlowgp2_FD_193490 | JGI IMG/M metagenome (GOLD analysis project Ga0247608, IMG submission 193490) | Sheep rumen microbial communities from Palmerston North, Manawatu-Wanganui, New Zealand - 1766 DNA GHGlow gp2 | ecosystem: Host-associated > Mammals > Digestive system > Stomach > Rumen ...
AACTAATTATAAATAAAAATACTAAAATTCAAAAATATAATTATCACCCAAAATCTACAACTGAATTAAGAAAAATATTATGGGATCTTCTTGAAAAAAGAGGAGAAAATGCAGATCTTAACGATATAGATACATCTAAAATAACATTTATGGATTCATTATTTAGTGATTCTGATTTTAATGGTGATATATCACAATGGGATGTTAGTAATGTTGAAGATATGGATTTCATGTTTTATAATTCTGATTTTAATGGTGATATATCACAATGGGATGTAAGCAAAGTTGAACATATGAAAGATATGTTTTTAAAATCTCCTTTAGAAAAAAATCCACCTAAATGGTATAAAAAATAGTTATGAAAAATCTAAAAGATATTATAATAGAAAAATTAATAATCAACAAGAATACTAAGATTAGTAAATATCATTATCATCCTGAAGATAATGATGAATTAAAAGAATTGGTTAAACAACTAATTGAAGAACGTGGTATTGAAGCAGATTTAAATGATATAGATACATCAGAAATAACAGATATGTCTGAGTTGTTTAAAGGATCTAAATTTGATGGTGACATATCAAAATGGAATGTTAGTAAAGTTAAAAACATGAATTGGATGTTTTGTGATACATATTTTGATGGTGACATATCAAAATGGAATGTTAGTAATGTTAAAAGCATGAATTATATGTTCTATGATTCTAAATTCGATAAAGATATTTCAAAATGGGATGTAAGAAATGTTAAATATATGAAAAATATGTTTGCTTATTCTGAGTTCAATGGAGACATATCAAAATGGAATGTAAGTAATGTTGAAGATATGTTTGGAATGTTTGAAAAATCTGAATTTGATGATGACATATCAAACTGGGATGTAAGTAAAGTCAAAAACATGAATTGTATGTTCTATGATTCTAAATTTACTGGCAAAAATGGTGACATATCTAAATGGGATGTAAGCAACGTTGAAGATATTGGTGGTATGTTTAAAGATTCTAAATTCAACGGAGATATATCAAAATGGAATATATCAAATGTCAAATATATGAAAGATATATTTACACGAAGTGCTTTAGAAAAAAATCCACCTAAATGGTATTAGAAATATTTATGAAAAATCTAAAAGATATTATTAATGAAAAACTAGTAATAAATAAGAACACCAAAATTGAGAAGTATCATTATCATCCTAAAGATAAAGATGAATTATTTGATTTAGTTCATAAATTAATAAAAGAACGTGGTAACAATGCAGATCTTAATGATATAGATACTTCAAAAATAGATAATATGTCAGGTGTATTTCTTAATTCTGATTTTAATGGTGATATATCTGAATGGGATGTAAGCAATGTTAAAAATATGCTACTTATGTTTAATAGTTCTAAATTTGATGGTGATTTAAGCAAATGGGATGTAAGCAATGTTACAAATATGGTATCAATGTTTGCTAATTCTAAATTTACAGGTAAAAACGGAGATATATCTAATTGGGATGTGAGCAGAGTTAAATCTACGAATAATATGTTTAAATCAACTAATTTTAATCAAGATATATCAAAATGGGATGTACGCAGTTTAACAACAATGGGTTATATGTTTAAAGATTGCCCAATAGAAAAAAATCCACCTAAATGGTATAAGAAATAATGAAAGATATAAAAACTTATATATTAGAATCTAAAAAGAAATATGATAAATATCAAGTTTATTTTAATGGTAAGCTTGATAATACGTTTTCTGAAAATTCAAAGAAATGGAAACATGATCCTAAAGTTGGTCAAGGCTGGTATTGTGGAGGAACAGTTTTCAAAATCGTAAAAATAGAAGACGATAAGGTTTATACTGAAGAAGATAAAAATTGTCACCCATAAATAAAGAGGAGTTTAAACTCCTCTTTTATAGTTTATAACCATTATATCTATTCAATATAGGTTTAACACCTTTTTTGAATTCATATTTAAATCCAAGATCTTTTGCAATATTCCCAAAGATTCCATTAATTAAAAATGAACCATCAAAATACTCAGGTTTCAACATATCTTGAAGTTCTTTCATCAGATCTTTGTACTTTTGTGGATTTGCTTCTAATTCATTTATCTTATTCAAGAAATCCTTTTCATCCTTCAAATATAAATATTCTGGGAACTTCAATAGATTATGGCAATCATAATCAGGATGCAAGAATGGTAATATACCAAGAATAATCATCTCCCAAGGCTTAGCAGTTACAAAACCTGGTGTCTGAGAATATACTAACATATATTTTGCACCTTTGATTTCCTTTCCCAATTCCAAAATCATCTTCTTTTGAATCTGTGGGTACTGCTCATAAATCTCATCATCCCAGCTTCCATATATCTTTGTATTCTCATACGGTGTTCCTTTGAAATTATCAATGATATATTTTTTATATTCTGGTAGACGACTACTATTATTTCCTGAACAATTCAATTTAGATGTACCACAACCATTTGATAATACGATAACTGGTTCTTCTTTGTTTTCAGGACTGAACTTATAATCAATATCTATCTTATCCTTCCAGTTTTCATCCAATCCCATAAAGAATATCTTTTCCATGTGGGCATACTTACCACGGCACTTAGTCTTAATCAATGTATGATCTGTTTCAGACTTAATATGTCCTTTTGAAAGACCAACTTCAAAATCTTGATTAATCTGTGTAAAAATTATTCTTTCTCTATTATATAAGTCTTTAGCATTAATTGTTATATAACGAGCATCCTCAGCTAAAGTATATAATGGGCAACCTATATGATTAAGTGTATATATGATAGGTGCACAATATCCTTCAAAACACATCAATGGTTTACAATATCCACCTCCGTGTACCTTTTCAATAAAATTAGGAATATTTACATTACCAACCAATCCTACAAATATAATTGCAAAATCTACTTTTATATTTCTGTCTTCAAAATATTTAGTTATTAATGAAAAATCCTGTTTCTTTCTTACCTCAGGTGTCCATGCACTGAACACATTATGATTAGGAAACAACTTATCATATTCCTGTTCATTCAATAAATGTATCTCATTTGTACCTATAAAATAAAAATTATATTCAGGACACATACGAGACATACTACTATACAAAAGCAAATCAGGACCTCCACCAGTCTCAATATGAATATTCTTTACTTTAATTGCTTTACCAATCTTACCAATTAATATGTTCTTTGTTTCATTCATAATTATTTATCTTTAATGTTAAACTTTATTTCTAATCAAATTCTTAATTTCTTCTATATTATATTCTTTACATAATTCATACATCTTTCTATGATATTCATCATCTTTTATTGGAATTTCTTTTGTATTGAAATATTTATCCAATTTACATGTCATTCTTAATTCTCCATGTTTTCCTATTCTTAATGATATACCATCTCTATATTTCAAATATAGATTAATTCTCATAATATCCTGTTTATTTCCATCACAAAGTGTAGAATTTTCTGATAATGAAGATGATGTTATAACCTCTAATGCAGTATCTTTAAGAGTTACACATGTCAAACCATTTTGTAATAACTGAATGACTAAATCAACATCATCATGAACATTTTCTCTTATATCATATTTAATATTATGTTCTTTCATCATCTTAACATCAACCATGTTAAATTGACCAAAGTTTATTGATTTATTGATAGCAACAGAATTTGGTGTAGAAAATCCTAAACTAAATGGAAATGATGGAGATACATATGCTGCATTATATTTTTCTGCGGTATTCAACATCTTCTCTATTACATTATCAATATTCACCTTAACCTTTGCATAAGAATTAGATGTTGTACGTTTTGTGTTTTCGTTAATCTCAGAACCAAAACTTCTTATATCATCTTCGATCTGTATAACATATTGATATCCTTTTTCATAAAGATAATCAACTGTAAACTGTCTTTTTGCACCTATTGTCTTTGCATCAGTGTAAAGCTTCTGAATTCTGTCATCCCATTTATATTCATTATAAGATTCTAATTTATCATCATAAGTAGAAAATACTATAAATACATCGAATTTATTAATCAATGTATTTGTATAATTAAGCATCTCTTTATATCTATTCTTATATGTTGGTATATATATTGCAACTTTATTCATATTATTAATTCTTAAAATTTATATTGAAATCATTATATCCAAATGCTTCTATTGGTCTAAATTTCAAATTTTTATTTAACATAAGCCAATAGATAATATGTGATATATACATATGATTATTAATATCTTCAAATCCTATTAATGATTCATATGCAGTCTTAAAATCTTCTGCATTATTAAAACCATATCCACCACAATTAAATAGATTGTTTATAATACGTTTTTCAATAATATTAGTGACAAAATTTTGATCATCAATAGATACATATGACTTATGTTGTGGATCAACTAAAGAAATATTTTCTAAAGGATACACAAAAACAAAATTACCTTTACAATTATCTAATTCTATATCACAAGCATTATCTGCATCTTTAATAATGATAGGACCAGTTATATCATGTCTTATTATTTCATCATATATAGTCTGAGCTTGTGATACTGTAGGATTATTTACTTTTGATATGATTATATCTATATCTTCATATCTTTCTTCATTAAATTTAATAGCGGCTTTAATTTTTCTAGATATGTCATATAAATTATCATGTTGTTTAAGTATAATAAAATGAATTGAATTAATCTTTCGTAAATCCATTCTATCAAGAGTTTCAATACAATTCATTACACCAGTCTCATTATTATATTGAAATTCTATTGGGCATTTATCTTTATATTTAGGTGATGTATCTAACATCGGCATTATTAATGTATACTTTTCTTTCATAACTCTACAAATGATGTCAATATATTTAATACAAAATCTCTTACAGATTCTTTCTTAACATAAGGCAAGATTCTTAATATATTCATAATCTGTAATGTTTCATAATGTTTTTCATAATATGTATTATTTGAAAAGTATTCATCTATCTTATTATCTATATAACTAAATATCATATTAAGTCTAACAATATCATACTTTTTAGTATACATCATTGTTGACCAAAAATATTTAGTATCCTGTCTTAACTTAACAATATCTTGTATAGGTGTTTCAATAAATGAATCTAAATAATCAATAAAGTAATATTTGTTTGATGTAAAAAGAATATTTGAAAACGTTAAATCACCATGACATATATTACATGGTAAATCTATAGTATCTGGTAAGTTATTAAATTTCTTTTCACACGCACTAAGAATATATTTTACATTATCATTGTTTTTAGTTAATTTATTATTATCACAATTCTTTTTAACAGAATTAAACTTATCTATAAATACAGATTTTTCAACAGATTTAATTTCACATTCTAATAATTCTTTATTGATATATTCTATAAATGTTTCTATAAAATGATTAATATCTTCTGGAGATGCATTTTCAAAATAATCAATGAAATTCTTAGCATATACATAATCCATTAATATATATGCTTCATTATCATTTTTGACTAATTCATGAATTTTTGGATTAACAATAGATCCTCCTAAAGAATTATCATGTAATTGCTTATCACCTTGTAAATAAAGTCTATTCAAATATTTTAGATCTTTTGTAGATTTCTTAACAAAAAGCTTATCATTTATTTCTAAAATATCTATATTACAACCCGAATGACCTTTAATATCAATAGTCATATTTATACTATAATTTATTTATTTTTAATATAGTCATTGTAAAGAAAATTATCAATAATATTGTTATTAATTATTATTAATATATAGACATAATTTATAAATATATTCATAAAAAATAATGATAAAGAAATATCTTACTGCTTTTGATAGTGAAGCTTTATATAATGCATTCAAGGTTTCTGAAGATTATATAACTCCTAACGTATCATTGATAAGAACAATTAAACAACTTTATTTTAATAAAGGTATTACACCTACATCATTTACAATTAATGGTGTTAAATACACTGATAAAGTAATTAGATTATCAGCTGGTGGTACATATGAAATTGAAGGTATTCATGAAGGACAGATTATCATTGATGCACAAACTAAACCAGATGCATGGACAACAATTAAGATGAATAATGCTACAATCATTTCTGATGAAGCTTATGGTATTTTATATGATTGCCCATCATCAGATAATAAAGGTTATCAAGGTTTATATGTAACTCTTACAAAAGATTCTCAAAACTTTGTTGTATGTAATAAAGAAACAACTGTTGAAGGAGACGAAACTTATGCATCAATCGATTCTTGGAAAGATTTAACAGTTCAAGGTGTTGGTTATCTTGCAGTCTACAACAATATAGGTCATGGATTACGTGGTGAAACATTGAATATTGCTGGTCCTCATTTATATGTTGATGTTCAACATGATGGTGTTCATGGTAAGAATGTTAATATTCTTGATGGTTTGTTCTATATACAGAATGCAAAAGATGGATTTGGAACAACAGACAATGGTAAGATCAATGTATTCGGTGGTGAATTTGAATTCATTAATGTTACACAAGATCAATTTGATTCTAAAAATGACGGATACTATGTAGTTACTGGTGTTTCAGGAGAAAAAATGCATCCAATTGAAGAAATGTATGATGAAGGTATTGTTACTGCATATCCAACAAAAGAAGATTATGAAGCAAAAACTAATGGGGTACAAATTAATATAGCAATAAGCACAACTATTAATTCAGGTTGGTTCTATAATGCTGACGAAAATGAAAATAAGGTTGAAAGTGCAACTCCAGCTGGACATCTAATATGGGAATGGGATAAATCTGGAGAAGTATTATTTGATGCTCCTCAAGCATATTTAATTAATAAAGAATATAATGTAGTTGAAGTAACAGGAAAAATTACACACCCTATTGTTCGTTCTAATGATGCAATTACAATTAATGAACCTACATTCTCAAAGAAAGGTAAACTTAATGGTGGATATGACAATAAGTTAGATATCTATCTTAATGGTGCTGTAATTGTTACCGATGGTCATGCTCCTTCTATTGCTAATCTTCCTGATGTTGGTAGAGTTAAGATTACTGCTGTTAAAGATACAGTTAATGCAATAATCAATAAAGATACAACTGAAAATGATTCAGAAGGATTATATGATCACGATGCAATTAAATCAGAAAACAATTTAACTATAGAAGTAAAAGGTGGTTCTGTTCTTTATGCAACATCAAATATTGGTGATGGTGTTGATGGTGGAGAAACAAGATTCATTGATTCTAAAGGTGCATTCGTTGTAACAAATTGTGGTCAACGTGGTGTTAAAGGTAATGCAATTGTTATTGGACCAGATGCAATCATTAATGCATCAGTTATAGATAGTTATATAACAGATGTTAATGATCCTGAATATACAACATTTGATGGCATATTTGTTGCAAAAGGAAATGTTGTTAATCATACTGTAGGTAAAGGTGTTGCAACATCTGAAGATCCTGAAATGAAATTGACTGGTTTTGCTGATGTTTATGGTAGAAATGGTAAACACTCTAAAGGTATGTTTGGTACAACTGATACAGAGCTTAAAGGTGTTGCTATCATAGGTTCTCTTGGTGCTGCAATAAGAATGGATGAAGGTAATGCAGAAAACTTATATGTAAATACATTATTGGGAGATGCATTAAATCCAGTACCAACCGTACAAGAACAATATAAAGCAGTTCCTTATAATGATGATCCAATTGAATAATTAAATTTGAACAATCTATAATAAATTAAAGGTACCCGGTTGGGTACCTTTTTGATTTGGATTCTCAAATAACTTGATTACCATATCAGCATGCAACAGTCTGGTATTATTTTATTGAATCCAATTTAGTGTGGGTTTGTAACGTACGAGACGATCTTTATCCTATTGACCACATCAGGGATTTATTGTGGGTTTGTAACGTACGAGACGATCTTTATCCTATTAACCAACTTAGGGATTTTTTATATTATTATTGCTTAAAACTTAAATATATTATCTTAATTAATTGGTCGAATCTCGAATCTTCATCTGAAGCCCTCCATCAGTTTGTGGCGACGATTGGGGTTGTTTCGCCTTCACCCTTAAATACATTTTTAAAATATATTTATTTAAATCGGTCGATCTCTTGCCATAGTCGTGGACTTGTTTGGTGTGGATTTAAAACCAAATATTGGGAAACTTTCCACTGGATTTTCTATCTCCTTCGTTAGTTTTTTAATTTACATTTATTATATATTAAATTTCCATTAAAGGAACATAGGCGGTGGTTTGTTTGTTATTTCCATATTTAAATTTGTTTGATTTATTATATTTATAATATAGTTCTTAATTAAAATTTTTCAAATATTATTTATAAAATATTGTTAAATAGATTCATAAACCAATGTTTCCTTTCCATGTAGTCCAAATTCCTTAAAATAAATTCGACCTGTACCCTTTGGACGGAACCAATCTGCACATGACTTAAGTCCTTCGCGAGCATCTGCTTCAGTTTCAAAATAACCACTAATCGTTGAATGAATCTCATCAATTGTGTTGTGAATGTAATAAATTCCATTCATAATTTAATCTGTATTTAAATATTTGTAAGATTTAAACGTAATGTAATGTAACCAATAACTCCAACATAGTTTTCTTTAAGAAACTCCTGATTCTTATTACTAAGAGTAGTCATACAATTCAGAAATTCTTGAAGAACTGAAACAGGATAATCAATGATCTTCAACATTTCTTTGCACAATTCCTCAGGATTATCCTTTTTATCAGAAATTGATGCAAAAACATCAATCATTTTTTCGGTGTCTTTAGAAGTATATTTCAGCATATTTATTTAATTAAATGTCATTCTTCCAACTCTTATCATGACGGAAACTACGAGTAGCAACTTTTACTGTTGACTTTGTCCAAGCAGTCTTCTTACCTTTTGAATTACGAGCAGTAAAATCACTTGCCCAAATTCCTGAATGCATTACAATTGACTTTCCAGATCTTTTCATATTTATTTATTTGTTTGATTTATAAATATAAAATAGTATTTTTTATATAATATTCAAAATTTCACAAGAAAATTTATGAACTTGTTATATTCAAAATTTCACAAGAAAATTTATGAACTTGTTATATTCAAAATTTAATAAGAAAAAATAAAAGGTAACAATTAAGTTACCTTGTTAGTTTATTTACATCTATATAATTAATTCCTGCATCATAAGCTGCAAGACACCCAGTATCAGAATCTTCAAAAACTATAGCTTCATCTTTATTTACTTTTAATAATTCTAATGCTTTATTATACACTTCAGGATTTGGTTTTCCACGTTTAACATCTTCACCAGTTATGATAATATCAAAATAATCTTTAATACCAAAATGATTTAATACATTATAAAGATTTTCTTTTGATGCTGTTGATGCAATACATGTCTTAATTCCTATTGATTTTGCATATATGATAAATCTCATCAAATGTTCATTAATTTCAAGCCAAGAAAAGAAATTAGGATATGACTCTTTCTTTTCCTTTTTAATGTCATCTCTGATTTCTTTAGGAACTTCTAATTTATCACATAGATCATCAAATCGTAAACCAAAATATTCTTTATATTGTTCTTTCTTAAGATCTATACCATGATTCTTAAATACTAACTTATAAGCAAAATAATTTGCCATAAATGTATTTACTAATGTTCCATCAAAATCTGTTATAACTGCCTCTATTCGTCCCATATATTTCTATCGTAATTATAATGTTCTAAATCGTAGGGTGTTCCAAATGACCAATAATGATCAATATGCATATTCATATCAACTATTTGTACATTGGCTTTAATTATTTTTATAATATAGTTAAATACACCTGATAAATATAATTCTTTCGTTTTAATATTTCCTTTTTCAAAATCTTTAATATATTGTTCTGATGCTAATTTTAAATTTTTTCCAGTGCCTAAACAATAACATCCACCAATAGCATATGTTGATATAGGATCCTTTTCTACAAGATAATCTCCATAATGTGTATTAATTGGGTGTATAAAACTATAAATAGGATTTTTTGAATAAAATGTTAATACCATTGGAATATGAGAATCATATAAACATCTTTCACCAATTTGTCTTTTATAAGATAAACATTCAAATTTAATGTCACAATCCATTGATATTACATAATCTTCATCATCAATTAATTCTTTTGCTAACATTAATGTTTCTAATGCACCTCTTGTAGTTTTTTCAACAAATAATATATTTGCATTAGGATAATATTTTTTGATTTCTTTATCAATATTATAATCAGTTATAAATTCTTTACGAACAATAAAAGTATATTTAATATTCATATTAAAATATGTTTTTAATTGTTCAAAATTTAAACTTTCTAATGAATGCCTATACAATTCCTTACCTTCAAATTTAATCAAAGGTTTTGGAACTGTATATCCTGCGTCTTTAAATCGACTGCCTTCACCAGCCATTGGCATTATAATATGTAATGTTCTCATACTTTATTTTTCCTCTAAATATTTAAAATGACGTTCATAAATATGTAATGAACCAACATTCCAAATAATATTGTCACAAATTATTTTTTTATTTAAAGCTTCTTTTTGACTTAATTTATTTGCAAGCATTAATTGAACATTCTGATGCCATAATGCATCATTATCAAAACCAAATACAGCATCGTTACTTCTCATGTAAACAATATACTTTAAATGTGTTTGATTATCTTTATCTTCATTTAAGAAACATTGTACAGCATAAGTACAACAGAAATCATGCATGCCATCTTTACAATATTCTTCTTGCATGTTTGGGCGATTATATATCATACAAGCTTCACGTGTATGTGGATCATTCAATAACTTCATAAAACAATTATCAAACTGATATCCGTTTTCTTTTGACCAAATCATCCATCCATAATTTGAATTAATAAGTCCTTCTGATGTTGCACAAGCTTTCCACATTTTTGGAGCTCCACCAGGTATATCATTGACATTCAGACTTTGTGTCTTATACCATTCATATTCTCTATTGAAATATTCATAGTTTGGCTCACGAATTATCCATGGTTTATCAACCTCAAACTGAACATTCTGAAGTTCTATTGTTTTTGATTGCTGAACTTTATTTCCTATAATACGAAAATCTTTTTGAGCATATTTTTGAATGAATTCTTTTCTAATATCTTCAGTATTTAACATATATTATTTGCTAGATATTTTTTCTTTTTTATTATAAATGAAATCAAATGCATCTTGATATATATCTTCTTTATTTCTAAATTTATCTCCATCATTGATATATATCAGTTTCTTATTAAGCTTAGATTTATTGAATATTTCTTCAAATCTTCTAACTTCAGCACCTATCGCATTAATATTTCCTTTTGATAATGATTTATTATCTTCATTCTTTAAAAGTAATGTTTCTGATGTTGATAATAATTGAATATAATATACATCAATATCATATTTCAAATATATGTCATCTATTTCATTAATGATATCTAATGCATCTTTATCGGAAACTCCTCTATATAGACATCCATATACATATTCTCCATAATGACTTCTATTTAGAATTATTGCATCAGTATCATATACTTTATTGACTATTGCATATGCATAACCTCTAAATAAAGTATTTTGAATATATTTATTCTCTGGTTTTGTATAATGAATATTCGTCACTGTTAGAAAATTTTCAGATAATCTTTGAATTAATGAATCTTTTCCACAATTATCAGGTCCTTCAATAATGATTAATTTCATTCGTTATTTTACTCATATATATTTATTGTTTAAGTTAATAAATTATTTTTATATAAAATAGAATACTTTTTAAAAATAGTTAATCATATTAATATGAATATTGAACAAAATTTTAATTATAGAGATCCTATCGCTATATCTGAAGTATATGAAAATCTCGATAAAGTTCGTAAAGAAAAAGAACGTAAAGAAAAAGAAATATTAGAAGCCAAACAACAGAAAGAAGAAGGTGCATATTTCTTTAAGAACATACTTTTCTTTACAAATGATAGAGATTCAAAATCAAATAAGACATTAAAGAATCTTGAAGATGCAGTCAAAGGTAAAGACGTAACTATCTATCCATTCGTTGCCGAAGAAATTGATTATAAAGCTACCGATGATAAAATAGTATTCAATGATAATAAAAACAAATATAAGATAACAGAACAATCAAATATTGATACTATTGTCATAACACGTCTTGGTATTCAAGAATCTGAAGAATGTATGGAACTTATTAAAGAACTTCAAGACTGGGGATTCTTTGTCATCAATCCAGTTCAGTCTGCAAAGAAAGCTTCTAATAAGTATACATCTGCTGTATTGATGGAACGTTACGAAATTCCACAACCTAAGTTTACATTGATATCTAAGAATGATATTAAAGATGGTGAAGAATCATTAAATAAGAAACTTAAGGCAATATATAAAGAAGTTGGTAAAGACAAAGACAAAGATAAAGAATTAGAATATGTTGTTAAGATTCTTGATGGACATGGTGGAACTGGTGTAACAATGCAGACAGGTAAGACACTATTATCTATGCTTCAGATGGCATTTGCTGTAGATGAAGAACTTGAATTATTAGTCCAGAAGAAAGAAGAAGCAGATGGTGGAGATATTCGTGTTCATGTTCTGACTATGAGAACTGAACAGAAGATACTTGCTGCTATGAAACGTGTTAAGATTGGTGGTGACTTCCGTTCAAATGTATCTTTGGGAGCTACTGCAGAAAAAGTAGAGTTGACTAAAGAACAAGAAGAAATTGCACTTAAGGTTGCAAAGATTTCTGGTATGCCTTGGTGTGCTGTAGATATTATGCCATTAGTGAAAGGATCAAATCCTGAAATTGGAGATAATGTAGTATTAGAGTATAATGCATCTCCAGGTACTGACGGAATATCTGAAGTAATAAAAGAAAACTTCATGAAGATATTACTTGATAATATAAATGATATCAACCAATTAGTACTTGCACCTAAAGCAATAGGTTATCTTGAGAATGTAACATTTACGATGGATAATGATGAAGAGTTTACAATGGAAGCTAAACTTGATACTGGTAATGGTGCTAAAGCTTCTACAATAGGATGTGACGAATTAACTTATAGAGGAGATACAATCGTTGCCACTATTGAAGGTAAGAAATATAATTTTACAAAGCACGGTGAATCGAATGCTATTGTTGGTCAAGTGACAGAAACAAGAAATACTGTATTAGTACCTTGTATTCAGATTGGTTCTCGTAAATTACTTGATGTTGAATTTGCTCTTGTTGATAATAGAAAGAAGAAACAAAAAATATTATTGAACAGAGACATAATGAGTAAGATGGGTTATCTTATTAGTCCTGCAAAGAAGCATGTACTTGAAGATGATCTTGCTTGGGATTTTGAACAACAGAAACTTAAAGCAGAAGAAGAAAAAAATAAGAAATAAATAATAAATGAAATTATTTGATTTTAAAAAACTATGAAAAGACTTAAGATATATTTAGAGGAATTATTCGCAACACCAGCAACAACAATAGGGATGGGTAATGTATCTATGTCATCTGAACCTAATGTACAAGGTGGTTCTGGAGATGTTCCTGTATGTCCTCAATGTTTAGATATTAAGACAGGTAAGATATATAAAAGAAAAAAGAAATTTAAAAGATATAAGATAATATGAAAAAACAATTGATGATATTGATATTTGGGTTGTTATTTGGAATTATAATTGGTATTAATGTCCCAAAAGCAGAGGCAACTCAACCAAACACAACAGAAATAATGGAAATGCAATCCGGTCAATCAATGAATGGGAAGTTTCAATGGGAGACTGTTGTAGTAAATGGTAAAAGATTAGTCATATTTTCAACAACAGAAGGTGAAAGTACGGATTTAGAATTATTCTGGTAAAATATAAAGGATGGAATCTAGATTCCATCCTTATTTTTTTATAACTGCCATTGATGAATATCCACTAGTAAATACAATATATCTTTGACCATCAACATATACTGTTTGTGTATTTACATTTGATTGTGTATTTTGAGTATTCATTACATCAGGAATTGGTTTTGCATTAGCTTTAGTAGAAGAAGCACAAAATGCGAATCCCAATATAAAACCTAAAAAATAACTAATAGCAATAATACCGACTAATGCATAAAATTTAACATGATAAATTTCAATCTTTCCCATAATTTATAATTTTAAAAACTTTCAATCTTTACAGGTTCATCTTCCCAAGTAAGTTTTCTACCAAGTAGTTTTTCAATTGATCCTTTTGGTAGATATAACCATTTAGGTAAATATCCTGTCTTAGGAGTATTTTCAGGATCATGGTATTCAACCCAATGATCATATTCTAAAATCGTATCATTATAAGATATCACTTTTCTCACTTCTTTAAGATGTTCTTGATAAACATTTATATCATATTTTCTATGATACAGACTTGGTGAAAATCTTTGAAATCCTTCTTCATTAGAAGTCATTCTTTCATCACCATTCGCATCAACAGCGACCCATACAAAATGTGGATTATTCATATTTAAATTTTAATGATATTTTGTTATTTAAATTAATAGCAAGTTTAGCATCATCTAATTCTCCATATAATGAAAGGTAGTTTGCACAATCCATCATAATATTATTTAATGCTAATAATGCATCTTTAGTATATTCAGTTTTATCAATAAGGATCATTTCATACAATTTATTTGCTTCCAATAATTTTGTATGCATCTCCTTTACTCTATACACAGGAATTATTAATTTTAATAAATATAGTAAATCACTTTTATCTTTATTAATGTCTTCCCAGATAATCTTATCCATATATTTTAGAACACTAATGTTTTAACACCAATTAAATATTTAATGAATTCAGATAAAAAGAATCCAGTACCAAAGAAACATATTAATCTAAAAATAGAAAGTATAATTGCATATTTATATTTATGCTTATATGATTTAATTAACTTAATTTCAAAATAAATTAATAAAATACCAATTATTAACAAAAATACTGATACAAATAGATTAATCATAATCTTTCAAAATATTTTGTCCAACTATATTCATGAAATGACTGTTCTTTATCTTTTGAGTCATTAACAGTAAACCAAACAATATCATTCATTCGGTTTTCATTTAATGTATATCTAAACCCTTCATAGAATGTTCCTCTATCAGGAGTCTTAACGCATTTTACATCAATTCTTCGCAACATAATTAATCAAACATTTTAGACGCACGACTATTCATATACTTATATGTCATAGAAATTGAAGGTTTATCATCACATCTTCCTAATCTCCATGAACCTCTTTTATATACTGGCTTATTAAGTTTAATCTCATCTTTACTCATACATTGAAGAATACCATGAATCATCAAAGCAATAGCATACTCTTCAGAAACATTATAAAGACTCATATACTTTTTAGTCTCATCTCTAAATGCTTTATGAGAACATAACCATCTT
>Ga0247608_10004498_pt1 | contig 15551 bp, 13 predicted proteins | sample 176DNAGHGlowgp2_FD_193490 | JGI IMG/M metagenome (GOLD analysis project Ga0247608, IMG submission 193490) | Sheep rumen microbial communities from Palmerston North, Manawatu-Wanganui, New Zealand - 1766 DNA GHGlow gp2 | ecosystem: Host-associated > Mammals > Digestive system > Stomach > Rumen ...
GATCCAGGCGCAGACGCGCTTGGCAAAGTGCTGCATATACCAGCCCAGGGCCAGCGGGGCTATAAGCACCATCGCCAGTTTCTCGAGTATGATGATAAAGGCGCTCCAGAACGTCAGGTGACTGCCCCGCTCAAGCAGGGGGAACACCGTGGGGATCATCAGCGCCGAAGCGAAGGAGGAGATGACGACGAAAGCCGTCATCGTATTGATGTTGCCCCCGATCTTCGCTGTGACCACAGGAGCTGCCGTCGCCGCCGGACCGATGATGCAGGTGAGGACGCTCTCCCACAGGATCTTCTGCTCAGGACTGGCCTCGACGGCAAAGATGATCCAGCAGTTGAGCGCCACGAGCAGCAGCTGGGCAGCCATCACGCCGACATGCCAGCGATGAGGGCGCATCTGGTGGAAGTCGATGCGGCAGAAGGTGGAGAAGAGCGTGCAGAACACCATCATCGGGAAGATGGTATCGACGACAGCACCAAGCGTGTCGCCCGCGGCATCGAGCTGGGGCACGAAGTAGAACGTGAGATAGACCACCGTGCCCGTGGCAATGGCCACAGGCAGCGTCCAGTCCTTCAGAAATTGCCTAATACTCATAAATCGGCTGCAAAATTAATATTTTTTTGGCACGGATGGCACGGATTACAGGGATTTTTTGTAATTTTGCAGCCAAATATGCACTTATATCAATGAGCGTAACTGAATTTATTCATCAAGATAAGGCAGCAAGACGGTTCTCGTTTGAGGTACTGCCACCGCTGAAAGGCACGGGAACTGCGAAATTGTTTGCCGATATAGACAAGCTGCGGGAGTTCGATCCTGCCTACATCAATATCACCACCCACCACTCGGAGTTCGTGTACAAGGAACTGGCGAACGGCAACTACGAGCGCCAGCGCATCCGTCGCAGGCCTGGGACGGTGGCCATCGCTGCCGCCATCCAGCAACGCTACGGCATTCCCGTTCAGCCCCATGTCATCTGCAGCGGATGTACCGTTGAGGATATCGAATACGAGTTGCTCGACCTGCAGTTTTTAGGAATCAGCGACCTCTTGCTGTTGCGTGGCGACAAGGCGAAGGAGGATAGTCGTTTTGTGCCCACACCTGGAGGCCATGCCCACACTACAGAGCTGATGGCCCAGGTGAAGCGGTTCAACGAGGGATTCTTTGCCGACGGCACCCCCATCAAGAACCCTGGACGCGGTTTTGACTACGGTGTGGCCTGCTACCCCGAGAAGCACGAGGAGGCGCCTAATCTGGAGATGGACATGCAGTATCTGAAAGAGAAACAGGAATTAGGAGCACAATATGCTGTGACCCAGCTCTTCTTCGACAACGAGAAATACTTCAGCTTTGTCGAGAAGGCACGCCAGATGGGCATCACCATACCTATTATCCCAGGCATCAAGCCGATGGCAAAGCTGAGTCAGTTGACGGTGGTGCCCAAGACATTCCACTGCGATATACCCGAAGCATTGGCCAGGGAGGTCGTGAAATGCAAGACCGATGAAGACGCCAAGCAGTTAGGTATCGAGTGGACCACACAGCAATGTCAGGAGCTCTACCAGCATGGGGTACACAACATACATTTCTATACCGTCTCAGCTGTGGACAGCGTAGTAGAGGTCGCCAAGCGACTGCTTTAAGGATTAAGGGAGATGAGTTTTGACGAGGTGATAGGACAGCGAGAGGCGCAGGAGCGGCTGATACAGATGGTCAGGGAAGACCGTCTGCCACACGCCATGATGCTCTGCGGCCCGCAGGGAAGCGGGAAACTGCCTTTGGCGGTAGCATTCGCCTGTCATCTGCTGGACAACGGCACACCTTCGGCCAAAGCCATGCTGCAGAAGCTGGAGCACCCCGACCTACACTTCACCTACCCTACCATCAAACTGCCCTCTATGGGAGCTGACCATAAGCCCGTGAGCGATGACTTTGCCAAGGAGTGGCACACGCTGATTGCACAGGGACTCTACATCACTATGGACGAGTGGATGCAGGCCATGGGCGGCGAAAACCAGCAGGCCATCATCACCGCTGGTGAGAGCGACGACCTGGTCCGCAAACTGAGTCTGAAGTCGAGTCAGGGTGGTTATAAGGTAAGCGTGGTATGGCTGCCAGAGAGGATGAACATCGAATGTGCCAACAAGTTGCTGAAACTCATCGAGGAACCGCCTCTGCAGACGGTGTTCATCATGGTTTGCGAAGAGCCCGACAAGCTGTTGGAAACCATCCGCAGTCGTGTGCAGCGCATCGATGTGAAACGCATCGACGAGGCAGATATCCAACAGGCACTCGTGGCGCGTAGAGGCATCGGCGAGGAAGATGCGCGACGCATCGCCCGCTTGGCCAACGGCAACTGGCTGAAGGCGCTGGAGGAGTTACAGGTGGGTTCGGAGAACGAGTTCTTCCTCGACATGTATAAGATGTTGATGCGTCTGGCCTACCAGCGCAAGATCAAGGACTTGCGCAAATGGAGTGAGCAGATGGCCGCTCTGGGACGTGAGAAACAGAGGCGATGGCTCAGCTACTTCCTCAGGATGACGAGGGAGAACTTCATGTATAACTTCCAGAACGAAGAACTCTGTTATATGACGCAGCAGGAAGAGGACTTCGCCAAGAACTTTGCCCGTTTCGTGAACGAGGCCAACGTGGTGCCCATCAGTGAGCTGGCAAATCTCGCTACTCGCGACATCGGGCAGAATGCCAATGCAAAGATTGTATTCTTCGATCTGGCGCTTCAAATGATTGTGCTACTGCTGCAAAAGTAAAAAGGTAAAAAAGTAAAAAGACAATATATGGAGAAAAGTAACGAACATAACATCATGGTGGGCTGCGACAGAGGCCTGTGCCATCAGGCTGTAGGCCGGCAAGACCGACAGCTGAACACCTACGACTGGCTCGCCGACGTGCCAGGCAACGTGGACACTACTGACCTCGTAGAGGTACAGTTCAAGCATACCCGTAAAGGCTATTACCACAACGTGAACAACCTGGAACTGAACAAGGGCGATGTGGTGGCCGTGGAGGCCAGTCCTGGCCATGACATCGGTGTGGTGACACTGACAGGGCGACTAGTGAAGTTGCAGCTAAAGAAGGCCAACATCAAATCACCTGATGATATCAAGCGCGTATATCGCATTGCCCGTGAGACAGATATGCAGAAGTTCCGAGAGGCTAAAGCCAAGGAGCACTCAACGATGATAGAGAGCCGTAAGATTGCCAAAGGTCTGGGACTGCAGATGAAGATTGGCGATGTGGAATATCAAGGCGACGGCAACAAGGCCATCTTCTACTACATCGCCGACGAGCGCGTGGACTTCCGTCAGCTGATCAAGGATCTGGCAGCAGCTTTCCACGTGAGGATTGAAATGAAGCAAATCGGTGCCCGTCAGGAGGCTGGACGTATTGGCGGTACAGGTCCTTGTGGACGTGAACTCTGCTGTGCGACCTGGATGAAGAACTTCTCAAGCGTTAGCACCAACGCAGCCCGATTCCAGGATATCTCGCTGAATCCGCAGAAGCTGGCAGGCATGTGTGCCAAGTTGAAGTGCTGTCTGAACTACGAGGTGGACGACTATGTGGAGGCTGGCAAGAAACTGCCCGGAAAGGATATTATCCTACAGACACAGGATGCCGACTACTATCTGTTCAAGAGTGACATCTTAGCAGGACTCGTGACCTACTCTACTGACAAGAACATTGCTGCCAATCTGGAGACTATCAGTGCAAAAAGAGCCAAGGAGGTGATTGAATTGAACCGCCAGGGGGAGAAACCTATCTCGCTACAGGAGGGTGGTAAGAAGCCCCAAGAAGAGAAGCACAGCGTTGATCTGGCAGGAGGCGACATCAACCGCTTTGACAAAGCCAAGAAGAAGAAAAAGAAGAAGCAGCACTACAACAATCGCAACGGAGAGGGTCATGCCAACGGTAAGAATCAGCATGAAGGATAAATTATTCATACTGCTGGCAGTCCTCGCGCTGGTTGTCGCAGCATGCGACAACCAGACGGTGTATCATCATTACGAACACATAACGATGGACGGCTGGGACAAGAACGACACTCTAAAATTCTCCGTGGCCCCCATTCAAACAGCTGACAACTATTTGGAAGTGGTGGAGATACGCATTGACAACACCTTTCCTTTCATGGGGCTAACACTGAAGCTAGAGCAGACTGTATATCCCTTAGGAGTGACCCAGCGCCAAAGCATTGAATGTAGTATGATAAACAGCAATGGACACCCAACAGGATCGGGTTTCAGCTATTACAATTACGAGTTTCCTTTAATGAATTTGGACCTGAATAAGGGAGACTCGATTCAGATTAATATCGTTCATAACATGAAACGGGAAATCATGCCCGGCATTTCAGACATCGGCATCCGTCTAACGGCGCAATAAGTTTCTACCTGCATCGATACGCAGGAAGATAAACAACAGGAACGTGAAACCCCATAATGACGATCCTCCATAGCTGAAGAACGGTAAGGGGATACCGATGACAGGTGTCAGACCTAACACCATGCCCACATTGATAAACACATGGAACAGGAAGATACTGAGCACGCTATAGCCATAGACACGTCCAAAACGACGTGGCTGGCGCTCTGAAAGATGTATCAGCCGTAAGATCAAAGCCAGAAAAAGCAGCAGCACACCCGCAGAACCCAAGAAGCCCTCTTCTTCACCAACGGTACAGAAGATGAAGTCGGTATCCTGCTCTGGTACATATTTCAGTTTAGTCTGAGTACCATTGAGGAAGCCCTTGCCTCCCAGACCACCCGAGCCAATGGCAATCTCACTCTGATGCACATTATATCCAGCACCCTTCAGGTCTTCCTCCAAACCCAACAACACATTAATACGTACACGCTGGTGAGGCTCTAGCACATGATTCAAGCCATAGTCAGCCAAATTGAAGAAGAGTATGGAGCCTAAGGTAAAGGCGGCTATCCACAGGTAGTTGTGGAAGCGCGTCATCAGGAAGCGCCACACAAGATAGAGGATGAGCAGGCCACAAATAACCATCTCTACATAGACAATGTCGAAGGGGATGACAAAGAATGAGAAAAGTAACAAGATTACCATGCTACCAAGGCTTACCATCAATAGATGGATAGCCTCGCGCTTATCACGACAATAGACATAAATAAGTCCGATGGAAAAGAATTGGATGAGCAGTAACACCACGAGTTTTCCTACGGATGTAGGTGTATAGAACAGCATCGTATCAGCATATCGGATGCCCACCACAAAATAGATTACCATGGCCACACCCGTAAAAAGGATACTGCCAGGCATGCCCTCACGATAAAACATAAGGAAAAAAGCCAAATAGACCAGTGCAGAGCCCGTCTCTCGCTGCAAGACGATGAAGAGCATAGGCAACAATACGATGGCCAAAGAGATTGCAAAATCCTTCCACTTCGAGATACTGTAACCATAGGTATTCATAAACTTCGCCAAAGCCAGGGCTGTAGCGAATTTTGCGAACTCTGCAGGCTGTAGGCGCAACGGACCGAGAACGAGCCACGAACGCGAGCCCTTGATACTATGCGGATTGAAGATGGTGCCGAAAAGTAGCAAAAGCATGAAACCGAAGATGATATAGGCAAACATGTCGAGGTAACGGTCGTCGAGCAGAAGGATGACAAAGCCCAGCATGATGGATGTGCCAATCCAGATGACCTGCATACCTGATCGCGTGTTAAGACTGAAAAGATCAGTATCACCATAGTCATAACTCGCACCGCACACACTCACCCATCCGAAGACGAGCAAGGCGATGTAAATGGCGATGGTCCACCAGTCGAGCGAGCGGATGACACCTTTGGGATTACCTGTCTGTTGTACCATAATTGATTCTGCGTTCCTGGAACTCACGAGCCTTTGCCTCGGAAGCCTCAGAGAGTTTTCCATTGATATACTGTTCCATAATCAGGCCGCCAATGGGCACACCATAGGTGGCACCCCAGCCGCCGTTCTCCACATAGACCGCTACAGCAATCTTCGGGTGATCCATGGGTGCAAAACCCATGAAGACGGAGTGGTCGTGGCCACGGTTCTGCGCCGTACCCGTCTTACCACAAGCCATAAAATCATACTTACCCAAAGCCTTACAAGTACCTCCAAGAACAGAGGAGCGCATGCCCTGGACAATATAGTCATAAGCCTCGCGTCCGGCCTTCGTATAGTGTTTTCTTGTGAAAGTCGTATCAAGAGGTTCGCCTTGCACTTTGCGCACCACGTGGGGCACATAATAATAACCCCGATTGGCGATGGTAGCGCCGAGATTGGCAATCTGAAGGGGTGTGGCATTAACCTCGCCCTGTCCAATGGCGATAGAGATAATAGTCAGACCATTCCACGAACCTTTATACGCTTTGTCGTAAAACTGTGCATTGGGAATCAAACCGCGCTTCTCACCTGGAAGGTCGATACCAAGTCGATAACCAAAGCCCATCGACACCATATAGTCACGCCAAACATCCATGGCATTCTGCACAGTACCATATTTCGAGATGTGGGTATTAATCATGTGGTAGAGTCCCCAGCAGAAGAAACCATTGCATGAGGTACTCAGTGCAGGTACCAGCGGCAATGGGGCGGCATGGCCATGACATCCCACATGAAGGCCCTTAAAGTTAAAGCCATGGCCACATGGATACATCGTCGAGGGAGTAATGATACCTTCGGAGAGGAAGGTAAGTCCCTGAGTAGTCTTGAAGGTGGATCCCGGAGGGTACTGGCCCATGATACTACGGTTGAGCAAGGGCTTCCATACATCTTGTGAGAGTAAACGGTGGTTCTTCGAGCGCAAACGTCCCACCATCATACGGGGATCATAGGAGGGAGACGACACCATACAGAGAACCTCGCCCGTAGAGGGTTCGATGGCCACAATACTACCAATCTTTCCTTCCATCAGACGCTCGCCGAGTTTCTGGAGTTCAGCATCAATACCCAGTGTCAGGTTCTTACCAGCCTGAGCACGACGGTCGAGCTCACCATTCCTATATCGGCCCTGGATACGACCATGGGCATCGCGCAGCAGGATCTGCACACCTTTGACGCCACGTAGCTGCTTCTCGTAGTAACGTTCCACGCCTAGCTTGCCAATATAGTCGCCTGGCTGGTAGTAATCGTCTTCCTCAATATCGGCAGGCGACACCTCTGCCACATCACCCAGCACATGGGCACCCATGTCATAAGTGTACTGGCGCACGCTGCGTTTCTGGACATAGAAGCCGGGGAAACGGAACATCTTTTCCTGAAACACGCTGAAATCCTTGTCACTAAGCTGGCTCATGAATAACTGTTCTGTGAAACGGCTGTAGCCAGGATTCTTGGAGCGGTCCTGCATGGTGGCCATTCGACGGTCGAATTCTTCCCTCGTAATGCCCAATGACTGGCAGAAGTCAAGGGTATCAAGGCGACCACGGGCTTCATTCATCACCACCATGACATCATAAGAAGGCTGGTTATAAACCAACAACTTACCGTTTCTGTCTAAGATGGCACCACGAGAAGGATATTCAATCTTTTTGAGAAAAGCATTGGAGTCGGCGCTCTTCTTGTAGTCATCACTGGTAATCTGGAGCATGAACAGACGGATGATATAGATGACCACGATCAGAATAGCCACCCCTGCAATCACATATTTCCGATATTCAAGTCCGTAATCTTTCACTTCGAGCGAACACTTTCAATAGCCAAGATCAGAATCCACGTCAGCAGAGAACTGGCAATGATACGCTCCAGCCAGACTAACCACTCGAAGAAGGAGAAGGCCTCTAGCGTGAAAAACACCAAGCAATAAAGGGTTGTAATCACGCCACTGAGGAATGCAAAACCACCAAAGCCCATAGTTGCCACGGAGATTTCCATATCCTCTGCAGAGTCACGAGGCGCAGTTCTTTCCACCAAAAAGGGTTGGATAAAGCCTACCAACGTCATCGTGCCGGCTGCTAATCCGGGGGTGCTGGAAAACATGTCAACAATGAGTCCCATAAAGAAACATGAAAGCAGGATTATCCAGCGTGGAAAACCGCGACGGAAGGTGATGGCAAAATAGATATAGAGTAGCGGCATGGCCACATCCAACAAATGGACGTGGTTCAGGATGAGCACCTGAGCTGCCAACAAAATCAGGAACATCGTCACACGATGAAGTAAAACTAATGCCATCTCTGATACTACTTATTCTTTTTAATACTGATAGAGTCACGGGCGGCCTGCATCAGAGCAGCACGTTCTGCGATACTCTTATCACTGATCACCACAACGTCGCGGACACAACTGAAATCTGTGCTCAGGCGTACTTTAAGTTTGTACGACAATCCGTCGCTGGAGTTATAAGCTTGTTCTATCTGCCCAACGAGCACCCCAGAAGGGAAGATGCTGGAGAAACCACTTGTCTCCACCCACTCGCCAAGCTTGAACTTCGCATGACGAGGGACATCCTCAACATAAGCCACGGAAGCGTCACCTCCATACCAATGGAGATAACCGAAGTAGCCACGTCCACGGATGGCACAGCTGATGCGGGAAGAAGAGGCATTCAGGGCAGGGATGACAACTGCGTAATGATCGGAGACAAGATAAACCACGCCCACGATACCATTACCACAAGCGACACCCATGTCGACCTCCACCCCATCAACACGTCCTTTGTCAATGGTCATCAGATTATCTACCTTATGCACAGTATTGTCAATCACCTTTGCAGGAATCAACTGATACTGACTAAGGAACTGCAAGCCTTTACGCTCTATTTGTGTGGTGTCCTTCGTCAGGTCACCATAGAGGCGTCGCAACTGGTCTACCTGGCGTTCCAAATAGAAATTGCGAGTAGTAAGCTCCTCATTCAGGCGTCCAAAGTTGAAATAAGACAGGACGCTGCTCTCCCATTGGTAAATCTTACCCACCACCGCATTGGATGATGAGAGCCAGACACTCCCTTGATAGCTGTTGTACTGAAACAACAGAACACCACTGGCCACCTCCAACAGGATGAAGATAAACCAGTGATGATACTTTATCAGAAAGTCCAGCAGGTTACGCATCTACGGACAATTATCTCATCAAGAACGAGAAGCGGTTGACATTCTTCAGGGCAACACCAGCACCCTTGGCAACACTATGGAGGGGATCCTCTGGCACGTGGAATTCAATGTGCATCTTATCAGTAAGGCGCTTATCAAGGCCACGGAGCAGGGCACCACCACCAGTGAGGTAGATACCGTTCTGAACAATATCGGCATAAAGTTCTGGCGGCGTACTCTCAAGAGCAGAGAGAACGGCTGTCTCAATGCGGGACACGGTCTTGTCGAGACAATGTGCTATCTCCTGATAGCATACGGGAACCTCCATAGGCAGGGCTGTGATGCGGTTAGGACCATGAACCACAAAGTCCTCGGGAGCATCCTCACCCAAATCCGTGAGGGCAGAACCTACAGCAATCTTGATACGCTCAGCCATACGCTCACTGACCTTCACATTGTGCTGACGGTACATATACTCCTGAATATCAGCTGTCAGATCATCTCCAGCCGTACGGATGGAGTTGTTGGAAACGATACCACCGAGTGATATAACGGCAATCTCGGTAGAACCGCCACCGATGTCAACAATCATATTACCCTCAGGAGCCTCTACATCGATGCCAATACCAATAGCAGCGGCCATCGGCTCGAAAATCAGATATACATCGCGGCCATCAGCATGCTCCGCTGAGTCGCGTACAGCACGGAGCTCCACCTCAGTGGAACCAGAGGGTACACCAATCACCATACGAAGCGAGGGAGAAAACAAACGGCTTCCTGTATGCACCATCTTAATCAGTCCACGCATCATCTGCTCACAAGCAGAGAAGTCGGCAATCACACCGTCGCGCAACGGACGGATGGTACGAATATTCTCATGTGTCTTCTCATACATCATCTTCGCCTCATTACCAACAGCTATCATCTTGTCGGTACGGCGATCCAAGGCAACGACGGAGGGTTCATCAACCACAATCTTATCATCGCTGATGATAATAGTGTTGGCTGTGCCCAAGTCCATTGCAATCTCTTGCACAAAACTGAAAAATCCCATTCTTTTTACCTTAATAATATTATATACCTTTCAATCTTACTTACTAACAAACCATGAGTGGATGGCTGTGTCATAGTGAGAACTTACGCCAAAAGCACGGGTTGCAAACATACGACGGTCTTCAATGTCCGTCTGAGCACCCTTCTTGTTCAGGATATCCAACAGCACACCATACTCGGCCTTGCTGGGCACAATGACAACATCCTTGAAATTCTTGGCACCGGCACGGATCAGAGAGATACCACCGATATCAATCTTCTCAATGATATCAGCCTCTCCAGCACCACTGGCTACAGTCTGTTCAAAGGGGTAAAGGTCTACGATGACGAGATCTATCTCAGGAATCTCGTACTGCTTCATCTGCTCAATGTCACCCTCGTTCTCACGACGGGCCAGAATTCCTCCGAACACTTTCGGATGCAAAGTCTTCACACGACCTCCGAGAATAGAGGGATAAGTGGTGACATCCTCTACCTTCTGGCACTCATAACCCAACGACTCAATAAACTGCTGGGTACCACCAGTAGACAGGAATTTTACACCCTCCTCATTTAACTTCTTGAGCAACTCGTCGAGACCATCCTTGTGGAATACCGACACCAAGGCGGTCTTAATTTTCTTTGTTTCAGCCATTTCTAATCTTTATAACGTTATAAATTCGAATCAGGCTGCAAAGATACAAAAAGAAAACGGATTAATCTTCATTTTCGCAAAGAAAAATTTGATTAATCCGTGTTAAAGCTAAGATAGGTCAATCTACGACCATCATTTTAATCCAGGTGGAACACTTCCTGAAGTGGAATGGTGACAGGTGAATTGTCTGGATTCACCTCCATGATATCGGCCATCATATCCCACCATTTCTGAGTGATGGGATCGACATTCTCGGTATCCTGTGAGTTGCCTTCACCATCACATTCCTGATAGCCGAACAAGATGTTTGTATCCTTGTCCCAATAGATGCTATAGTTGCTCACGCCACCATCTTTAATCATCTTGACAAGTTCTGGCCAGATGGCCGCATGACGCTTCTCGTACTCTTTCTCACAACCTGGTTTCAGGTACATTTTAAATGCAAATCTCTTCATATCTTTTATACTATTAATATGTTTCAGTTCCCGTCAGGTTTAGTCACATCCTGTTTCTGAGCAGGATACCACACGAATGTATCAGGATCATCTGGTTGCTTCGGATTGAAGTCGGACCAATCTGTACGTAATCCACTGACCATTGGCAACTGCAACTGTTTCATGCCCATCACAACCATCTTTGCCACCTCATAGGCGCCATAGGGATTAAAATGCGTATTATCTGCCAACGCCTTATCTTGTCCAGGAAAGCTATTGGCTGGATAATGGACGAGTGCCCGCTTACTGCCTTCAAAACCAAGCGTTTCGAAGAAATCACGAGTCATATCGTGGAGTTCGATGACGGGCACTCCTTCACGTTGTGCCACAGCCCGCATGGCGTCGGGATAGTCGAGATGGGTCTCCTGTATCTTCGTATGAGTAGCCTCGTCGAAGAATCGGCGCTGGGTGGGGGTAATAAAGATGATATTACCGCCAGCAGCCCGCACACGGTCGATGAAAATCTTCAGATGGTAAGCGAAATGATAGTAGGCACCATCGCCAGGACGTTTCTCCTTCTGATCATTATGGCCAAACTCACAGACCACATAGTCGCCAGGCTTCAACATCGATAGTACCTTCTCGAGACGGTTCCCATTGATAAAACTACGAGCCGTAAGCCCACTCTCAGCATGATTGGAGATAGCCACACGATCGGTAAACCAACGAGGAATCATCTGCCCCCACGAAGCCCAAGGCTCCAGTTCCTGATCAACAACGGTGGAGTTGCCGCAAAGAAATACGGTAAGCGCCGTCGTATCAGGTTCGATACGGATAGTCTTCACGGCAGGACTGGCGCCATTGAACTCCAAAGTCAACAATGAGTCCCAGTTCAAGTAGTCATGCTCCCGAGGTTTCAATGACACTTTCTTTCCACCAGGAATCTCTGCTGAGCGTTTATTGACGATAAAGCTATAGGTAGAGTACTTACCTTTCTTTGTCACACAATCCTCCACCATCAGTCGTCGCGATTCAGCTCGGACCACCGTGTGAGCAGCATGTCTTTTTGCCCCTAAAGTCACCGTTACCTTATAGTTGCCGTCGGCCACGGGTACAGAGAAGTAGAAGGGCTTGTCGGAAGTGCGATTAAGCACCGTGTCAACGATTTGTGCCTGTGAATTCAGTAAGGAAAGCCCAAAGACCGCCAGCAATAAACAATTTTTTTTCATCTTAGTAGACTGTTTTTATCAAAAAGCCCTACACTCACCGCAAGAGTGCAGGGCTTCTAATCAATTAAATTATGTATGAATCGCTAACTTAATAGCCAGGGTTTTGCCAAGCCTTCTTTTCGTCATCGCTCAGGTTGGTTCCGTCCTCATGCTGTAGAGTATCGATAAACTTCTGAGGGATAGGACGATACATGTGGCGATCCTGCACGTTAGGAGCAGCCTCAGGATTGAATGCCTTAGCGCGCTTTACCAGCAGACCTGTACGAGCCAGTTCATCCCAACGGTTCCACTCACCCAGCAGCTCACGGGTACGCTCATTCATAATGAAGTTCAGCATACGGTCATAGTCGCCAGAAGCACCGATAGCAGACAGGATGGCCTCATCCTCTGCAGGCAGCTGCGTGTAGCTCTTAATCTGAAGGTCAGAAGCAGCCTTGGTCTCAGCAATACCTGTAGAGAGATAATAAGTGTTCTTGTGGGTCATCGAAGCATAGTAGGCCTCTGCATTGGTAAGCCCCTTGCCGCTGAAGTCCTTATTCTTCTTTGGTGGTGTGTTGTTAGCAGTAGAGTTGTCCTTGTCGCCGCCGTCAGCCTTCAGGAAGGCCATCGAACCGTCGGTGTAGTAAGAGCGATCCTCACCCTCCTTCCACTGACCGCGGGCACGGAGTGTGTTGATAGTCTTGATGGCACCAGCATAGTCACCCTGACGAACCTGGCACTCTGCCTTTACAAGATAAGTCTCACCACTACGAGCCATGATGACGTCACGGTGGGCATCGCCCTTCTCACCAGTACGGCTTCCGTCTGCAGTCTTGTTGATGCCACAGAACACGTTAGAGGTGGCTGTGTTACCGCTGACACCGTAGTTATAAAGCACATACTTGCCGTTCATGAAGGTGGGGAATGCATTGGGCACCCACTTACCTGTCAGAGGATTCACAAAGCTATGAGGCTGGCCACCACGGCCGAAGGTGCCATAAGGCTCGCCATCAAAGCGATGATCGTCTTTCTTGTTAAGGATGAAGATGATACCCTCGTCACCGATACCTGGCATCTGGTCGGCTTTGATACCATTATCAGCAACCACCTTCTCTGTGGTGGCCTGAGCATGGTTCAGACCATAGACGGTCTTGAAGGTCTTCCACATACGAGCATCATTCACATTGTCGAATACCGAATAGGTGTACTCCGTAGGACGGCAACGCTGGAAGTCCATGCCACCGATGTACTGACCACGCTGTACCCAACCACCGGAGAAGTTGGAGAACTGAGGATCGAAGTAGTTATAGGTACGGTTACCGAAACGGCCCTGAGTCGTATTGTCCTCATTGTGCTCGGCTGCCATCAGGATTTCAGAGAGGCCTTCGTTCTTACAGTCGACACCAGTCCACTTGGCGTAAAGGTCCCAATAATCCGGAGCCAGCGGGCAAGCTGAGATAACCTCATCGCAGAGGGAAACTGCACGGTTCAGGTCGGCACTCTTGTCATACTTGCCAGCCCATGAGGCACAACGCTCTGACTGACGATACAGCAGGGCCTTAGCCAGGAAGTGGGCAGCCGTATACTTCGTCCATGTACCATTGCCACGCCACTTGTTCGTGGGAAGCATCTGATATGCCTGTTCGAGGTCGGAAATAACCTGAGCAAGGGTCTCTTCCTCTGAGGCACGGGTGAAGTTCTTCTTCACGACACCGTTGCTGGGCTCAGTCTGGAGGACAACGCCACCATACTGACAGAACAGACGGTAGTAGTTGTAACCACGCAGGAAGTAAGCCTCGCCAAGGGCCTTATTACGAGAGTCCTCATTGGCCACATTCACAGCCTTGGCAATCACCAGGTTGGCGGTAGAGATACCATAATACATCTCATCCCAAAGAGCCGATACGGCAGGACAGTTCTTATTGGCAGCACCCAGAGCAGGTGTACAGTCCTGAGGATTCAAACGGTTATCGTAAGTGTTCCAAGGCTCAGAGGTAAGGTCGGCACCGTTGGTGAACTCATCACAACCATAGAGGGTGATACCATAAGCCCACTCGTAGCCGAAGTGCCAGCGGATATTTCCATAGAGACCTGCAGCCATCTTCAGGGCGCCAGCCTCGTCTTCCAGCAGCGCATCAGTATATTTATGGCCAGCGTCCTCCTTCAGGAAGTCCTCGCCACAAGAGGTCGTACCCAGCAAAGCAAGCATCGACAGTGCACCGCAAACTATTGATTTACTGATATATTTCATATAATTTACTATTTACTAATTGACGATTTACGATTTAGAAATCAACCTGTACACCAACAGTGAAGCCACGGTTGAAAAAGGTAGCACCTGTATCGAGGTCCATGAAGTCTACTGAAGAGTAGAGCATACCGAGGTTCCTGCCCTGGATGTAGATCTTAGCATTGCTCAGACCGATACCCAATTTGCTGAGGAGGTTCTTGTCGAAGTTGTAACCCAGAGAGAGGTTGCGAACCTTGATGAATGAGGCATCCTTGAAGCCGAGAAGACCAGCATAGGGATCGCCACCAGCCTGGCTGTAGATAGGCTTCTGCCATTCTGCACCCGTATTGTCTGGACGCCAGTAGTCTATCTCACGCTGCTGATACATACCCAGCTGACCCTCACCACCAGTACTGATGGTATAACCGAAGCGACCATACAGCTCAAGAACGAGTTCAAGACCCTTCCAAGAGAGTGTGTTGGTCCATCCTGCTGTTACACGAGGATTGCGGTTACCGATGATCACACGGTCGTCAGCATCAATCTTATAGTCGCCATTTTGATCTACGGGCTTCACGTTACCAGCAGAGAACTTAGAACCATTCTCATTGAACTTAGCCATCTCAGCGGCATCGCTCTCCTGCCACAGGCCATCGGCCTCGTAACCATAGTAAACAGAGATTGACTCACCAATGAACCAAGCGTTATTGATATCGTCTTCCTTACCGTTAGCCAGTTCCTCGATCTTATCCTTCTGCCAAGCGAAGTTCAGGTTTGACTGCCACATGAAGTCCTTAGTCATTACGGGGATGGCGTTCAAAGTAACCTCAATACCCTTGTTGCTGGTCTTACCAACGTTAGCCATCATAGAGGGATAACCCGAGAGTGAAGGTACGCTCATAGAGAGCAGCAGGTCGTTGGTGGTAGAGGTATACATATCGATGG
>Ga0247608_10004501_pt1 | contig 15544 bp, 9 predicted proteins | sample 176DNAGHGlowgp2_FD_193490 | JGI IMG/M metagenome (GOLD analysis project Ga0247608, IMG submission 193490) | Sheep rumen microbial communities from Palmerston North, Manawatu-Wanganui, New Zealand - 1766 DNA GHGlow gp2 | ecosystem: Host-associated > Mammals > Digestive system > Stomach > Rumen ...
TGAAATCGCCCACGCCGCAGGCCTACCGTGAATTCCTCAAAAAATATCCTGGGAGCAACGAATACGACGAGGTGCTGGAACGCGCCGACGACATGATGGCACAAGAATTCGCCGAGCTGTCCACACCGCGCCAGTTTGCCGACTTCGCCATCGAGAATCCCGACAACCCCCTCTCCGACAAAGCCATGGAGAGCCTCAAAAACATGATTACCCAAGAGCGCGACATCACCGCCCTGAAAATATACATGGAAGAGTTTCCGCTCGACGTCAACTACAACGACATCTACCTACAATACTACCGGTGGCACACCGAAGAAGGCAGCAAAGCCCCCATCGAGAACTTCATCGAGCGCCACCCAGACTTCCCCTACAAGATGGCCATTGCCGACGAGATGGCCAGCGGCGAACGTCGCGACCAATACAACATCAACAAACCCTACTACGAAGAGGAATTCAACAGCTGGAAAAACACCATCTACCAACTCACCGGCAAAAAAGTTTCCTTCGTTGCGTTGCAACGCACACTGCAACAATACATAGCTGCCAAAAGTTGGAACAAGATAACCGATCGCATCGCCTTTTTCGGCATCTGCTTTGAAAAAGTGTGCGACGACGAAGTCGCCGAGCTCAAATCCATAGTCTTGGCCAATGAGAACCCGCGGCTGTCGATGTCCACCATGGTGCAACCCGCCTACAATCTGGAGCACCCCGTGCTACACCCCGACGGCAAGCACCTCTACTACCACCGCAACGACGACGGCACCAAGTCGCTCTATGTCGCCGTGCTTCAAGCCACCAAGAAAGGCTCCATCTGGCGCAGCATCGGCAAAGTGCGTTTCTCCAATATCGAGAACGTAGACGTCAGCGCCTACAGTTTCTTTGACCATGGCAACAAGATGCTTCTGGGCCAGAACGGCAACATACTGGTGGGAGAATTCAATGACACCGCATGGAGCGTGATGCAAATGCCCGAACCCGTCAACAGTGCCTACTACGACTTTGATGCCATCATGCTACCCGACAGCAGCGGCATGCTGATAGCCTCCGACCGTCCCGAGGGCTACAATATGCAGCGCTCGCGCAGCTACTTCCACGGCGACACCGCTTTAGCCTCCGACATCTATTACATACCCCTGACCAGTGCAGGATGGGGCACCCCCGTCAATCTGGGCATGCACGTCAACACGCCCTACATGGAGTGCAGCCCCTCCATCAGCAGCGACCTCAAGACGCTCTATTTCATCACCGACGGAAGAGGCGGCTTAGGCTACGGCGACCTCTACTACACCACCCGCGACAATGTCGACGACTGGAACCACTGGAGTACCCCTGTCAACTATGGCAAGCAGGTGAACACCGGCTTCAACGAAGCGTCGGCCGTCCTCGACCCCAACGGCAATAGCCTCACCATCAGCAGCAACGCCCACGGCAAATACGGTAGCTATAGCGTCACCGCCATGCACACCATCAGCAGCAACCTCAAACCCATAACGCTCACCACGACAGAGATAGGGCTGACCTTCGACATCTACGACCAAAGCACCAGCAAGAAAGTGCTATCCCAGGCCACTGTGGCCGCCAACAGCAGGTGGACCTCATCGTTCTACAGCAACAAGCAATACGTACTCCTGCCCCACTGCAACGGCGTGTTGATGCCCGGCATTGTCTTCCAGCCATCGACGCAACAGCAGCTGAAAGCCGCGGTCTACGATTTCACGAGCCTCACACAACTCGCCCTCGACAACAAGCCCTTGTTGCTTCCCGCACTCTGCTTTGAAGAAAACACCTCGAAGATGAAGCCCTATGCCGAACAGGAGACAGACCATCTTGCCGACTTCATGCTCCGACACCCGGCAGCCTTCGTAGAGCTGAAGGTCCACGTGGCCGGCGACGATGATGCCGCCTGCTTCGAGCTCTCGCAGCAGCGCGGCCAGGAAATCAAGAAACGCCTTGTTGCCGACGGTGTCAACCCCGACAACATAGCCGTGTCAGGCTACGGCAACAGCTTCACCAAACGCAGCAGCGCCACCACCTCGGTAGCCATCATGGTCACCGAAATCAACTGAACCCATCTGATTTTCACCCCTTCACCTCATTGCTGCGCGTTCCTCCCATCTCCTCCCCTCCCCTTTCCTCCCCTTTCCTTCCCTTTCCTCCCCTTTCCTTTCCTTCCCTTTCCTTTCCTTCCCTTTCCTCCCCTCCCATCTCCTCCCTTTCCCTTTCCTCCCCTCCCCAAAGGAGCCACTTTTTGCCACACCGCAGCGGCCTTCCCTACCCGAACATCCACATTAAATTATAATCCAAATGAAACGAACAGTATTATTATTAGCGCTCATAGCGCTCGGGGGCATTGCATCGGCCCAGGGGTCCTATGCCCGACCCTATGTCACCATCGGAGAATGGTCGAATAAAACCTACATTGCCAACAATCTAATAGAAAGTTATGCTGATGTCAGTGTTTTTTTTGACACCACCTACCTGATTGTTTTCAACGTGACGACAAAAGCCAAAGACACCTTGGAAATGTTTGAGACGGCGACATATGACGGCAGTGGATTCATAGATTTCCATCATTGCGCCAACGGCAAGATTTACTATTCCGAATCCTCGTACCGTGCCGGGAGCACCTTGTCATGTATCGACATGCGTACCGACAAGGTGAAAAGAATCGCCTCCGACATCGTCTCCGACGACAACGGCGTTCCCCTTATCCACATAAAGAACGGCAGGCTGTACTATACCAAAAGAATCTGCATCAACGAAGAGGCACAATACGAGAGCGACAAAGAATATATCAACAAAGAATATTCCATACTCCTGTAGCCACCTCGCCAGCCGATAGCAGGGCAGCAACCGACAGCAAGAAAACGGCAGGGCCGACTCCACGGTTGAAGTGCGACCCTGCCGTTGTATTGTAAGTCGGCAGAATATGCCATTTGTTTAGAATTCCGCTGTTTTCGGCGTACGCGGGAAGGGGATGACGTCGCGGATGTTGGACATTCCCGTAACGAAAAGCATCAAGCGCTCGAATCCCAGTCCGAAACCGGCATGGGGGCAGGTGCCATAGCGGCGCGTGTCGAGATACCACCACATGTCCTTCATCGGGATGTGGCGTTCATCGATGGCAGCCATCAGCTTGTCGTAGTTTTCTTCGCGCACCGAACCGCCGATGATTTCGCCAATCTGCGGGAAGAGGACGTCGGTGCCCTGCACCGTCTTGCCGTCGGCGTTCTGTTTCATATAGAAAGCCTTGATTTCCTTGGGATAGTCGATCATGATGACCGGTTTCTTGAAGTGTTCCTCGACGAGGAAACGTTCGTGTTCGCTGGCCAGGTCGACGCCCCAGCTGACGGGGAATTCGAACTTGTGTCCATTCTTCACAGCCTCTTCCAGTATGCGGATGCCCTCGGTGTAGGGAAGGCGGACGAAGTCGGTGTTGATGACGCTTTTCAGACGTTCGATAAGACCTTTGTCAATCATATTGTTGAGGAACTCGAGGTCGTCGGCGCAGTGGTCGAGGGCCCATTTCACCAGGTATTTGATGAATTCCTCTTCGAGAGCTGTCAGGTCGTCCAGATCATAGAAAGCCATTTCGGGTTCCACCATCCAGAATTCGGCCAAGTGGCGCGGCGTGTTGCTGTTCTCGGCGCGGAAAGTAGGTCCGAAGGTGTAGATAGCGCCCAGCGAGGTGGCGCCCAGTTCGCCTTCCAGCTGACCGCTGACCGTCAGAGCGGTCTGCTTGCCGAAGAAGTCCTGCTCATAGTCTACCGAGCCGTCAGCCTTGCGAGGCACATTGTTGAGGTCCATCGTGGTGACCTGGAACATCTCGCCGGCGCCTTCACAGTCGCTGGCGGTAATGAGCGGCGTATGGAAGTAGAAGAAGCCCTTCTGGTGGAAAAAGGTGTGGATGGCATAAGCCATGTGGTGACGCATGCGCATGACGGCGCCGAAGGTGTTGGTGCGAGGGCGCAGGTGACCTATCTCGCGGAGGAACTCCATGGAGTGTCCTTTTTTCTGGAGGGGGTAGGTTTCGGGGTCGGCTTCGCCGTAGAGAAGGATTTTTTCAGCCTGGACCTCGACCGACTGACCGGCGCCCTGGCTCTTGACGAGTTTACCGTCGACGCTGATGCAGGCGCCCGTAGTGATGCGACGCAGCAGGTCGTCGTCGAACTTGGCGAGGTCAACCACCACCTGGAGATTGGTGATGATGGAACCGTCGTTGAGTGCTATGAAGGCCACGTTTTTGTTGCCACGTTTGGTGCGCACCCATCCTTTGACATTGATGGTTGTGTCTATCAGAGCGTCCACAGGAGCTTTGAGAAGTTGTACGATAGGTATTCGCTTGTCCATTGTAATGGTTTGTATTTTTGAGGATTGTATTTAATTAATTATCTATTTTTTTTTGCGATTTCATCAACTCGATATCCGAGTTGAATTTCATCAGTTGGTTTTCCTGGTCGCGACGGCAGATAAGCAGCGTGTCGGATCCCGCTGCCACGATATAGTCGTCCAGTCCTTGAATGACGGCATACTTGTCGGCATGCAGATGCACCATGCAGTTGTGAGAGTCGTACATAGCCACATGCCCGGAGGCGATGGCGTTGCCGTTGTCGTCCTTCGGCTTGGCCATGTAGAGAGACTCCCATGTTTCCACATCCGACCAACCGAACTCCGTTTCAAGCACATAGACATTGTCGGCCTTCTCGATGATGCCATAGTCGACCGAGATGCTCTGGGCCTGCGTGTAGACCTCTTTAAGGTGCTTGGCGGGGGTGTCGACGCCGAGATCGAAAAAGGTGTCGGCAATCTGGGGCAAAAACTTGCGATAAGCCTCCATAAGCACCGGCAGGCGCCACACGAAGATGCCGGCATTCCACAGGAATTCGCCCGAGGCGATGAACTGGCAAGCCATCTCGAAAGGAGGTTTCTCGACAAAGGTGATGGCCCTGTGGATGCGCGACGAGGTGTCTTGAATGCCCGACTCGTGGAACTGGATGTAGCCGTACTTGATGTTGGGGTTGACGGGACGTGCGCCGAGGGTCACAATCCAGTCGTGCTGATCGGCCATGCAGATGGCGTCGTTGATGTTGCGGCTGAAGGCGGCAGCGCCGAATACGGCGTGGTCTGAGGGCGTAACCACAATGTTGGCGTTGGGGTTGATTTCGTTGATGACCGAGGCGGCATAGGCTATGCACGGTGCCGTGTTGCGGCGGAAAGGCTCGCAAAGCACCTGATAGTCGCTGAGATCCGGTATCTGTTTGCGCACCTGCGACTCGTGGGTCTTGGTAGTCACGATAATGATGTTCTCGCGCGGGCAGATTTCTTCAAAGCGACGGAAAGTGGCCTGAATCATAGACTCGCCCATACCGACCAGGTCGATAAACTGTTTCGGTTTGGATATCGAACACAACGGCCAGAAGCGGCTACCGAAGCCGCCAGCCATGATGATGCAGAAATTGTTGGGGTTCTTATGTGGCATAGCTCAGACCGATACTTCTCCCTTGATGTGGGGATGGGGGTTATAGTTTTCCAGCGTGAAATCGTCGTAGTCGAAATCGAAGATGTTCTTCTTGTCGGGGTTGATGCGCATGGTGGGCAGCGGGCGCGGGTCGCGGGTCAGCTGGAGCCGGCACTGCTCGATGTGGTTGTTGTAGATATGTGCATCGCCGAAGGTGTGGATGAAGTCGCCGGCCTGCAAGCCCGTAGCCTGTGCCACCATCATGGTGAAAAGTGCATACGAGGCGATGTTGAACGGCACACCGAGAAAGATGTCGGCAGAGCGTTGGTAGAGTTGGCACGAGAGACGGCCGTTGGCGACGTAGAACTGGAAGAGAATGTGGCACGGAGGCAGTGCCATCTGATCCAGCTCACCGACATTCCATGCCGAAACCAGCAGGCGACGAGAGTCAGGATTGGTCTTGATCTGATCTATCAGTTGCGCGATCTGGTCAACCTGACGACCGTCGGCGCAACCCCAGGAGCGCCACTGGTGGCCGTAGATGGGGCCGAGGTCGCCGTTGGCGTCGGCCCATTCGTCCCAGATGCTCACCTTGTGGTCGTGGAGGTAGCCGATATTGGTTTCTCCGCGGAGGAACCACAGCAGTTCGTATATGATGGAGCGCAGGTGCAGCTTTTTGGTGGTCAACAGCGGAAAACCGTCGGCCAGGCGGAAACGCATCTGGTAACCGAAGACGCTTCGCGTTCCCGTTCCGGTGCGGTCGCTCTTGGGCGTGCCGTTGTCGAGCACATGCTGCAACAAATCTAAATACTGTTTCATTAATTATATTGTTTACTATTACGAAACGCACTTCGAAAAATTTTATTATGTTTAGTCTGAAAAATGTCAAAAAAACATCAAAAAAAGAGAAAAACGCAGTCGAAGGACGCTTTTGGGAGCTTTTTTTTATTTTATTATCGCGCTGATTTTAAACAACATAAAAACACCGTTACAATCTTTAGGACACAAAAAATGCTTATAATCAAAATATTCTTTGTATCTTTGCAAACGGAATTCGTGAGAAGGGGACGTGAGTCCCCTCTTTTATTCCACCACAGTGAACATCCACCCTACCGAGGCGTTCCTTACGGTCCAACCCATTCAGACCCAAACGGGGAGCCACACGACAAACAATATATGCGATATGATTGACAAAATGCATGTTCTGAACGTAATCGACACGGCGCTGCGCGGCACCGACAAATTTCTTGTCGACATGAAGATATCCAGCGACAACCGCATAGATGTGGCCATTGACGGCGATAACGGCATCGTCATCGACGACTGCATAGCGCTCAGCCGCCTCATCGAGAACAGCCTTGACCGCGACGTTGAGGACTTTGAGCTCAATGTAGCCTCCGCCGGTCTCGATTCGCCCCTCAAGCTCAAACGCCAATACAAGAAGAATGTGGGACAGGAGCTTTCGGTGTCCACCTTCGGCGGCGAAAACTTTGAGGGACTGCTCCAAGACGCCAACGACGACCAGATCACGCTCCAACTTCTCGGCAAGAAAAACAAAAACGCCGACCCCATCCATATCGACTATAACGACATCAAAACAGCAAAAATCATTATCAAGTTCTAAATACCAAGAATCGTTAGACTCATGAAGACGACAGACCTCATTGATTCCTTTTCGGAATTTAAAGATTTCAAAAACATAGACCGTGAGACCTTGATGCATATCCTCGAGGAAGTGTTTCGCGCTGCCCTTGCCAAACGCTACGGCACCGACGACAACTTCGACATCATCATCAATATCGATAAAGGCGACTTGGAAATCTACCGCAACCGCCGCATCGTTGAAGACGGGCAACTGACTGACGACAAGCGTGAAATCGAGTACTCCGAAGCCATCAAGATAGAATCAGACTTTGAGGTGGGCGAAGACCTCTCCGAGCCGATACTACTCAGCGAATTCGGCCGCCGCGAGATTCTCGCCATACACCAGAACCTTGTCAGCAAGATCCAAGACTACGAGAAATCCCTCATCTTCCAGAAATACAAGGACAAAGTGGGCGAAATCGTCATCGGCGAAGTCTACCAGCCCTGGAACAAGGAGATCCTGGTTCTCGACGAAGAGAAGATAGAACTCGTGCTCCCGAAAAGCGAGCAGATTCCTGCCGACCGTTTCCGCAAAGGCGACACCGTTCGCGCCGTGGTACTGAAAGTAGAACTCAAGAACAACAACCCCGTCATCATCCTTTCCCGCACCTCGCCCATCTTCCTTGAGCGCCTGCTCGAAGCCGAAGTGCCTGAAATCTATGACGGTCTGATCACCATCCGCAACATAGTGCGCGTGCCGGGCGAACGCGCCAAGGTGGCTGTCGAATCCTACGACGACCGCATCGACCCTGTGGGTTCCTGCGTCGGCATGAAAGGCAACCGCATCCACGGCATAGTCCGCGAGCTTAAAAACGAGAACATCGATGTCATCAACTATTCCTCGCGCCCCGACCTTATGATCCGTCGTTCGCTAAGTCCGGCAGAAATCAGCAAGATCGTCATCAACGAGGAAACCAAATGCGCCGAAGTCTTCATGGAACCCGACCAGGTATCCCTGGCCATCGGCAAAGGCGGCCACAACATCAAGCTCGCCAGCAAGCTCTGCGGATATGAAATCGAAGTATACCGCAACAGCGACGAGGACCTTGACGACGTCGACCTCAAGGAGTTCGCCGACGAAATCGACCAGTGGATCATCGATGAGCTCATCAAGATTGGCTGCGACACAGCCAAAAGCGTCCTTGCGCTTCCCAAAGAGGAGCTTATCAACCGCACTGACCTCGAAGAAGAGACCATCGACCATGTCCTCGAAGTCCTCAAAGCAGAATTCGACGACTAAAACCGCCGCACGACACTATTCAAGGCATCGCAACCCAAGACCCTACAATAAAATAACAAACATCATCTACTACCCAGCTATACTGCCACCATCTTCCCGTAGCTCAGATCACACCGACACAGTTTTTTCAATTTAAAGAGAGGAGTGTACATGTCAGAAGAACCGAAAAACATCAGACTCAACAAAGCCGCCAAGGAGTTCAATGTCGGCATCCCCAACTTAGTGGAATACCTTGCCAAGAAAGGACACCAAGTTGAGGCAAACCCTAATGCCCGCATCACACCCGAGCAGTATGCTTTGTTGGCCACAGCCTTCCAATCGGAGCGTGTGGTCAAAGAAAACGCCGACCGCATTGAAATCAGTCCCACAAGCAGTGTTGTCATCGAGGCCACAAACCCCGCCGACGATGCGCACGATTTCTCTGACGAGGTCATTATCAAGAACTTCAACACTCCCAAAACCAAGATAACCTCCAAAGAGGATGTGGCGACCGCCACCGACGATGCAGAAGAGCAACTGCAAGCCGAGGAGCTTCCCACAGTTGCCGACGACAAGCCCGCCGAGCCCGAGTCTGCTCCCGAGCCGCAGCCGGAGCCCGAGCCCGAACCGGAACCTGAACCCGAGCCTGAACCTCCGGCTCCCAAATTCGAAACCAAGGTGATCCGTACCTCCGTGGCTGGTGCCAAAGAAGGCAAGAATTCCTTTGACGCCGAAGTGCGCATCGTTGACAAAATAGACCTGTCCGCTCTCAACACCAAGGTGCGTCCCGCCAAGCTCACGAAAGCCGAGAAAGAGGTCAATGCCAAAAAGAAAAAGGACAAAGAGACTCCGCGACCCAACAACAAAGCCAAAGGCGCTGAGGAAACGACGGCAGCGGCACAACCCGTAGCAGAGCCCCAGCCCGAGCCCACTACCGACCAGGCTCCCGCCAAGGCCCCCGAAAAAGAAATAGAATTCATACAGACACAATATCAGAAACTTGAAGGTCCCAAGGTCGTCTCCAAAATCGACCTCACGCAGTTTGAGTCCAAGCCCAAAAGCCGCGACGATGAGAAGCGCAAAAAGCGCAAACGCATCAAGAAAGAGGGCGTAAAGGTCGACGAGAAAGCCATCAACAACAAAGGCAACAACGACAACAAACCACAGGAAAAACCGAAGACGGCCAAAGACAAGAAAGCCGAGAAGAAAGAGCGCAAGGCAAAAGCCCTCGAGAAGAAGAAACCCGAAGTCGACGACGCCGAAATCGAGAAGCAAATCAAAGAGACCCTCGCCCGACTGAGCCCCATGGGCAAGTCCAAGACCTCCAAGCACAACCGCGAAAAGCGCCAGAAGGTGCACCAGCAGATTGAAGAGGAGCAGATGCGCGAGATGGAGAGCCAGAAGACCTTGCAGGTTACGGAATTCGTAACCGCCAACGAGCTGGCCACCATGATGAACGTCCCCGTGACGCAAATCATCTCCACGTGTATGTCTGTCGGCATATTTGTCAGCATCAACCAGCGCCTCGATGCTGAGACCATCCGTCTCATTGCCGACGAATTCGGATTCGAAATCAACTTTGCCAGCGCCGATGTCGTCGACACCCTCCATAAAATAGAGGAAGAAGACAGACCCGAAGACCTGGTCACGCGCAACCCCATCGTCACCGTCATGGGTCATGTGGACCACGGCAAAACCTCATTGCTCGACTATATCCGCAAAACCAATGTCATTGCCGGCGAGGCTGGCGGCATCACCCAGCACATCGGAGCCTACGAGGTGACCACCGCCGAGGGGCGCAAGATCACCTTCCTCGACACCCCCGGACACGAAGCGTTCACCGCCATGCGTGCTCGCGGAGCCAAGATGACCGACATTGCCATCATTGTCATCGCTGCCGACGACAAGATAATGCCCCAAACCGTAGAGGCCATCAACCACGCCCAAGCGGCTGGTGTCCCCATCGTATTCGCCATCAACAAGATAGACAAACCTGGTGCCGATCCCGACCGCATCAAGACCGAACTGGCCAATATGAACCTCCTCGTTGAAGAATGGGGCGGCAAATACCAAAGTCAGGACATTTCTGCCAAGAAAGGCATCAATGTTGACGAGCTCCTTGAAAAAGTCATCCTCCAGGCCGACATCATGGAACTGAAAGGCAACCCCCACAAGCGTGCCAAGGGTACCGTCATAGAGAGCTCACTCGACAAAGGACGCGGATACGTAGCCAAGATCCTCGTGCAGGACGGCTCGATCCACAAGGGCGACCCCGTGGTTGCCGGAGCCATCAGCGGTCGCGTCCGCGCCATGTACAACGAACGCAACCAGGAAGTCCTCACCGCCGGACCCTCACAGCCCGTCCTCCTTCTTGGCCTCAACGGTGCCTGCCAAGCAGGCGACACCTTCAATGTCACTGAGAATGAGAAAGAAGCCAAGGATATCGCAAACCGCCGCACGCAGCTGCAACGCGAACTGGGTCTGCGCACCCAGACGCACATGACCCTGGACGAGATAGGTCGTCGTATTGCCCTCGGCAACTTCAAGGAGCTCAACATCATCGTCAAAGGCGACGTCGACGGTTCCGTCGAAGCACTTTCCGACTCCCTCCTCAAGCTCTCGACCGATGAGGTACAGGTCAACGTCATCCACAAAGCCGTTGGACAGATCACCGAAAACGACGTCCTTCTTGCCGAATCCTCCGATGCCATCATCGTTGGTTTCCAGGTACGTCCCTCGGTAGGTGCTCGACGTATGGCCGAAACGGAGCATATAGACATACGGCTCTACTCCATCATCTACGACGCCATCAACGAGCTCAAAGACGCCATCGAGGGTATGCTTTCGCCTGAGAAGCAGGAGAAAATCACCGCCAACCTCGAAATCAAAGAGACCTTCAAGATCTCCAAGGTCGGCACCATTGCTGGCTGCATCTGCTTAGACGGCAAAATCAACCGACAAAGCAACGTCCGAGTCATACGCGACGGTATCGTCGTATACACCGGCAAACTGGCATCGCTCAAACGCTTCAAAGACGACGTCAAAGAAGTCGTCAGCGGCCAGGATTGCGGCCTGAACATAGAGAATTTCAACGATATCAAAGTGGGCGACATCGTCGAAGCCTACGAGATCATTGAAATCAAACGCAAGCTATAATGAATGAATTAGTGAACGCGTAGCCATGCAAAATCACTAATTCATCCTGCCCCCTTAGTTCAACGGATAGAACGGAAGTTTCCTAAACTTTAAATGAGGGTTCGATTCCCCCAGGGGGTACAAAAAAAAATGACAAACGAAAACAACAAAGAAACATGCATAAAGAGCAGCACCCCATGCCGCTCTTTTTTCATAACAATTGCATCACACCGTCAAGAAAGGCCCCCTTGTGCCGAAAGGCAAAACGGTCTTTCACACAAGAGAAACACAATAGTCTAACATAATTGGCGATTATGACAATAAAACGACAGTCAAAAATGAAAAAAGTCTACACCCTCATCCTGGCCCTCCTGTGCCTTGTTGCCGTTGGATGCAAACAAAAACAGGCGACCAAGAATAGCAACATGAACTATCGCCCCCTGGGTGCCACGGGGCTCGAAGTCAGCGAAATCAGCATTGGTTGCGGCGGCTTCGGCAAGCTGGACAGTGCGGCATCGCTGCAACTGATGACAATGGCCCTTGACAGCGGCATGAACTATATTGACATCTATGACGCCGACCCCAAGGTGCGTTCCAACATCGGCTACGCCCTCAAGGGTCGCCGTGACGAGATGATAATCCAGGGACACATTGGCACCATCTATAAAGACGGACAGCACACACGCACGCGCGACGTCGAAGAGACACGCAAAGGTTTTGAAGACCTTCTGGACCGTCTGGGAACCGACCACATCGAAGTCGGCATGATCCACATCACCGACAGCCAGGAAGAGTGGGACGAAATCCAAGACTCGCCCTTCCTCGACTATGTCTTCCAACTTAAAAAGGAAGGTAAAATCAAGCACATAGGTCTGAGCAGCCACAACGCCGAAGTAGCCCTCCAGGCAGCCAAAAGCGGCTGGGTTGAAGTCATTATGTTCTCACTCAATCCCGCCTTCGACCAGCTTCGCGGCGGCGCAATACCCTGGGACAAAGGTGCCATGGACAACCTGCAAGGCGGCATTGACCCCGTGCGCGTTGAATTCTACGACTACTGCGCAACCCACAAAATCGGCGTCACCGTCATGAAGACCTTTGGTGGCGGTGGCAAGCTGCTCGACGCCAAAACGTCGCCCCTTGGTGTAGCCTATACCCCTGAGCAGTGCATAGCCTACTGCCTCGCCAAGCCCTGCATCAGTACCTGCATCCTCGGCATCGACAACCTCGACGAGCTAAAGGCCGACCTCCATTGGCTCCACGCCACCGAGGCAGAAAAAGACTACACCAATGTAGCCAAACGTCCCGACACACAGACCGCAGGCGACTGCACTTACTGCAACCATTGCTCGCCCTGCACGCAAGGCATCCCTATTGCCAAAGTCAATGAGCTGCTCGACAAAGCCGAACACGACGGCATGACGGCAGAACTACAGGCCCAATACGACGCACTCCCCAAACACGGTGGCGACTGCACCCACTGCGGGGCCTGCATGAGTCGTTGTCCCTTCGGTGTGGACATTCCCAACCGAATGGATGCCGCCAAAGCCAAATTCGGCAAATAAGACAGCTACCTCTTGTCAAGGGGGTCCTTTTTCTGCAAAAAACAAGGTTTCCACCGACAGAAAAAGCATGCAGAAGCAACCTCGACGCACAAAATTACATACTGGCATTCAGCAATATGTAATAAAATGATAAATTTTATTTTGTCAGTTTGCAAAAAAATAGTACTTTTGCAAATCTTTTCAAGATAACACGGTGGGCGTAGTTCAGCTGGTTAGAGCGCCAGATTGTGGATCTGGAGGTCGTGGGTTCGAGCCCCACCTCCCACCCCGAAAACCTTGCAAGCATGCTTGCAAGGTTTTTTTGTGCGCTTTATAATAACAATACAATTTTTTTCAACCAATCACGTTAAAAAGATATTTATGTGCATGAATCTTCCTACAGAGCAAGGAACCAACAGACTTTAAGGCATTAAGGGCTTAAAAGGAAGATTCACGACAAAGAAGTTGACAATAACAAATTACCAGAGACAAACACACAAAACACCCCATCATGGAACAGAATAAATTAGACGCAACCACACTGGAAAACGTAAAGACATGGCTCGAAGGAGCTTACGATGAAGAAACCAAAGCAGCCATCCGCAAGATGCAAGCCGAGAATCCCGAAGAGCTCAACGAAAGTTTCTATCGCAGCCTGGAATTCGGCACCGGAGGACTGCGCGGCATTATGGGCGTAGGCACCAACCGCATGAACCGCTACACCGTCGGAATGGCCACCCAAGGATTAGCCAACTACGTAAAGAAATGTTTCCCGGGCGAGAACCTCAAAGCAGCCATCTCGCACGACAGCCGCAACCACAGCCGTGAGTTTGCCGAGATAACCGCCAATGTACTCGCCGCCAATGGATTCACCGTCTATCTGTTCGACGACATGCGTCCCACCCCCGAGCTCAGTTTCGCCGTCCGTCACCTCAAATGCCAGACTGGCGTCATGCTGACAGCCTCGCACAACCCGAAAGAATACAACGGCTATAAAGCCTACTGGAATGACGGATGCCAGCTCGTTCCACCCCACGACACCAGCGTCATTGATGAAGTCAACAAAATCAAGTCACTCGACGATGTACGCTGGAATGGTGGCGAAGAGCGCATCATCACAATCGGCGACGACATCGACGAAGCCTTCATGCGCCAGATTGAACAGAACGTTATCCATCCGGAATGCATCAAAGCGCATCACGACATCAAGATCGTCTACACGCCGCTCCACGGAACTGGTATAAAACTCATACCCACCATGCTGCAACGATTGGGTTTCACCAACGTCAACGTCGTCAAAGCGCAAGCCACACCTGACGGCAATTTCCCCACCACGCCGTCGCCGAACCCCGAAGAGCATGCGGCCATGAAGATGGCTGTCGACCTGGCCAAAGAAATCGACGCCGATATTGTCTTCGCATCCGACCCCGATGCCGACCGCGTGGGCGTAGCCGTCAAGAAACCCAACGGAGAATGGATGCTCCTCAACGGCAACCAGACCATGAGCGTTCTCATCTACTATCTGCTCAACGGCTGGAAGGAACAAGGCAAGCTTACCGGCAACGAATTCATCGTCAAGACCATCGTTACCAGCGAGCTGCCCGCCGACATTGCCAAGCGGCTGAACGTCAAAGTCTACGATGTCCTCACCGGTTTCAAGTGGATAGGCAACAAGATACTGGAGCTCGAAGGGCGCGAAACCTTTATCGGCGGTGGCGAAGAGAGCTACGGATACATGATTGGCGACTTCGTCCGCGACAAAGATGCCGTCGGCGCATGTTCGATGATAGCCGAAATAGCAGCGTGGGCTGCTTCCAACGGGAAAACATTCTTCGATGTTCTCGTCGACCTGTACAAAGAGTACGGTTTCTATAAAGAAGGGCTGCTCTCCGTAGTCCGCAAAGGCAAGAGCGGTGCCGAAGAGATCCAGCAGATGATGAAAGACTACCGCAACAACCCGCCGCGCGAGATCAACGGAAGCCCCGTGATCCGCATCCGCGACATCAAAACACTTGAAGACAAAGACATGACGACAGGAAAAGTCGCAAAAATCAATCTTCCCTCCAGCAACGTGCTCCAGTTCTTTACCGCCGACGGCAACAAGGTGACCGTGCGTCCGAGTGGCACTGAACCCAAAATCAAGTTCTATTTCGGCGTCAAAGACACCCTTACGAAGAAAGAATACTTCGACCAGACCAATGCCGATCTGGACAACAAGATTGAAGCCATCAAGAAATCATTAGGGTTGGTCTAACCATCGTTGAGGCCCTACTGATAGCGGTGCGCTAAGTTTTTTGAAGACATCTGAGGCACACTAACAAGAACACAAAAGGCAGGTTAAGTGAAACAGTTTACGTAACCTGCCTTTTTTTAGCCTATAACGAATAATCGGTAGAACGGACCGATTGGGATTTCGGTATTTCAAACAGAAAGATGCAGACAGCAGAGGGAGGATGCAGTCAGCAGAGGGGAAGATGCAGTCAGCAGAGGGGAAGATGCAGACAGCGAGGGGAAGATGCGGACAGCGAGGGGAAGATGCAGACAGCA
>Ga0247608_10004502_pt1 | contig 15539 bp, 13 predicted proteins | sample 176DNAGHGlowgp2_FD_193490 | JGI IMG/M metagenome (GOLD analysis project Ga0247608, IMG submission 193490) | Sheep rumen microbial communities from Palmerston North, Manawatu-Wanganui, New Zealand - 1766 DNA GHGlow gp2 | ecosystem: Host-associated > Mammals > Digestive system > Stomach > Rumen ...
CTTCCATGTTCAACTGTTGGATAGCTGCATATATTTTCTGATTACGAGGTTCGTAGAAACTTTCCACATGCAGCACCTCGCATACTTCCATATATGCATCGCGGTCAATCATCAATGCTCCCAGCACAGCCTTTTCGACCTCAAGGGCTTGTGGCTGAACATGACCATATGCAAAATCCAAAGGCAATTGGCTGCTCTGACCTTGGCTACGCTTATATTGAGTTCTTTGTCCTGGCATAACAACTAATGATTAAAATGTACTCGTAATCTGTCATACTCATAAAATTAATAGTTAGGTGGCAAAGATACGAACTTGTACCTTTGCCACCAAACGATTTTACTTCACAAGGCTTGTGAAAATGTGAATTTACTCTTCGACAAGCGAAGCGACTTTAATCGGTTTCCCAAATAACCAAGTCACGAGGAAGGGAAATCTTCTTGGGTTCACCACGCAGCCCATCAATATAATAATGTTGGGCTATGTCATCACCAAAATGTCCTACAAAGACACCTCGGATACGTGTACACTTCTCATTGATGGAATTAGACACTGGATTCGTCACATCTTCTATACTCTGGAGCGCTTTATCTGTGATTCCATTAGGCCGCAAGACAGAATAAATTTGTTTAAGTTCCTCTCGATAATCAGTCAAATCTTTAAATACAATCCCTTCGGGATGCTTGAGGAACAATAAATACACAGCTTTTACCAAAGGTTCTAACTTGATTTCTATATTATAATAATCTGGCAGTAGTATCCGATAATCATTAGTAATTACCAACTTACTTACTTTAGGATTAATCATAGTGTCCGGAGACACTTGAATAACATCATTTGTTGACTTTTTTCTTTCATAGAAAAACAAGATCAGCAATCCAATAGCAACAATAACATCTACAATATTCCAAACAACTCTTCCTAAAGCCACTTTTGCAAAAGGCTGGAATAATACAGCAAGGAATCCAAATGTCCATGCGAGCATCTCTTTCTTTTCGTTGTAATACTTATATGCTAATACTCCGAACACCACCAGTGCGGATACCCTAATAAAACTATAATATCCATATGGCATTGGAGCCAAACAAAGCAGCAACATAGCTGCAAAAATTAGATAGACATTTTTCATAGTTTTGTTTATATTACAACACATTCATCACCACAATTTTATATTAGCATGACCTTCTACTACACTTTCAATACTATCAGGCAGTGATGGAAAAAAATCCATGCCTGTAACACGCTCAACATCGTCTATGGTATTTACGAAACTATCTCTTTTCTTCTTTCCTTCATTATTACGTACAATAAATCCAATACCTTTTGGGGACCCTTGCAAACATAGAATTACTTTAAAAAATGCCTCAGGAACAACCACTTTATTAACGCCAATACTCTCATGTTCCCTGTTAAGAAATAGTGGTCCACAAACGATGTACAAATCACCATATTTCTTTGCCCACTGCCTACAATCCAATTCTATTTTATTCCATACTCCACTATTTAAACTAGCATCTTGAGGGCACATATTAGAAAGCAAAAAAGACTCACTCATTGCAGTTGCATCCCATTTATTGTCCCCTGCCGGACACATATGCCCCCGAGACCAACCACTACCCTTATAATCCTCATTTGTTGCACGAGGTGCAGGAACATCAAAATCTTCCCTATAATCGTTTGAACGAGGAATATCACCGTCAACGTGTTCTGCCGTTAAATGCCAAGCCACCCAGTTGGGACATAAAGTTTCTTTATTATATGACAAACTATACGTGCTTCGATATAGTAACTGACTAGGTATGTGTGCTGGCAATCGTACAATTTCATTAATATCGTTTTCACCTGATTCATCAGCCTTTTTTTGTGTCATTTCTTCTTGAACAGATTCAAGAATTATCTCTGTCTCCCCTTCTATCTCTTCATCTCCAGAATAGAAGGAGGCAATCTCAAGTTCTTTATTTTCAGCCGTGTTATTGCATTGACCTATGGCAAATGCAAGAAAAAAAATGGTTACGATAAAAACAATTATGAACCTCTTCATAACGACTAATGATTGTATATTTCTTTAAGTTTTCTATTTAAATCATCTCTCCATTCAAGCCACCCATTAGCAGATTCACCTAGTACAAAGCTGGCAGCGACATCAGGCGATTTACACACAGCATCACGTTTCATCACAAAACCATTAGACTTTTTGACACAATTCAATTTGATAAACTTCTGCCGTTGATATTCTGTAGCAGAAAAACGATATGATGAAGACACATCTAATGACAAAATACTATCTTTCAAGATAAGGAATTGATTTCCTATGCCATCATATGTTCCATAAGCACGACAGTACCTTTTAGGGTCATCCGTTTTAATTATATGAAAAAGTGGAGGATCATCTGTAGCGAAAAGAAATGGGGACTGCGATGATTTTGTTTGAGGTGTAAAGAAACGATTCGGATAGACATCCTCTAAAGACCTTCCCTTATCATCCTTCCATTCTGTAAAATCAGCTTTTCGACCTAATACATAACATGCTGCCGCTGATGCAGAACGACATTTTGCATCTTTAGATACATAATAATTATGAGACTTTGAGACGCACGCTTTGTCAAGGAACCGAAGTCTTGCCTTACCAGATTGGGATGAAGCATAGACAACGTCAGACTCCTTAGAGACTAAACTACCTTTTTGAATGAAGAACTGTTTAGAATCTTCTTCCAAATAGCCTGAAGCCCTACATACTCCAGATCTCTCAATATAGAAGACATGCCTGTTCGCTGCTTTTTTAATCAAATAATTTGTAATGCCAGTAAGCAATTCCAACAATTCTCTTCCTATTTTTTGCCTATTTCTTTCATTCTCTCTTTTCTTTGTTTCTTGTATCTGCAACCTTGTTAACTCAGAATAAAATGAAACGATAGATTTCCCTTTCTCGTCACACCATTCTGACAAATCTGCCTTTCGTCCGAGGACATACGATGCTGTTACCAATGGCGAAGGACACCTAACATTCTCAGTTAAATATCTTCCCTGATTATCCTGATGACTCTTGTGCATTAAAAGGTTTCTTCTATCCAACAAAAGGGAGAAATCGTTGCTATATGAATTTGAATTAACAATATAGCTGTGTCGGAGGAGAATAATGTTACAGTTATTTGCATCAAAATAGCATGCAGCCTTACAAAAGGGCTGGCTTTGCTTGATGTAGAAAATATGTTTACCCTCTTTGACCAACGACTCTATCTCCTGTTCCAATACAAATTCATGGTATGGCATCAATTTGATGTCATCAAAAGGAAGAACACGACTCTTTATATAATTACTCGGTTGACTGATTATATACTGTCGAAGTTTTTCATAGTCTTCGTCAGAATCGAAAAGATTTATGGACTTTGCTTTTCCAAAAATCTTTTCATATTCATTGGTCATATTCTCTTCTGCCTCCATGAATTTTTATTTACCTTGAAGTTTGCTAATCTTTTCCTTCGTCACATCAATGTTTCCAATAACTGGCACAATGTGTATTAAGAAGCGTTGATTCTTACCTTCTTCGTTTTCCCATAATTTCCTAAACTCATTGTCATCAGAAGCAAGTTTATGCAATTCTTCCTCATCAGGTTCTATACGTGGAACGCCTCCTTCACCGCTACCAGAAATAATAAGTTCACACTTTGGGATTGCAGACAAATTTATGCCATGCTCTTTCCAGAAATTATTTAAAAACTGGGCTCTTAGATAAGAAAGCGTATAATTGTTTTTCCAATCATTTTCGAAGAACGGTATCTTTGAAGACTGACCTTCTATAACGACCAAGAACTTTATGTTGTTTCTGATGGAGTCAGAATTCTCAAGTTGGAGAATAGTGTTCTTGATAATTTCTCCTGCAGCCACAATACTATCTCTTTTATTATTTGCACTTACAGGGTCTTTAACATCAAGTTCTAATTTGTCAATATGATATTCTTTCCGTTGGTATTCGACATCGACAGTAAATAGGTGTTTAAGATATTGCTTGTTATATCCAAAGTACCTAGTTGAATCAATGGAACCAACGGTAGAGTAAACGGTAATAATATTCTCATATTCATCCACTAGACTTTGAAGTTGTTTTTCTTTGATTTTGAAACGGCTAAATGAAACAGCAAATAGGATAAGAGTTATGGCAAACAGTGTTGTCATAATATCCACATAACTGGGCCAGAATGAATCGTTATTTTTCCCATCCATAAATAACTACCTCCTTCCGAAACCAAACAATCCACCACCGCCCCGGTTTCCATTGACTTCAATTTTCCCTATTTCTTCCTGAATATTTTGGAGGATCTCACTCAGTTCATTAGCTTTTACAGGGTCTTCACTCAATTTAGATAGCTCTGTGGTAATATCATTCAACTTTCTGAGTGATGCAAAGTCTTTTTGTATTTCTCCGATATTGAGTTTTTCCTCTATTGCCTGCATAAACTCTTTATGCCTCGTTTCAAGTTCTTCTGTCTGACGTTTAATCATAGCCTCAAACCCATCAATATGACCTTCCAGTGCCTCCTTGTATCGTTTATTCATGCGTTCTATGACAGCCGTCTGTGCAGTGAATAGGTCTTCGAGTTTACCATCTGCCATTTCGAGGTATTTATCAGCAATTTTCCCCTTCTTAGAGATTCCCTTTATCTGATCATGGATTGCATTGACAACATCGTTACCAAGAATCTCTCGCCTGTCAAGTTGCGGTCCAAGGCGTTGAATACTCTCCTCAAAATTCTTGATTCTATCAAGAATTTGGTTAATCCTGACAGCAACTTCTCTTGGAACTTTGAGTGATTCGGAATATGAATTTTGAATAGTAATTGCTTCCTGTGTAGCTGCCAACAACATTCTCCGTGCTTCTTCAAATTTGTTAAGAGACTTGGTAATACTAACAAAGTGGTTTGATGCCTCAATATACTTGTCAAGACCCTTAACAATCTCGTCACTTTTCAGAGTAGACAGCAATTGTTTTTGTAAACTGATATTCTCATTAATCTTATCCATGTTTTTACCCATAACCTCAACAGCATTAGCAACTGCTGTAACGTTCTGCTCAAAACTATCACCAAAAGCTTTAGTACAACGGTCAAAGGTGTCTTGAAATCGGTTAATTACTCTGTCAAAAGCAGGTTCAAAGCGGTCTACTGTCTCATGCAGTTTGGTTATCGCCAGCACCATTGAGACATCAAGTGCTGGCATGAGTTCCGTCTGAACGAAATCATAAAACTCGTTCTTGTCCTCTTCGATGTTCTTTCTTGCCTCTCCGGATTTTGCATTATTAATTGTTGTCAATAAAAGACCAACAAGACTTGTTGACATTGAAACAAGTACACCTGTAAGAAGGTTTTTTATTGATTCATCTGATACATCACCTGCTCCATCAAAACCTTGCAAGAACATGAATATGCCAATGAATACGCCAAGAAATGTACCCATCAATCCCAGATAGGTAGGAAAGGCCAGTTTGGCAACAGATTGATCGTAGCGCATATTCAACTTTCGCTCAACTTTATTCTGAATGACTGCAAAATCTGTTGTCCCCCTTGTCTTTGCAACATAGTAGTTTATTTCCGTAATCAGTTTATTAAGGTCTGATTCTTCATTGCCTACCTGTTTTAGCTGACTTATTTGTTCGCCTCCTATTTCTTCCTTATAAGTTTCGTATTCAGAGTTCTTCTCAAAAAAACCGCTAAATAAGTTCCTGTAAAATCGTGTCTCTAAGAAAAACCACAATTGGAATCCTAAGAAAATTAGGAATATAACTATGGCCAATACTATTGTCACTATAAAGCCATTCATCTCTTTACAATTTTGTCATTTCAAACACACGATTGATAATTGGGATAAAGAATACCGAATCGTTGTACACCACCTCCTCACCATATTTTTCCTTAACTTGCGTCTTGTAGTATGTGGACAGAGGTGTCCCCATATCAGCTGCAGCTGCTTCAATATACTTCTTAGTGTTGGCTGCACTGTCAATAATCTTTTCTTGCTTTAATAAGTCTATGACAGACTTATATAAAGCATTCAACTCCTTATACTTCGCGAGAAGAGCAACCTTAAGAGAATCAAAGTTGGAGGTTATATCTGACACTTTCTGATAATCCCTCGTATTATCGCCTTGGTAAACTACATCTTTTACCTTAGGAGCTGTCGGCTCACGATATAGACCGCCATAGCAGGTAGATTCCTTACGCTCTTCAGGAAGTTTAAGGTTAATTTTATGCGTTCCCCCAAACACCTTGCCAAACACAGTGTTGATAATCTTCTCCAGCACTTCTGATTCAGTAGAGATGAAACTGTCAATATACTTACTACCATTACCGCTAAATACAACTGTACGAGGTGCTGCAAGTCCATTGTCCTTATACATGTATGCCATATAAAACAGTATCGACGTGAAGTGATATACAAAAACTGGTTTAAAGTCAGTTCTTAAGGATTTAATGATATCACAATACTGCTCATTGCCAAGCCAGAAATTAATGATGTCTTTCGTTTTGACGGCATCTACATTTTTGAAACTCTCATTCAAATCTTCAAGGTCTTTCCTCTCGAAACGAATGGTGTCAGCATAACGTTTGAAGATGCCATTGTCCCGTGCATTACCGAAGGCATTGAAACCATTTTCCCACAGGACGTCACATCCAAAGTGAACGGAATTGGCGACAACAGGCTTATTGTCTTGAAAATACACGAAATCTGTAGAACCACCTCCAATGTCAATAACCGTTACAGCATCTGAATCTACAATATAGTCCATCTTCTTGTAATAGTAATATGGTGCTTCGGATTCTGAGTATTGCTTTATTTGCTCCTTTTGTAGAAAGAGAACCTCTTTTGGCTCATTGGTCCAGATATCTTGGTATAGTTCTTTTTCTGTACCAGAGAAACTAAGTGGACTAAACCAAACAAGTTTTGTACGATTTAGGTCGCCATTGCGTTGTAATATATCGCACTTGATAATCAGCAATAATTCACGTACAAATATGCGTAGCATATCCTCGTTTTTATCCCACTTGATATCTGTATGAACCTCTTGGTCTTCATCTGCCATCAATTTTTCATAGAAAAAAGCTATGTTGTGATTATCAAACAGTTTAGGTTTCTTTGAATGGTCGTGGATGCCACAAATTGCTGTACGTATGGGAAATCTGTAATCCGTACCATCAATAATTGCTGGCAAGAATTCGGTTTTAATTTTGTTCCTAGCTTTATCGAAGATGGAATCCTCAATTCTTCTCGTCAAAGAGAATTGCTGGTCATTTGGTATTTCATGCATGTAACTAACCATAGTTTTCTCCATCTTAAACAGCTCAGGCTTTCTGCTTAAGTCGGGTTGACCGTCTGGTCCATTCTTACAGCGGGACATGAATGTGTTAGATGTTCCAAGGTCAATAGCATAGGTATATGTCTCATTCGTCGCTTGACTTCTACGCCATACAGGCATAATGAGTCCTGTATAATTTAACACTTTCACCTCAATAAGGTCAAAAGCGGTATTGTACAACTCATAAAACTTCGTACCACTTTCTTCCAATTCTGTCTTTTGTCGAGAGCGCACTACAGCAGGCCATGTTCCAAATGAGGCATTTTGTTCAGCTGTGACTTCCTTGATTTGTTCAAATCCGTTTTCCCCACTCTTAAAGAATGATAAAGAAATCTGGTCAATATTAAAGTTCGGTGCCTCAGGGTCTTCGTCTGCACCCACAACAAGTACCTTGAAATAGTTATTCTCCTGTACCTTATACGAAAGAATATTGGGGAAGATGCCTAAGTCAAAGCTTATTTTACATCCCTGAAGATCTACAATCCTGCCTTGTCCTGCTTGGAATGGATCTAAAGCGTACTCCTTTGCGTATTCCTTATTATTATAGCGAAGGTAAGCCGTGACAGAGTTTCGATTAATATGTAAGTCTGCATCCAAGTGACCATCATCAAACAGACTCATCACTTCCGGTTTGAAGGGCAGAAGATAATCATAGTCTCTTCCTATGAAATCATTCTGATATGTAACAGCAATGAAATTATCCTTTGACACTCTATAAGGTAGTCTAATGAGCGTATCTGTAAAGAAATTGTTGACATCAATTTCGTTGAGTTCTTGAATGTGAAGACCATTGATTATCAAATCATCGTTTTGATCTGTTTTTACAGGAGTCAATTTCTGCTTATAATCGCTGCGGATGTCGGAGTCCAGTTTATAGCTTCTGACAAACTCTTTTATTTCCTTGTATCTGCCGTCCACATCATCAGAACCAAACAAAGTGTTGAACATATAATTCTTAAAATCCGCCTCCCTTTCGCTGAAAGGCTTAACGTCACGGAAGTATTCACCTCCAGATTTCCTTCTGATGTGTAAGTCCTTGTATTGCTCTCCGGCAAAGACAAGCATAGTAACACCATCTGCCTTTGCCATAGACTTATCCATATCGGGGGGAGTTACAAAGCCCGTAAAAGGAGAACTACATGCAAGCAAGACTTCTCTACCGTTTTCTGAAAACACTAAAAAATAGAGTTTGTCTTCCTTGATATCTGTATTGTAATACTCTTCTATGGAATTGTAGAATACAGGCATCTTAGCCTTGATTATTGCCAAATTCTCCTGACTCTTCCACTCTCGCAGTTCCAACCTCTCACCATGTTTCCAGGTATTATTCTTATGGAATGTAAGGTTAAAGAGGAGTTCATATACATCGAGTATATCCGATACCATTTGGCTATAGGCAAATCCTGCCTCGTTACTACTAATAAGATTTTCTGCTAGTAAACGTCTGAATGCTTCTTTCGCAACAAAGAAACGTGCAAAAGGTGTGGGTAAGGAGTTTAAAGCACCACTATTGTCGGTCTTTTGCTCCATAACTTCATCAAGACTTTCTGCTGTCAGTGCAATACTGTCTGCTGTCCAAGAAGTTCCTTGGGCACCTCTATCAACAATATTTAGATCTATTCTTGGCATAATTATATGTAAATTTTCTTTGTATAGTGATTAATAGCTTCATAGGCAAATTGCAGGAAGAATCTGAATTTGTTGCTATGGTCTTTTGTTTTATAAGCATTACTTGCCTTAATCATTTCAAGAAGATAATAAGAATCGTCTTTAGCATCGAGGTTCATATGCTTTATGAATCCTGACATCATGCGAGGATTATCGTAATGCAGTGGAGCAAAAGCACGATTGTTCGTGGCCAATTCGTGATACCACTTAAAATACACATCAGTAAAGCGTTTCAAAGATAGGAATGCAGAATCTTTATAGAAAGAACTGTTCAACCCACGATCTTTTGAAAGAGGAAAGAATGGCTCGTCACTCAAATGTTCGACTAACTGGCGCAGAATCATGTAGTCAGCTACAGATTTAACTATATCTTTATAGCCATCTCCCAAAGAAGGCAATGACATGGATTCCTTGTCATCCTCGATAGCTCTTGTCATATATTGACGACGCTCAGGTCTTTCTCTTGTCAGGAAGTCAAACAATGCTGAAGCTGCAACCAGCTCAATGAAATTGGCAGTGTCTTCTTGTTTCTGTTCATCATTCTCATAAACCTGACGAAGTGTTTTCTCTCCGACATAGTACAAATAGTCGGATTGCACGGTATTTTGATAATAAGCCAATGCAGCTTTCGTCTTCGTATAGAAGTTAGTTGAATCAATATCGCTACCAGATGAAGACGGGTCTTTCAGACCAAAATATGGCAAGACCGTTACGGCCCCCATTAAGGCATTCTTTACAGTCGGTTGATTATTCGTCCCACGAATCTTCTTTTCAAGCAGTGGATAGCCCGATGCTCCTGTACCACCAAAAATAGAACTGATGATAAACACACGGTCATATTTCTCACAATGAAGTTTAAAGGCATTAAACCAGTCTGCCCCTTCTATCATATCACCTAACACCACGGTTCCAACGTTAGGGTTACCCTTGAATCCAACAGATAAAGGGTTGTTCAAATTCTTTGTGGAGAATAGAGTTTCAACAAGATAGTTGTTGATGTCTCTTGTTCCTAAATTTGAAACATCTATGTATGAAGAGAACTTTTCTTTGCTTCCCGTTGCCTGCTGTGTGTCATTAAGCTGATTGTTCAACTCACCAATAGTAACCATCTCTGAATTAAAGAATCCCACCAAATGATTTAAAGTTGAGGTACCGTTATTAATACTTTGCTTATAGATTGACTCATAGTTATCTATCAAAGAATGTAAATTTTTCTTTTCTTCAAGGTCAAGATGCGGGTCAAGAATAATAGGTACTACTGTATAGCCATTAGTGCTCATCCCACCTGCCATAAGCATAGTTATGCTTTTCATCACACGGATTCCTGTACCTCCTATGCAAAATACGAATACTTTCTTCATAACTTCTCAAAATTTAAACATTTTGTATGCATTCGTCGATAATGTATTACACCAAACAATAGAAGTAAGTAGATATATAAATGCTGCGTAAAGTGCATTAGCAATTGCTATCTTCACTTCAAGTAAGAATGCTCCATTGATTTTGGGTTCTACGGCTAAATACTCAAAGCCTAGTGTTACAAGGAAGGTAACAATAACAGTTGTTAAAAGCAATAGAATCCAGTGCTTTGGTGTGTAATGACGACCAGGACTATTATTATAAGATGTATAGTAATAAGCGGCCCATGCAAATCCTAAAACCAAAAAAATAAGAACGATAAGTAAAGAATTGTTCTCCAGCTTGTTCCAGAATCCTTTGGCTTGATTATATAGAGCCTTGTTTTCTGAAAATGGCTTTGCAAAATCAGCCATTGTACCAGTAATCCAACTATACAGTTTCAAGAGTTTCATAAATTATGAGTTTTTTGAGATTAAAATGTAATTGGGCTTTAATGTCTTATTTACAACACCACCATAGAAAATGCCTTTCACGAAATCGGCTACAGAGTATGATCTTGTTGGGTCGTTTTCATTGATTGCTCCATCAAAATATGGACAGAAGAGAGTATAATCTGTGTCTGGAAGTTCTAAGGTCCATTCAAGAACTTCAGAATCCATAGCCATATTGAACACTTTTACTTCTACAATAGCAATAGCAGTGCGGACAAGTTCTTTCTTCGTTATATTCTTAATGTCGAATTCCACCTTTCCGACTTCTACGTTCGAACCATATAAAGCCTTTAGCTTGAATGCATTTTTAAAATAATGTTCTGATGCTACAATCCAACGATAGCTTTCAAGATTGACTTCCATCTTTATTGTACACGTATCATTGGCGGACTCGTCAAATCCTACAAAAGTCGGAGTTGCGTTATCCAACTGCCAACAATTGTCGGGAATGCCAAAAGAACATGTAGGTACGCCATAGTCAAAACCACTATCAATATTGTCAATGAATCGCTTATTATTTTCTAGCATTGTAGAAATGCCGTTTCTCATAAAAGCCACTTGCTCACCATTACCGATGACAAAGAAATAATACGGCGATTTATCTGTCACAATATTCCCTTTTTTATCTAAATAGTCAGAAGTTGCACCAATCAGGCTAACAGCTTTCTTTCGAATTCCAAGTATTTTGCTAATGTCGGTGCTGTATTGGCTCATCAAAACTTCAGGAGCGGCAGCACCAACAGGACTATACTTCATGTCGGAAATTAGGATAGCAACCTCTCCCGCTTCTGTGTTTAGGTTACTAAAGATCGATTCTAACATCAAAGGGACTCTTGTGGAAGCGGAACTAACAAATGCTCCCGTATTCATAAGTGTTTGGAATTGAGTCTGAGGATAACTGCTACCTACGCTTCCGTCATTTGTTAGGATAGTTATCTCTGGGGCAATTGCTGAGTAGTAACTAAGAATCTGCCACACATCTTTCTTGAAGTCGGTCGTTTTATTTGCTCTAAAGAATCCGTTCATGCTTCCAGAAACTTCCACATAAAATTTAATTTTTGTAGGGGCTAAAGGCTTTAAGGATAATGTGTCAACCGAATCAGGTAGTGTTCCATCGTCATTGAAGTGTAAGTCACCAACAGTGTTAATGTTCCCACCACAAGAAGAGACTAATGTAACCGCTACGACTACAAGTGCGCCACTAATTGCTAACAATATCTTTTTCATATCTATGACAATTCTTAAAAAAATAATTGTATACGTTAATGTTACTATCATATACACACAAAAAACGTGGAGCCAGTTCTGTGCCCGGTCCCACGTGTTGAGGCTCTCGCATCGCCCTATCTGTCTGACCGAGCAACGCTGAAAGCCCCACGCCGATGTATATATCATATCCCACCACATGATGGGTACAATAATTACACCCCCAAGGGGCGTTCCCGTTGCTTTGTATTTGACAGATAGTTTGAATTTGCGAGATTCCAACACGTCAAACCCAAAGCGTTCAGAAAACGCCTTTGTATGTATGTGTCCAACCCTCCTGTGATTACCCAAAGTCTGTTGCTGACCATTAGCCATCAATCCCCAAGGGCTTTCAGCATTTAGAAAGGACCCTGCAAAGATAGGAATAAAAATAATAAGTTACAAACAATTTCTAAGAAAATTGTAAAATTATTACTTTCACAAGGCTTGTGAAAGTAATGCGGTGATGCAACCTGCGCATTTGACACAAGAGAATTGTTCCTGTGACTCTTCTCCAAGGTGAAGGCTACATGGAACCGTTTGAAACTTTTAAGTGATTAGCAGAAATCATGAAAAATATAGCAGATGTTAGAAGACAGCGACTCCATCTCGTTCAATTCTGCTGCGCAGGCGGGGATTAAGGTTCTTGTGATTGCGAATAATGTCAACAGAACGCCCAACAAGCCGTTCTAAGAAGTCTTTAGCATCCATGAGCAAGAAAGGGTTCGGGGTCTCTGTCTCAACAAAAACATCGACATCACTACCCTCACGGTCTTCACCACGGGCAACTGACCCAAAAAGTCGAAGCGACTTGATGCCATAGTCGTTTCGGAGCGTACTGCTACAACCTTGCAGAATGTTTATGTAATCTGTCTTGCTCATGCGTCTTTTTAATTTCTTGTCGCAAATATAGGGGATTTTTCTGACAAAAACAAATAATCCCGGAAGAAAATGTATCACTTGATGGAATAAACCTCCATTTGTTGCTTGATGATGTCTAATATTTGCTTTCTCAACGACAATGGTTGCATTACTTCAAGATTCTGACCGTATGTCATAATCCTGCCTTGCAGTTCACGATTGGGCTCAATTGTTAACTTAACTTCACCATACCATTTCCCATCATGCTCACCAAAGATTAGCGTCTCTTTTTGGCTATGATGCAGGGGCTTTGTCAGCAACAGCCCATGCTGGTATTCTGTCTTGGTACGAATAATGACCTGCTCGACCTTGGCACCTTTTTCATGGGTAACACCTATGATATTTTTGAAGTACTCCTGATAGAAGCCTTTTTCAGCAGGGATATACTCAATGTCTGCAACTGGACTGATCTCACCGACGATTCTATCTAAAGCTACATTGAACGCTTTGTAAGGCTCCCTGTTAGCCTCCCCAAAGACAAACCACCGACCATTATATTCTTTCAAAAACTGGGGATGGAATAACAATTCGAAAGGCTCTTGACCGAATGGCTGATAGGAGAATCGTAGAACTTGCTTTTCTGTTATAGCTTTATTGAATACTGGCAGTAAATCTATATTTGTCAGATTCTGCTCCAAACTGGAGCGGATATGACCTTCACCTCTTTCCGTCTCTCTGTTGGTATCGAGCAACAGTTGAGTATTCTCGAAATAAGATGAGAACCAACTAGAGGGCAAGATACCAGCAGATGCCTTGCAAAAGGCAACATAATCCTCTATCCGCTTCTGTTCTACAGCATGACGTTCTGCAGCTAACGGGTCGTCACTCTCACCAATATACATGAACGCTTTGCCCTTGCCTCTCTTGCCATTATTCTCAATACATCCCGGACATACCTTTTCCAAAGCTTTTAATACTTCAGGAAATGCTTTCTTCAGTTCACCATAGCCAGATTCACTATTACATGCAACTTTTTCGTAGTAACCTTTGGGCCTGTCACAATATAGGGCAAGGATGTCAGCATAATTGACAAAATCACGTTTCATTAGTTCCGAGTAAATCAGATTAACAAATTCCGATCTAGCTCCAAATCCGGCAAAGATATTCTTAGTAGGCATATTCATACATTTAGGATACTGCAAAGATACAAAAATAATTGAAATGTCTACATCTTTCTTGCTTTTTATTTTACATAATATATACCATCTACCTAATCTCCGCCAACAAATAAGTGAGGGAGAAGCCCCCGTCTATGCCATAGTAATAGGTACAGACAGTTGCCTCATGACTTCTACCCCTCCACCGGACACCAAAGAGGGCTGGATCAGCATTGGGGTTGCTGACATTATACATTGGAGGACCGTATTTATTAGTCAGTCCTGATTCTATCGACTGTTGCTCCGTAAACCGCAACGTAGTGCCTGGTGCAAAACGCTTGACAAAGAAAATACCCGTCACTCGTCCGTCAAATACGAAAACGGCAATGTTATCTACCTCTACTCCATAGAGACTATAATAACGAATGTCTTTGACGGCATAGACATCTGCTCCCATGTCAGTCCTTTGCCTATATTCCAAGATATTCGATATCTCAGAGTATGGCATACCAATTCTAAGTCCATTAACTTCTGGGTTCTGATCTAATCTTGGGCATTGTGCCAAGGTAATAATGGCATTCCCTATCAGGAACGCCATTACGACACATAGTCTTTTCATCATACTTTTAGAGTTTACCAAGTCCAGATAGTTGAATTGGGATTGTTACTACGCTGTTGGGTGTTACGATTGCCCCATGAGTCTGTGCTGCTTGTAGAACTACCTGTCCGATTACCATAGGAGTCTCGATAGGTTGTAGTGGTGTTTCCCCACGAGTCTGTATTGGTAGTAGAACTACCTGTACGATTGCCATAGCTGTCCTTATAGGTCGTATTGGTATTCCCCCATGAGTCCTGACTACTGGTAGAAGAACCTGTACGATTGCCATAGGCATCCTTATGGGTTGTCGTAGTATTGCCCCAAGAATCGGTACTGCTTGTGGATGTTCCGATTGTATTACCATAGGCATCTTTATGGGTGGTTGTGGTAGTACCCCATGGGTCTGTACTTGACGTGGAAGTGCCTGTACGATTGCCATAGGCATCTTTGTGGACCGTGGTGGTAGTTCCCCATGGGTCGGTAGAACTGGTTGACGAACCGACTCCAAAATACTGTGCATTGGCTGCTGTTGCCAACAGTGCCAAAACGAATGATGTGATGACTTTTCTCATAATAGTAAAATTTAATGACGCAGCAAAAATAGTAAATCCTTTCTGCTTTTCCAAGAAAAAAGTCATCACAAGGCTTGTGATTTAGGGAAAGCCCCCCCTCGGTCCCCCTGTTTAGGGGGGAGGAACGGGGAGCGGCTGAAGGATTGAATGGCGAATACTCATCCTTTCATTTATAGTGCCATTGCCGTCTCTGCCTTTTCTTCAAGTGCTTCTTTAATATAACTATTAATGGACATACCTGC
>Ga0247608_10004503_pt1 | contig 15538 bp, 10 predicted proteins | sample 176DNAGHGlowgp2_FD_193490 | JGI IMG/M metagenome (GOLD analysis project Ga0247608, IMG submission 193490) | Sheep rumen microbial communities from Palmerston North, Manawatu-Wanganui, New Zealand - 1766 DNA GHGlow gp2 | ecosystem: Host-associated > Mammals > Digestive system > Stomach > Rumen ...
CGCCAAGAAGACTAACAGAGTATTCACAGTTGAAGAGCACTCCGTTATCGGCGGTATGGGCAGCGCGGTATGTGATGTTCTCGCTGAAGAGTATCCCGTCAAGGTTACAAAGATCGGCGTCTATGACAGATTCGGCAAGAGCGGCCCTGCAGGCGCCCTCATGAAGGAATTCCAGCTTGACGCTGAGGGTATCTACAACCAGATCAAGGCTAAGATCTGAGACTTTTTTTTGAAGTATTCGAAAATAGTGACGGCGTCTTCACTGCGAAGGCGCCGTTTTTGATCTTTGCGTCCGGTTCCGGGGTTCGCTGCAGTAAGACTGCCCTATATCAGGAAATTACAAAACCGATTATTATCCTCGTCTTCCGTCGCCTTCCTTGTCGACAAAGGAGATCTCTGCGCCGAGTTTTTCGAAGATCCTTTTAAGGAATATCGAGTAGAAAGCGGCGATTATCGAGATGCCGAGGAAGATCAGAAGGCTCATGGTAAGGGAAGGGAACTGCCACAGAGCATATGCGAGACCTCCTGAGATGACTACATACATGATGGTTACGGGTACGTTTGTTATCGAGAGCAGAAGCGAGTTCTTGAGGATCTGGAAGAACGTTTCTTCGAACCATGCCAGGATCGGGAATGAATAGAACGTGTTTGCCAGGATCACGAAAAGGAAGAAGTACGGGCAGAACACAACCCATCTTGCTGTCTCGGGCGGGAGCATGAGATTGCAGAGCACGATCTGAACAATGAAGAATGCGGAAACTGCCGCATAAAAAAGCTCCAGAAGGGTGGCTTTAAGGAAGTTGTCGCGGAACGCCTTGAAATAATCCCTGAAGATGGCGGGATTGTCGCCGGCAAGTATTGCGATCGTGATCCTGTAGAGCGCCGTGAGAGAAGCACCGATGGTAAAGACCGGTATACAAGTTATTATAAATAATAAGTTAACTATAATCAGATTAGCTAAACCGGTAAGGAATCTGGTTGCTGCACTTTTAGGGTTGAAAAACGAAGGACGTGCCGGAGGTGCCTTCTTTTTATCTGCCATATCAATTTCCTCTTGTTCTATATATAATAAACATACAAATACTACCACATAACCACGGAAGTTGCGCACCTAAGGAGCGATTTGCACAATAGAGTCTTAAATGCATTGTCGAAAATGCGACACCTTACACTCCTTTTTATGCAATTTATCTTCTGCGAAAGCAAAAATTGTACAAAATACTCAAAAAACGCAAGATTTGTATAACTGTGGTCAAATTGTAGCAAGAAATGTGGAGAAACATATTCCGTTTTTGACTAATATTTACAATGTAGAAGGGCCAAGAGGCCCGGAACAATTTCATTAAGGAGGAAACTTTATGAAAAAGGTTATTGCCAGTGTTCTTTCATTAGCAATGATCGCAGCACTCGCTACAGGTTGTGACAAAAACGGTGGCGATACTACGACAGCTACTAGTGGAAATGGCGGTAGTGAGCCGGCACCTACAGAGACAGGTGACCAGCCCACAGACACAACAGCTACAGAAAAGCGTACTATGACATTCGGTACAGGTTCTGAGAAGATCAATCTCTGGTCATTCACAGACGAGATCCCGAAGATGGTAGGTCAGTATGTTAAGCAGAAGCCCGAGTTCGGTCAGAAGTACACAGTTGAGTGTACAATCATCGCTACAGACGGTGGTGCTTATCAGACAGCTCTCGACAACGCTCTCGTAGCAGGTGGAGACACAGCTCCTGATATGTATGCAGCAGAGGCAGCATTCATCCTCAAGTATTCTCAGGGTGACATGGCTAAGTTCGCAGCTACATACAAGGAACTCGGCATCGATGTAGATGCTAAGATCAAGGAAGCTGACATCGCTAAGTACACAATCGAAGTAGGTTCTCGCGGTGGCGATCTCGTAGCTCTCGGCTATCAGGCTACAGGCTGCGCTATGATCTACAACGCAGAAGTTGCTAAGGATACATTCGGCACAGACGATCCTGCTAAGATCGAGGAGATCGTAGGCGCTGGTTCCGGTAAGTGGGACAAGTTCTTCGAAGCAGCAGCTAAGCTCAAGGAAAAGGGCTATGCAGCAGTTTCTGGTGCTGGTGACATTTGGAACGCTTGCGAGAAGTCCGCAGATACAGCTTGGATCGTAGACGGTCAGCTCAACATCGACCCTAAGAGAGAGCAGTACCTCGACATCGCTAAGCAGCTCAAGGACAACGGTTGGTCTAACGACGCAGCTGGTTGGTCTGAGGCTTGGTATGCTGACATGAAGGGCGAAGGCGCTCAGAAGGTATTCGCATTCTTCGGACCTGCTTGGCTCATCAACTACGTTATGATCGGTAACTCCGGTGGAAACAAGGCTGGTGAAGGCACATTCGGTCAGTGGAGAGTTTGCGCTCCGCCGGTAGGCTTCTTCTGGGGCGGCACATGGGTTCTTGGTAACAAGGACACAAGCAAGAAGGAAGGCGTTGCAGAGCTCATCGAGTGGATTACTCTTGACTCTTCTGATACAGGTCTCCAGTATCTCTGGGCTAATGGATCTGTAGACTGGGACAACGATCCTGCAACAGCAACAGCTAAGGATACAGTAGCTTCTGCTACAGTTATGGCTAAGTCCGATGGTAAGCTCGACTTCTGCGGCGGCCAGAACGTATTCCCTGCATTCATCGCTGGTAACCAGTATGCTTCTGCTAAGGCTATGACACAGTATGATGAGACCATCAATGGTTACTTCACAGATGCTGCTTCTCAGTATGCAGAAGGCAACGTAGATAGAGCAGGTGCTATCGAGAACTTCAAGCAGAACGTTCAGGATAACCTCTCCTTCTAATAGGATCTAATTTTTAGATGCTGTGACGGCAGGGTAGATCAGGTATTTACCCTGCCGTTTTTTAAAACTTAGAGGAGGCTGTAATGAGAAACAAAAAACTTGTCAATTATGCAAAATACGGTTACTTTTTCTCAATTCCGTTCATCTTAACATTTTGCATATTTACACTTTATCCGGTCATCTATACATTCGTGCTCGGATTTACAGATTTGAAGGGCGCAGGCAACACAGAGTGGCACTGGCTCCCTAGTGTTGGTAAGAATCTTTTTACCAACTTTACTGATGTATTAACATCAAAGACATTCCATAAGGCATTTAAAAACACATGGATCATCTGGATTCTGAACTTCATTCCCCAGATCGGATTTGCTCTCTTGTTTACCGCATGGTTTACAGACAGAAGATCCAAGGTTAAGGGAACAGGTTTATTCAAGATCCTTTTCTATATGCCTAACATCATCACAGCAGCTTCAATGGCTATCTTGTTCCAGAAGCTGTTCGGTTACCCGGTAGGTGCTGTCAACCAGCTCTTCAACGCTAATCAGCCCTACAACTTCCTGATCAATGACTGGCCTATCAAGCTCATCGTTGCTTTCGTTCAGTTCTTCCAGTGGTATGGTCATACAATGGTAAACCTCATCGCAGGTGTTATCGGTATCAGCCCTGAGATCTTCGAAGCTGCAGAAATCGATGGTGCGAACAGAGTTCAGACATTCTTCAAGGTAACTATTCCTTGTATTCGCCAGATCATGTTGTTCGTTCTCGTAACATCACTCATCGGCGGACTTAATATGTTCGATATTCCGCAGTTGTTGGTTGGCCCTAAGGCAGCTAACGGTGCGGCTCTTACAACAAATATGTACATTAGAAACCAGGCATTTGACGGTAGTTACCTCTATAACAGAGCTGCAGCTGCTTCTGTCATCTTGTTCCTTGTTATCGTTATTCTTTCTGCTATCGTCTTCTACATCCTCAGAGATAAGGATGAAGCTAAGCTCAAGAAGCTTAGAAAGATGGAGCTCAAAGCAGCGAAGAAAGGTTTTTGAGGTGAATAGATATGGCTAATGAAGTAAAATTACATTCTATTAAAAGGAATGAGACAGCTCTTAAGGTTGTAATCTATGTCGTCTCAATCTTTTTCTCTATCATGACGCTGTTCCCATTCGTTATGTTGATCTGTAACTCTTACAAGAACACATACGAAGTTCAGGCAAGCACATTGTCGCTCTATTCAAAGGAGCCTTTTAAGAACCTCGCAAACAACTGGAAGCAGATCACAAGTAAGGACGCTTTCCACCCCGGCGTAGGTTTTAGAAACTCCTTTATCGTTGCGACATTGAGTACGATCCTTAACGTTTACTTCTCCTGCCTTACGGCTTATGCGATCACAGCATATGAGTGGAAGCTCAGAGAGGGATTCAACGCTATGATCATGGCAGTCATGATGATCCCTGGTACTGTTACAATGATCGGTTTCTTCCAGTTTGCATACACGATTGGATTGGTTAATAAGCTTTCAGCTCTCATTCTCCCTTCCATCGCTGCTCCTATGGTAGTATTCTTCATGCGTCAGTACCTGCAGGCTTCCCTCTCAATGGAGATCGTACAGTCTGCAAGAATCGACGGTGCAGGCGAGTTCAGGATCTTTAACCAGATCGTTATCCCGCTCATGAAGCCCGCTATCGCTACACAGGCTATCTTCGCTTATGTAGGAAGCTGGAATAACCTCTTCTCACCTATGATCCTCTTAACGGATAAGAATAAGAAGACTCTCCCGGTCATGGTATCCTTGCTCAATGGTGATATCTATAAGAAAGAGTACGGCGCTATTTACTTAGGACTCCTTATCACAGTCCTTCCTCTTATCGTCGTTTACGCTTTCCTCTCCAAGTACATCGTTGAAGGTGTAGCATTGGGCGGTGTCAAGTCTTAATACTTACTTCGCTTATATAGTAGGTTTAAGTCTCGGCTAAACAATTTACAAAACAACACACTGCGTCTTTGGACATTGCCTCCCCAAAGACGCAGTTTTTTTATGTCAGTTTTTTCGGGCGCGCGAAAAAGGGGACAGGCAAAAAATAAGAGCCGGTACTCGAGGAGATGTACCGACCCTTATCCGATAAAAGTGAAGGAGCACTTTTATTTCTTCTTTAACCGTCTCATCCTGTTCCTGAACTGTGAGGGTGAGCACCCGTACTGCTTCTTAAAGCAGCGGCTTAATGAAGTCAGGTTGTTGAATCCGCAGGACATCGCGATATCACTGATCTGAAGATCGGTATCTGTGAGCTGCCTTTCGACTTCCTTAAGCTTTAATGTCGTCTGATAGTCGTTGAAAGTCATGCCGGTATATTCCTTGAAGAGGCGTGCGAAGTGGAACTTCGAATAACCGACGTGAGTAGCGGCCTCATCCATTGAGACGTTCTCTGAGCTGTGCATTGCGAGCCATTCGGCAAGTGACTTGAACTTGATGTAGACTTCGCGCTGCTTGTCGTTCTGGACGACCACGAGGCTGTCGGAATAATCCTTCTTCATGAGCATTCCGAATACATCCATCAGCTTGCTGTAAATGGACATCTCTTTTACGGTAGTCGAGTAGAAGAAGTAGAGATCGTTGATCTCCATGAATCTCTCGAAGATGAGGTTGTATACTTCCGGATGTGTCTCGGGAGTAATGAGAAGAGGTTCCTTGATTATCTTTCTGAACTCATCGTAATCGAAGAGCCCCTGCAAAAAATCGATATTAAACAGATAGATAAACCTGATGCCGGATCTGGTTCCCGCGATCTTGTGGAGCATGTCCGGCGGTACCATAAGGATCTCTTTCTCCTTAAGGATTATCGTTCTGTCATCGAAGATGTAGGTATAGGATTTCTCGATCGGAATCGTGATCTCCAGACAACTGTGCTTGTGGACAGGGTAGTCCTCGGAACGGTTGTTATACCAGATGCGCATGTTGGCGCCCGGAATGAAATCAACTTCTTCAACATCGTTGCTGACGATCCTGCCGGCAAAACTGCCGATAGGCTGCTGATACTTACCGGGAACGGAGTTATCGTTAAACTGCATTATTAATCCCCATCAATAAAAGTGAATGCTACAATTTTATATACTGATTTAGTCATTTTCAAGCCTGTTTGGGCATAAAAATAGCAAAATCTGTAAAATATCAAGCAGAATGTGATACATAATCAATTCAGCATACTGTAAAATTTACTTATCACTTTCCGGACAGGAGAATAACTCTTATGGACAGACAAAAAGCAAAGCAAAGAGCTGAAGAATTAGTAAGTAAGATGACCATTGAAGAAGCATGCTCGCAGCTCAGATACGATTCTCCTGCGATCGACCGCTTGGGCATCCCGGAGTACAACTGGTGGAACGAGACACTGCACGGCGTAGCAAGAGCAGGAACGGCTACGAGCTTCCCTCAGGCGATCGGTCTTGGTGCGACCTTTGATACAGAGCTCATGGGCGAAGTCGGTGAGGTCTGCGGCAACGAAGGCCGTGCAAAATATAACGAATACAAAGCCAACGGCGACCGTGACATCTATAAGGGACTCACATTCTGGTCACCTAACGTAAACCTCTTCCGTGACCCGAGGTGGGGCAGAGGCCAGGAGACATACGGCGAAGATCCGGTTCTTATCTCAAAGCTCGCGATTCCTTTTATCGAAGGCCTTCAGGGCGACGGCGAATACATGAAGACCGCTGCATGCGCAAAGCACTTTGTTGTACACTCAGGACCTGAGGCATTAAGGCATCAGTTCAACGCTACATGCAACGATAAGGATCTCTATGAGACATACATGCCCGCTTTTGAGGCATGCGTAAAGGAAGCAAAGGTCGAGTCCGTGATGGGTGCTTATAACAGGACCAACGGCGAACCCTGCTGCGGTCACTCCTATCTGCAGGACGTTATCCGCGACAAGTGGGGTTTCGAAGGCCATATCGTTTCCGACTGCTGGGCGATCAGAGACTTCCACGAGCACCACAAGGTAACAAAGACCAGCGAAGAGAGCGCCGCACTCGCCCTTAACAAAGGGTGCGACCTTAACTGCGGCTGCACCTATATCCACCTTATGAGCGCTTACAAGCAGGGCCTCATTACCGAAGAGACAATAAGGCAGGCTGCCGTAAGGCTCTTTACCACAAGATTCATCCTGGGCATGTTCGACGAGACCGAATTTGACGGCCTTAACTACCTTGATGTTGAGACAAGGGATAATCTCGCGGTCGCGAAAAGAGCATCCGACGAGAGCATCGTTCTCCTTAAGAACGACGGCATCCTTCCTCTCGACGGCAGCAAAAAGCAGGTCATCTCCGTAATCGGCCCTAACGCTGATTCCAGAGCCTGCCTCATCGGAAACTACTATGGAACATCTTCAGAGTACATCACGGCCTTAGAGGGCATCAGGAACGCCGCAGGAGAGAACGTGAGGATCCTCTATTCCGAAGGCTGCGACATCAGCACTCCGAAGCCGGACGTTCTGTCACGCGAGTACCACAGGCTTGCGGAAGCGAAAGCCGTCATGAACAGATCAGATCTTGTTGTTCTTGTCATCGGCCTTAACGAGAATCTCGAAGGTGAAGAAGGCGACCAGGGCAACATGTATAAGTCCGGAGACAAGCCGGATCTCCTGTTCCCCAAGACACAGCGCAAACTTATAGATCTCGTCATCGCATCAGGCAAGCCCTTCATTACCGTTGTAATGGCAGGCTCCGCAATGGATTTGAGCGTTCTTAATGACAAGTCTTCTGCGATCCTTCAGGCATGGTATCCGGGCGCAAGGGGCGGCCAGTCGATAGGTGACATCCTCTTCGGCAAGGTAAATCCTTCCGGCAAGCTCCCTGTTACTTTCTACAAGGATACGAATGATCTTCCTGATTTTGAGGATTACTCGATGAAGGGCAGAACATACCGTTATCTTGAGACAGAGCCGCTCTATCCGTTCGGCTTCGGTCTTACATACGGCAATTTGGACATCACTTCTGTCGATCACACAGGCGATAAGGACAGCGGAGTTAATGTAAAGGTCTCTGTTACGAATTCCGGCAGCATCAGCACATCTGAAGTCATCCAGATCTACATGAAGGCTGAAGACCCCAACGAAGTTCTGAATACCAGACTTGCCGCATTCGGCAGGATCACTCTCGAAGCAGGCGCTTCAGGCACGATTGAATTCAATATCCCTGCCGAGAGCTTCAAAATCGTTAACGATAAGGGCGAGAAGGTCGCTCCTTCAGGTGATGTTACAGTCTATGCAGGCTTCGGTCAGCCCGACAGCCTCACTGAAAGACTTACCGGCAAGAAGGCATTCACCTTTAAGGTATGAACCTGATAATTCAATAAATCAGCATATCTGCGGGCTGTGTAACATTGTTACAAGGCCCGTTTTTTATTTCCTGTGAATGTCATCTGTTAATTTTATCGAAGAAGTTTTGACACTTTTTCGCCACAATTCGCGAAAATACTTTATAATTAAAAATTAGAGGTCTACATAAGGAGGACTACCGATCTTGGATTTTTCATACCCGTTGTTTCAGATACCTTTTGTAGGCTATTACCTGATCTTTTTGGCTTTTTTGTTCGGAGCTGTATTTGCAAGCTTCATAACCTGCACGGCATGGCGTGTCGTCCGCGGTGAGGACTGGATGTTAGGCCACAGCCACTGCGATACATGCGGACACGAATTATCCACGGCTGATCTTTTCCCGATCGTCTCATATATCGCGCTCAAAGGAAAGTGCAGATACTGCGGTTCGAAGGTTCCGCCCAGAGACCTGATCTTCGAGATAATTTTAGGTGTCCTCTTCGCTGTAACTCTCGCGCTTCACGGCGTCGTCGATGCTGCTGTCATATCAGCACTGGCGCTTGAGATGCTCCTTTTGGGCCTGTCTCTGGCTGACTGGGATTCGGGCGTCATTCCCGGCGGGTTCCTTGCAGCGATCCTCGTCGTCTGGATCTTAAGCGCAGGCTTCAGGCACGACATACAGAGATTCGCTTTTGAGGGCGTTATCGCATCGTTGTCGGCAGGACTCCTGATCGCTATCGGCACTGCTATAGCTGGTAAGATCCTGAAGACCAAAGTAAGCTACGGCCCGGCAAAGCTTGCCATGTGCCTTTTGATCTTCTTGGGCTTTAAGGGCTCGGTCATCGCCATGGGCGTTGCAGTCGTGCTGGGTATTATTTTCGCGTTCGTGTGCAGAGCCCGCAAAAGAAAGCTCTCCCTTGCACCCGCGATCTCGATCGGCTTCGTTGCTGCATTTCTTGTGAAAGATCTAATGGCGCTCTGCCTTTCATAAGAGCATATGAATAGACTTAAGCCCAATAAGCTTTGGATAATCTATGGAATAGTCTTTGCGGCTTTTGTCTGCATGGGAATTTTTGCGGGACTCCATCACGAGCCATGGGCAGACGAAGCCCAGAGCTGGCTTATCGCACGCGACAACAATAACCTGATCGACCTTCTGAAGGCCGTAAAATACGAAGGAACATTGCCCACCTGGCACCTTATAAACAAAGCGTTCCAGCTGGCAGGCCTTGATTATGACCACATGTTCGTGATACCGCTCGTGTTCTCTGCAATCGGCGTTATTCTGCTGTTCTTCACGGACGCGCCGCTGTGGTCAAAGATCATGCTGCCGTTCTCGTTTTTTGTCGTTTATCAGAACAGCGTGGTTGCAAGGCAGTATGCTATGGTCTTCCCGGCTATGATGCTGATCGTGCTTTTTTACAAGAAGCGTCTTGAAAAGCCTGTCAGATATCATCTTGCGTTGTTTTTGCTGGCAATAACCAGCTCTTACGGCATTGTCGCAGCATGCTCGTTCATGCTCTGGGATTTCATATGCATGCTGAAGAGCATGTTCAGAGATTCGGACTATAAGAGATTCAAAGTGCCTTTCTTTGCAACGGGAATAGTGATCCTGGCAGTAGTTTTTCTGTCATTGCCGCCGGACGACTTTGCTCCCGGTCTGGTCTTGTCCTCTTTTTCGAAAAATGCCACTACCGCATTGCTCTTCAATGTGAACAGCAAAGCCGGTCAGTTTTTATTCCTGGGCTTTATCGTGATTTTACTTGCGTATTATTTCAGACACACTTTGGTCCGGGTTGTTGTTATTTCGGCTCCACTCGTGCTTTATATGGTCTTTTTCTACCAAAGGGAATGGCACATGACATATCTGTTTTTCATGGTTGTTTCACTGATGCTCATTTTCAGGGACGGCTCGAAAAAGGCAAAACACAAGGCTGAGAAAGGATTGAATATTGCCGCTGACTGCATTGCAGTTTTACTCCTTGCAGTACAGGTCTTTGCGGGATTTTATTCAATATATTTCGATTACAAGAACGTGTATTCTCCGTCAAAGGAGATCGCTGAATTCTTAAGACCTTATGCCGAATCCGGTGCAGTTATAGACAGATATGGTTTCAATGCAGTATCTGTATCACCGTATTTTGATGGCAATCTGTACAGTAATGATCCTTACGGAAAGACATATTATATTTGGAGCTCATCTGCATCAAATGATGATCTATCAGAGACTATTCCGGATATCGTCGTAACCTCTGAATATCTGGAAGAATTTGAATCAGAATACGACGCACGTCTTTATTACGGCCACATGATCTTTAAGTTTGGCGAACTGGAGACAGAACCTTATATCGTATATATCCGCAAATGATCACCGGCCGTTTTATACCGGATGTTTGACTTATTTGTGGTCGTCCTATATAATATGCGAGTTTGAAATCCACGCGAAGAGAGGGGGGATAAAGATGTCTGAGATTAAAGTTAAGGAAGGCGAGTCCCTTGACAGTGCACTTCGCAGATTTAAGCGTTCTTGCGCAAAGTCAGGCGTTCTTGCAGAAGTTCGTAAGAGAGAACATTACGAGAAGCCTTCTGTAAAGAGAAAGAAGAAGTCTGAAGCAGCTCGTAAGAGAAAGCATTAATAAGACTTGAACGAGAGGTTGTCCGAACGGGCAACCTCTTTTTTATAGCCGTGTTCACAGCAGATACTTCCTGATCTTTGCCTCGATCACCTTGGTGTTCAGCGGATGGCTGTCAGTCTCAAATGTCAGTATCTGCCGGTTCTCATCAAAGTCATCTGCAAGTATGTATTTATTCATCTTTTTGACGTTCCGGTCAGCGTAATCCTGATCGCCGAGCATCCCCAGATGCTCCCAATAGTACACTTTCCTAAGCCTTTTGTTCAGACACTTGAAATCCGGCGCCGCAAATATCACGCCATTGTCATACACCGGGTATTCACAAAGGTACGGCACATCATGCCGCCGCAGCGCATCAGCGATCAAGATCTCCGACTTCGACCTTACACGCTCGCCATTCGCCGTATAAAATTCCGGGTCATCGTCGTTGAACCCCAGTCTGGTGTAAGGCTGGCTCAAAATTTACGGACTAATTAGATGTTTTAGAAAACCAGTACGTAAAAGACTGGTGTATATCTATCATGGAACTCAAAGATTACGGACTAAAACTGATTTTTAATAAATTAGTACGTCGCGCAGTTTGAAGACGCCTATACACCTCATATCCTAGTGCGTCGGCAAGGCACATTTCAACCCTTTCGGAGCAGATTGAGACTAAATTGCAAAAGTTGAGACTGGTCTCAAAACCGACAGGCGCCGCTTTTTGTAAATGCGCGTCAATTCGGCTATAATAAAGTCAATAAAGATAAAGTTGAGATTATAGTTATGTTATTGACCGGTAAGAACTGGCGCTTATCGGCGTCCCAAAAAGTAGGGGATGCCGGTACGCTCCTTAATGTTTTGCTTAAGAATCGCGGTATAACCGAGGGACAATCCGTAGAGCAGTTTTTGTCTGAGGATGACGGTATCTGGCACGATCCGTTCCTTTATAATGACATGCGCAAGGCTGTCGGCATCATCAATGAGATGATGGACCGCCACGGTAAGATCCTTGTCTACGGCGATTATGACTGCGACGGCGTTACGGCGACGTCGATCCTGGTAAGGTATTTCAGGAGCCATTCGGCTAAGGTCAGTTACATCGTTCCGCACAGGTCCGAGCACGGCTACGGACTTACGGAGAAGATCATGGACAAGGTCATTGAGAAGAACCCTGATCTCGTGATCACGGTTGACTGCGGCGTTACGAATGTCGATACGGTGCAGGAGCTTAAGAACCGCGGGATCAAGGTGATCGTTACCGACCACCACAATGTTAAGGACGAGCTGCCGCCGGCTGACTGCGTTATCTGCGCAAAGAGGCCGGACAATACTTATCCATTTATCGATCTTTGCGGCGCGGGCGTAGCGTTAAAGCTTGTTGAGGCGCTGGGAAAAGAAGGAAAGTACAAGGTAACGGGCAATATCTGGCGCCAGGCCATTGAGCTTGCGGGCCTGGCGACGATCGCAGACCTCGTGTCTGTCACAAACGAGAACAGGACAATAATCAAGCGTGCATTTAAGAGCATGAAGAATCCTTCCAATGTCGGCGTGGGCGTCATGAACGAGATGCTCTTGGCGCCGGGCAAGACTTTGGATGAGACGTTCATATCGTTCAATTTCGTGCCGCGCATCAATGCTGCGGGAAGGCTTTACGATTCGGCTGATGCCTTGAAGCTCTTCCTTGAGAACAATCCGACAGAGGCGAAAAATGCCGCGCAGGATCTTACGAGGCAGAACGATGAGCGCAAGGAGATCGAGGCCAAGGTTTTCGATGAGGCCAGAGCGCAGTTGGAGAGCCCGACGAGGCCGGACAGATGGTCGCTCACGAATACATGCGGTCCGATCGTTGTTTACGGCAAGGACTGGCACCAGGGCGTGCTTGGTATCGTTGCGGGCAAGCTCTCGCAGTTCTACGGCAGGTCGGCGCTCGTGTTTACGGACGATTCGACTGAGCCCGGATGCGCAAAGGGTTCGGGCAGGGCGTTCGGCGATTTTGACCTTTATGAGTGCCTCGAGAGGATCTCCGATAAGCTCGTGAACTTCGGCGGCCATAAGAAGGCGGCAGGACTTCTCGTAAGGAAGACCGAGATGGGTGCATTTATGGAGGCTCTCGAAAACGAGTCTGCCAAAATCTACGAAGAGAAGGGGCAGTCCGGCGAGGAGTCGGAAGAGGATGCGATCAACGCAGAGTGCGAGATCACGCCTGAAGGACTGGACTTTGATTCATATAACGAGGTCAGCAAGTTAAGGCCTTTCGGCATCGGCAATCCGAAGCCGATATTTGTAACTAAGGGACTTGTCATCACCGGCATAGCGCAGATGAGCCAGGGCGCGCATATAAGGCTTGACCTGACTGATGCGCAGGGCAAGACGAACCTTTCTGCCGTAGGCTTTGGAATGGGCGATTATTTCAACATCTTAAGGGCGGGCGACAAGGTCGACATCGCTTATACATTGAACGAATACTGCTACAGGGGCGAGACATCGCTGAGCCTGCACTTAGAAGACATCAGGCCAGAGAAGGCGGCGGGCTTCATGTGGCAGAAGGCGGACATCGCGGAGAAGCTCTATACGAGCGGGCTTGCGATGGAGCAGATCGCAAAGATGGCGCCGGGCGAGGATATCACGGGCCAGATGAGACCGACTGCCGAGCAGTATGGCGCATGCTATAAGGCTATCGAGCGTTTCGGAGGAAATGCGATGTCGACGGCAGATCTCGACCTTCTTGCAAGATTGGTGTCAAACAATTATGATGTATCGGTGACTCCGTTCCAGCTGAAGCGCTGCCTTGAGGTTTTCGCTGACTGCAGGCTGATACGCTTAAGAACGATAAAGCCCATGAGGGTATGCTTCAACATCCTGAGGACGGGTGACAAAGTAAAACTCAGTGATTCTGAGGTTTATAGGAGAATACAAGGTGACTAAGGGCAGGAATGACAAAGAATTTAATGCCGTAACGGAAGAGGAAGTGCAGGCTGAGGCCGAACGCGCTTATCTTCAGGACGACAGCATAAAGCCCGAGATCCCTTCTGATCTGGAAGAGAAATTCCAGGAAATACTGAAGCTCTACGACGAGTATGCAAGAGCTGCAAATCTCGATGAGAAGGATATCGAAGAAGATAACGCCGAGATGGAGAAGGCGTTCATTTTCGCGTTCAAGGCACACCGCAACCAGAAGCGTAAGACGGGTGAGCCCTACATCACGCATCCGGTCGCAGTTGCACTGATCCTTGCAGACCTAAAGGTCGACTCCGCAACGATCGAAGCAGCGCTCCTTCACGACACCATAGAAGATACGATCGTCGACGACGCCATGGTCACGGAGAAATTCGGACCTGTCGTATGCAGCCTCGTTGACGGAGTTACGAAGCTCAATTTGAGCCTCGATAATGTTGTTTATAATTCAAAGGTCGATATCCAGGCGTCGAACGTTCGAAAGATGTTCATCGCCCTGACCGACGATATCCGCGTAATCTTTATCAAGCTCGCTGACCGTCTGCACAACATGAGAACATTAAAGTCCATGAGCCCTGAAAAGCAGATCGAAAAGGCTCAGGAGACACTTGATATCTATGTTCCTTTCGCAGGCAGATTCGGTATCTATAAGATCAAGTGGGAATTGGAAGACCTCTGCTTAAGATATCTCCATCCGGACGATTACTATGAGCTCGTAAAGCTCGTAAACGGCAACCGTGCCCAGAGAGAAAACTTCATGGAGGAAGTTGTTTCCGAGATCCGCGGAAAGCTCGAAGAGAACGGCATTGTTCATTACGACATTGAAGGACGCCCGAAGCACTTCTACAGCATTTACAAGAAGATGCACGAAAAGGGTAAGACCATAGATGAGATCTACGATCTTTTCGCGTGCCGTATTATCGTCGACGAAGTCATCGAGTGCTATCAGGTATTGGGTATCATCCACGAGATGTACCAGCACGTTCCCGGCCGTTTTAAGGACTATATCGCGATGCCTAAGGAGAACAAGTACCAGTCGATCCATACGACGGTCGTAAGCCACACGGGCACGCCTTTTGAAGTGCAGATAAGAACATTCGCGATGCACCAGATTGCGGAGTTCGGTATCGCTGCGCACTGGCATTACAAGGAAGCCGGCAATTCACAGGAATTCAAGGCTGACAGATACGACACGAAGATCAACGAGATGCGCCAGATCATTGACTCGCAGAACGAGCTTACAGACTCGGGCGAGTTCATGGAAGCGTTCAAGATGAATATCGCGCCTGACGAGATCTTCGTATACACGCCTAAGCACGAAGTCATTAAGCTTCCTAAGGGTTCATGCCCGATCGATTTCGCTTATGCGATCCACTCAGGCATCGGCAACCACATGCACGGCGCCAAGGTCAACGGCCGTATCGTGCCTTTGTCTTATGAACTCAAGAACAGCGACATCGTTGAGATCCAGTCTTCCGCAAAGCTCGTCAAGGGCCCTTCGCGCGACTGGGTCGCCATTGCGCGCACTGCCAACGCCAAGTCCAAGATCAATTCCTGGTTCAAGCGTGAAGCACGCGCCGACAATATCACGACCGGCCGTGAGCTTCTTACAAACGAGATCACCCGTAACGGCTTTGATCCCGCCAAGCTCCTGATGCACAAGTCCATCGAGATCATCCTGAAGCGCAATAACTTCCAGAATCTCGACGACATGTTTGCCGCTTTAGGCTACGGCTCCATCAGCGTAAGCAAGGTCTTCTCGCGCCTTCGTGACGACTATATCCGCAATATCTCTGAAGAGGAGCGCCGCGCCCTGGGCTACCGCGTAACAGCT
>Ga0247608_10004504_pt1 | contig 15536 bp, 10 predicted proteins | sample 176DNAGHGlowgp2_FD_193490 | JGI IMG/M metagenome (GOLD analysis project Ga0247608, IMG submission 193490) | Sheep rumen microbial communities from Palmerston North, Manawatu-Wanganui, New Zealand - 1766 DNA GHGlow gp2 | ecosystem: Host-associated > Mammals > Digestive system > Stomach > Rumen ...
TTTAAGACAGGCAAATGGATGGTTCCATCAATATGCTTTTATTTGCCAATGGATGCTCTATGCAACAATGATGGTTACGCTATCGGGTCCCCGCAGTACTTCCGCCGCAGGCATTTCGTGCAGTGCATTCCCATCCACACCTCGTCGAACTGCTGCATGGCCTGGCGCACTAATTCGGGCTCGTCGGTGAGGATACCCGCCTCGAAGTTGCGGGTGTTGGTCCCTTTCATGCCGATGCCCGCACCGGTGAGGTTCGCGCTGCCGAAATAGACCGCGCTGCCGTCGAAGACCAGCATCTTAAAGTGGACCCGCGGACAAAGCACCCGTTCCAGCCCGCTTGCCAACGACGGGTACTTGTCGAAGTCCTCGCGGAAGGCCGGACCCGGCTCCTTGGCGTGGATGAGGCGCACTTCCACGCCCTTCCGCACTAATTGCGCCAGTACCGCGAGGAACGGCATCGTGCCGTCCCCGACTTTCACGTAGAGGTCCTTGATGTCGGCGGTGCCAATCCACAGCGACTTCCTGACGGAGGCCACGCGGGAGAGGACGAGGTTGTAATGGTCGGTGTTGGAGATGTACTGAATCATTTACGATGTGATTTGATGAAATCAGGATGCTTTTTCAAAAACTCATGGTATTTCAATACCATTTCGGAATAGTCAAATCTACGAAAATCACTAAGATGCCATGAATTAATAGCGATTTTATTCTCCTTCTCATAATAATAAATCCATTCGTCTACTACTGGCACGAAATTATAACCGTTATCATTTAGAAAATTAAGAATTAAACTGCCTGTTTTCTCTATTGATTGAGAATAACCACAACAAACTAAAATGTCAGCATCCAGATTGTCAATTTGTTGTTTCAAGTATTTATTATCACTTTCAATAGCTTTTCTAAGAATATCATTTGAACATGTTGCTCCGCCAACTTCTTTTTTACAGTTTATTCGCGCAAAAATGTGTTTGTCAGCATATTCAAGAGCCTTTTCGTTTGTGAAGTCAATAGCAATTTTTTCAGCTGTTGTATTTCCGATTCCGTACAAAGAGTAGACAAGGTTTCTGAAAAATGTAGTCTTTGTATCTAGCCACATACCAGAGGGTCTATATTTTTCATCTGCGTATCTGAATGATTCACTACGCACATCCCAAGCCACATCATCTCCTGTATTTTGATCTTTTGTGAGATACAAAATTCTTAATGGTGCTTTTGACCATAATTCATTTTCCTTTCCGTTTTTTTTACGTTTCCATCTAAAGGTGGTATCTCCATTGGGGTAAACTTTTGGTTCAGCAACAATCTCTCCCATAAACATGATGCCATCTTTTGCAAAATATTCACCGAGATTCGGACATGTCGGATATAGTGACTGATTCTCTTCTATATACTTTTCACGCCATTCGTTAAGAATGCGTTCGTTTTCTGCTACATAATCTTTCATAGATTATTACGTTTTTTAGTTTTAATTTGCAAATATACCACTTTTCCTCCAAACTTCCATAATGTTCATTTCACAAAGAACGGAAACCTGTCAAAATTCCTTAACGCGACAGACGTGCCGCGCACGACTGCACGCAGCGGATCCTCCGCTACATGGACTGGAAACCCAGTTTTCAGATGCAGCCGCCTGTCTAGGCAGCGCAGCAGCGCACCTCCGCCAACCAGATGGATTCCCAACCTGGAAATGTCTTCCAACATTTTCGGAGTTGTGCTGTTCAGCACATTCATCACAGCTGTCTCAATCCGTCCTATGGAATTGTCCAGCACATCCGCCACCTCATCATGCGTCACCCGGATGGTCTTGGGGTTTTCCAAGTTGTAATTGGACAATTCAAAAGGAGCTGGCGCATCCGGAACATCCCTCATGGCGGCACCGACATGGATTTTGACCTGCTCCGCCATCCGGCTGCTATTTTCCATGTCTGGAATCTGCTGGATATAATCTACAATGTCCCGTGTGAACTCGTCTCCGGCTGTTTTGATAGCGGCCATCTGCACAATGCTTCCCGATGAAATAACAGAAATCTCGCTTGTCCCGCCGCCAATATCCACAATCATTTTCGCCTCCGGTCCCATCACATCCAGTCCGATGCCGATGGCAGCCGCAAACGGTCCGTATATCAGCCGGACATCAACGGCACCCGACTTTTTTAACACATCGCAGACAAACCGCTCCTCCACTTCCGTAAGGCCTGTCGGGACAACGGCGGCCACCTTCAGCGGAATCGGGCTACGACCGTTCACAATGCGAAGGAAATCCACCACCATCTGCCTGAACGCTTGGAAATCACTAATCACACCGTTCGCCAGCGGCCAAACAACGTGGTTCTTCCCCATTCCGTCATCCGGACATCCGGCAGCCTCATTGCCCAACAATAGCAATCTACCTGATTCGGAATCAATCATGATGGCTGAAGACTCCTCCAACACGATTTCATCATGATACATTACACGTGTGTTGGCCGTTCCCAAATCCACAGCCAACTCCCTGAGATTAAAAGAATTGTTATCCGTCATGATTTCAGAAAATGTTACAAGTGCTTCATAATTGATTGTGCTGCAAAAATATTACCAGACTATGCAAAAGTATGGCACAGTAGAGACGCGGCGCGCCGCGTCTCTACATACACATCCCTACGCCTGGAACCCGATACTTCCCCCGTTGCTCCCGTTCCCGATCTTCTCGTGACGGCACAATTCCTCGATTTCCGCCAAAGTGGGACGGGTGCCGTGCAGAACCTCCTCCATCACGACCTTGCGGATGATGTTGTCGATCTCGCCGCCCGAGAAGTCGAACTTCGTGGATAGCGCCCGGCAATCGTTGTCGGGGAGCCACTCCAGCTTGCTCTTCCAGATGCTCTGCTTGGCCTCCGCGGTCGGTTGCTTGAACTCGATCTTGAAGAGAAAACGGCGGGCGAAGGCGCTGTCGAGGTTGTCGGTGAGGTTGGTGGTGGCGATGAGGATGCCGTCTAACTTCTCCATCTCCTCCAAGATGATGTTCTGGATGGCGTTCTCGGTCTGCGCCACACTGCTGGAGCCGCTGGCATTGTTGATGTTCTGGCGGCTGCTCAACAGAGCGTCGGCCTCGTTGAAGAGCAGGATGGGTTTCTGCTTCTCCTTCTCGCAAAGTCTGCGGTAGTTGGTGAAGATGCCCTTCACGAGTTTCTGACTCTCACCGTACCAGCAGCTCTTTGCCGCGCTGATATCCACGTGGCACACCGCCCGCCCCGTGATGCGTGCAATCTGCATGGCTGTCTCGGTCTTGCCGGTGCCGGGCAGACCGTAGAACAAGGCGGCAACACCTTTCGGCATTGCCAGTTTCTCTAATTGATTTTGCAGTTCTGAAAATTTCTCTTCCAAAAGGTTTTCTTTGAGAAGTTCTAACTGCTCGGATTGTTCTTTGTCGTAAAACATGGACTTTTCCGCGATTTTGTCAGGATAAATCAAACTCTGACTGCGATTGTCGGTGCTGAAAAGGTCGTAGTCTTCCTCTAAAAACAGCTGCTTGCCCTTGTCGGTGAGAACGATGGATGCATCGGAAAACATGCTGCCTTGAGTTACCTCGATGAGGCCGGCTTTTTGCAGTTCGTGCTCCCCTTCTTTGAGTTCTCTGGCCACATCCATTCTTAGGCACGTTTCTGCATAAATGTCTTTCAGGGTACACTCTATGTCGCTTTCACGATCACGAGTAGTGACGAAATCGTCGCAGACTTCGTAAAAAAGTGTGCGAACTTCTACGTCAAAATTCAGTTTGAGGAAGTTTTTTACGAAAGTGAGGTTTTTGTGCTGCTTTTCCAAAGGTCCTATTTGTCTAAAGAGACGCAAGCTGGAAACTTTTTCATTTTCCCGGCTTTCGATGAGATTCGAAACTGCATTTACGAACTTATAACGGTCAAAATTAGGTGCTTTAAGCGTTTTTAAATCCAACTTTTTGTCGTCGAAAATGGCCTCTTTCACCTGCGGATTAATAATATAGTCGTTTCTCTCGCTGAACTGATGTGTCGTTTCAGCCAAAAAGATGCGTTTGCGCACCAGTTCTTCAAAGTCGTTTCTCATCATCAGAAACTCCATGCTTTTGATGCCGAAAAACGAACAAATGTTGTCCTTGTCGAAGTCCTTGCGGTCAACATTTTGGGCGAAACCGGCCACGAAGATGGCTGCCTGTAACGGTGTAACAGCTAAAAAATCAGCAAGCTGTTTGTTCTTCAGTACCACTTGATCCACCATATCGGATTTGTAACGAGGCTCGTCCGACACAAATGATTCTCTTCTTTCACTGCGGCGTCTTGGCCGTTCATATTCCGGTAGTGTGCCCGGTGCAATGGCGTTAATCAATTGCGTTTCAGAGTCTTCCATCTGTACGGCGAGGAAGCTCAGAATCTGAATAAGGTTGTTTTTTTTCATCATAATTACATTAATTTTGACGCTGCAAAAATAAACCAACACTGTGCCATTTTATTGCATAGTCGTGTTTTTTGTTGTGCATAAAATTGGCATAACTTTTTTTGGACTGTGCCATGGAATTTCACCCCTATTTGTTATATTTGCCGCGTCAATTTTAAATCCAACAGTTATGACAAAAGAGCTTATAAGAAAGTATATCTGGCTGATAGACACGGTGAACCAAGCAGGATTCGAGGGAATTACGTTCAGTACAATTCGTGACAAGTGGAAACGCAACGACTTGCTTTCCGGCGGGGAGGACTACCCCAAACGCTCGTTCCACAACCACGTGGCGGCTGTGCACGAGCTGTTCGGCATCGAGATTGCCTGCCACAAAAGCACCAATTCCTACTATATCGCCAACAGTGGCGACCTGAAGGACAGCTCTGGTTTCAAAGGGTGGCTCCTCGATGCGCTGTCGCTCAACAGCCAACTGGAGGAGAGCAGCCAGCTGAAAGACCGCATCCTCCTGGAGGAGATCCCCTCCGGCAAGGAGTTCTTGCCCACCATCCTGGAGGCGATGCGCGATAATAAAATGCTGACATTCAGCTATAAACCGTTCTGGGTAGAAGATGACTACGTGTCGAATTTCTACCATGTGGAACCCTACGCGCTGAAGGTCTTCAAACGTCGGTGGTACCTCTTGGGCAAGTACGGCGACAGTCCGCTGAAGGTCTATGCGCTGGATAGGATGCAGGATATTGACATTGAGTTTGAGAGCTTCAATCTGCCCGCCGACTTCAACGCGGCAGAGTTCTTCGGCACCTGCTTCGGGGTGATGATGACTGAGGAGGAACCGCAGCTGATCAGGCTGAAAGTCGATGCCTTCCAGTCGAAATACTTGCGCACGCTGCCGTTGCACCCGTCGCAAGAGGAGGTCGAGCGCACGGAGGACTATTCCATCTTCACCTACTTTCTCCGTCCCACCTTCGACTTCATCCAAGAGTTGCTCTCGCTCGGCATCACCGCCGAGGTGCTATCTCCCAAGACGTTGCGCAACGAGATCGCCCGCATCGGCAAGACGGTCTGGAAGCACAACGGAAAGTAAAAAAAAGTCCGGCATGGAAACCACCTCCCATACCGGACTATAATTACAAATTACAAATTACTAATTGCTAATTATTTCAGCCCTCTGTTCTTCAGCAGCGGCTCAATGGACGGCTCCTGCCCGCGGAAAGCGAGGTAGAGGTCGTGGACATCGGCGGTGTTGCCGCGCTCCAGAATGTTGGTGCGGAACGAGGTGGCCGTGGTCGGGTCGAAAATGCCGTGGTCCTTGAAACACTGATAGGCATCGTTGTCCAGCACCGCAGACCAGGTGTAGCTGTAGTAGCCCGCGCCGTAGCCGCCGGCGAAGATGTGCTGGAAGTACGGACTTCTGTAACGGGAGATGATGGACGGGATCAGACCGATCTTGGCCATCTGCTGCTCCTCGTAATCAGGCAATTGGATGCTGACAGGTGCGGTGACGGTATGGTAGTCCATGTCCAAGATGGAGGCGGCCAAGAGTTCGGTGTTGATGAAGCCCTGACCGTAGGTGGCGGCGGCTTCGATCTTCTTGACTAACGCGTCAGGAATCAGCTCGCCGGTCTGGTAGTGGTGGGCATAGACCTTCAGCACCTCCGGCTCGAAGGCGAAGTGCTCCATGAACTGCGAAGGCATCTCCACGAAGTCGCGCGGGACGTTGGTGCCCGACAGGGTGGGGTAGTGGCAGCGCGACAGGATGCTGTGCAGCGCGTGACCGAACTCGTGGAACAGCGTCTGCGTCTCGTCAATGTTCAGCATGGAGGGCTTGTCGCCGACAGGTTTCGTGAAGTTGAAGACCAGCGACACCACGGGGATATGGTTGTTGCCGTCGCGGTCGTAGTATTGCTCGCGGAAGTTGGTCATCCACGCGCCGCTGCGCTTGCTCTCGCGCGGGAAGAAGTCCATATAGACCACCGCGATGACTTCGTTGTTGTCAATCACCTCGTAGGCCTTCACATCTTTTTGATACACAGGGATTTCCTCGTTTTCGCGGAAGGTGAGGCCGTAGAGACGCTCGCAGACGTAGAAGAGGCCTTTGCGGGCGGAATCAAGGGCGAGGTATGGACGGATGTCGTCATCGTTGAGGTCGTATTTCTCTTTGCGAAGCTTCTCCGTGTAATAACGCCAGTCGTAGGGTTGCAGGTCGCCGGAAATGCCGTCTTTGTTCATCATCTTCTGATAAATGGCGGCTTCCTCCTTTGCTTTGGCAAGGGCGGGCTCCCAAACTTTCATCAGCAGTTCATAGACATTGTCGGCGTTCTTGGCCATGCAGTCGTCCAAGACATAGTTGGCGTAGTTGTCGTAGCCGAGAATTTGTGCTTTTTCCAGTCGGAGGTTGACGATTTCGTTGATAATCTGTTTGTTGGAATTGTCACCATTCAAGCAACGGGTGGAGTAAGCCGTCCAGAGTTCCTTGCGCAGTTCGCGGTTCTGGCAGTTTTGGAGGAACGGCTCCATAGAGGGGATGTGTACCGTGAAGGCGTACTTGCCTTTGGCATCCTTCATGTCGGCGGCGGCTTCTTTCGCGGCAGCCAACTGTCCCTCTGTCAGTCCTTTGAGGTCTTCTTCGTTATCCACGAACAAAGCGTAGGAGTTGGTGGCGGCGAGAACGTTGTTGCCGAATTTGAGGGTTAGCGAGGAGAGCTTTTCGTTGATCTCACGGAAGCGGTCCTGTTTGTCAGCGGGCACGTTCGCGCCACCGCGTTCGAAATCCTTGTAAATGACCTCCAACAGACGTTTCTGCTCTTCGTTGAGGTTTTCTTTGTCACGGTTGTTATAGACCGTTTTGATACGCTCGAACAGCTTGGCGTTCAGCATGATGTCGTCACCGTGACGGGTGAGCATCGGGAAGATGGTGTCGGAGAGCTTCTCCATTTCCGGGCTGTTCATGCATTCGGCAAGGTTCATGAAGACGGCGGACACTTTGGTCAGCAGTTCGCCGCTGTATTCGTACGGGATGATGGTGTTGCCGAAAGTCGGTGCCTCGCTGTTGTCGCAGATGGCCTGGATGTTCTCCGCTTGCTGGCGCATACCTTCCTGGATAGCAGGTAGATAGTCGGAGGTTTTGATTTCATCGAAAGGCGGAACGCCGTAAGGGGTGTTCCACTCCTTCATGAAGGGGTTGTTGGCCAGATCGGGATTCTCGGCCGTCTTCTTCTTACATGCGCCGCCCAGAACAGCGGTCGCTAACACTAAGGTCATAATTGTTACTTTACGGTTCATGATATTGATTTTTAATTGTTTACGAAAAAACAATGAATTTATTTGGCGTTGTTAAAATACGCCTGAAAAACAGCCGCAAATGTACATAAATTAAAGTTACATTCAGACATTGTTTATTTACTTTGAAAGCAAAAAATCACATCCTGAGCCAATGGTTTAAGATTAAGTAAAAAAATCGTATCTTTGCCGATTGTTTTGAAATATCACGTAATATGGTAAAACCCTCTATTCCAAAAGGCACACGCGATTTCACGCCCGTCGAGATGATGCGGCGCAATTATATCTTCGACACCATCCGCAAGGTCTTCCACAAGCACGCCTGTCTCCCCATCGAAACCCCGGCAATGGAGAACCTTTCCACTCTTATGGGCAAGTACGGCGAGGAAGGCGACCGCCTGCTTTTCAAGATTCTGAACTCCGGCGATTTCACCAAAGGAGTTGATTTCCAGGATGAAACGCAGAGCACGAACAAACTGGCGGCCCAGCTTTGCGAGAAAGGTCTCCGTTACGATTTGACCGTTCCTTTCGCCCGTTTCATCGTGCAGCACCAGAACGAGCTCACCTTCCCGTTCAAACGCTACCAGATGCAGCCCGTGTGGCGCGCCGACCGTCCGCAAAAAGGCCGCTATCGCGAGTTCTACCAGTGCGATGTCGATATCATCGGCAGCAACTCCTTGCTCAATGAGGCCGAACTGGTGGAAATCACCGATGAGGTGTTCCGCGCCTTCGGCATCAACATCGTGATGAAAATCAACAACCGCAAGATCCTCAGCGGCATCGCCGAGATTTTCTGCAACGCCGAACAGGTGACCGACCTATGTGTCGCCCTCGACAAACTCGACAAAATCGGACGCGAGGCCGTCTGCGCCGAGATGCTGGAACGCGGCATCTCGCAAGAGTCCATTAACGGACTGTCACCGCTGTTCGAACTCAATGGATTGTCCAATGAGGAGGTCTTGCAGAAGTTGGAGCTGATGCTGGCCGGTTCCGAAACCGGACTTCAAGGTGTGGCGGAGTTGCGCAAGGTGTTGGATTATGTGGATAAAATGCAGATAGCCACTCGTTTGGAAATAGATGTGACGCTCGCTCGCGGTCTGAACTACTATACGGGAGCCATTTTCGAGATCAAGGCACTGGACGTGGCGATGGGCAGCATCTCCGGGGGCGGCCGCTACGACAACCTCACTGGTATCTTCGGACTGAAGAACATGTCGGGCGTGGGCATCTCCTACGGCGCCGAGCGTATCTACGACGTGCTCAACGAGCTGAATCTCTTCCCGCAGCACATCCTCACGCCAATAACCGCTATGTTTGTGAACTTCGGCGGTGAGGACGAGATATACGCCCTGAAAGGCCTGAAAGCGCTTCGTGACGCGGGCATTCCGGCGGAAATCTATCCCGACAACGCGAAAATCGGCAAACAGATGAACTACGCCAACGCCAAAGGCATCCCCTACGTCATCATGGCCGGTGAGAACGAACGCAGCCAAGGTGTTTATACTTTGAAGAACATGCAGACCGGCGAACAGCAGGCCGTCACGGTCAAAGACATTGTTGGGATGATCCGATAAAATTGATAATTGATAATTGATAATTGATAATTAAGATTCCCATTTTCGTCATTGTTTATTCATAATTATTCTACATTCTTCATTCTACATTCTACATTATGGAAGAAGAATCCCAAATAAACGAAACCACAACCCCCGTCAAGAGGCACCATAGTTTCCGTGTGTGGATACGGAAGTTTTGGTACGATGTGTTGGCTTTTACCAAATTGAAAGAGGATACGGATTACGAGGCCACTGTCAAGTATATTTCCAGCAGTGTGGAGTTCCGGGGGGTGAACCTGTGGGTACTGGCTTTCGCCATCATTGTGGCTTCTGTCGGGTTGAATGTGAATTCCACGGCGGTCATCATCGGCGCCATGTTGATTTCGCCGATTATGGGTCCCATTTTGGGCGTGGGTCTCTCCATCGGCACGTTGGACGAGGAGCTGCTCAGACGGTCGTTGCGTAATTTTCTCATCATGGTGGCCATCAGTTTGGTGACCTCCACATTGTATTTTCTGATTTCGCCGTTGAGTGAGGCGCAGTCGGAGTTGTTGGCGCGCACGCGGCCCACGATTTTCGACGTTATCATCGCCTTTTTCGGCGGTCTGGCGGGCATCGTGGCCACTTCACGTAAGATTCAGCCTTTCACGGTGATTTCCGGTGTGGCCATCGCTACAGCGTTGATGCCGCCGCTCTGCACTGCCGGCTATGGCCTGGCTACCTGGCAGATGCGGTATTTCGGCGGGGCGGCATACCTCTTTTTCATCAATTCGTTCTTCATCGCCTTGGCCACGTTCATTATGGTGCGTTTCCTGAGCTTCCCGCAGAAGCGTTATTTGAACCAGACCCGTCTCAATGCAGTGAAGCGGATGACGTACCTCTTTGCCATTTTAGTGATGATCCCAAGCGTCTTCATGGCCATCAACCTCGTGCGCGAGTCTTCTTTTAACTCACAGGCCATCAAGTTTGTACATGACATTCAGCAGACATCCTACTTTGAAAATGTGCAGCTTATTGACGCGCAGCGTAAATACGAAAAAAAAGAACAGACGGTTACACTGCGGGTTATCGGGAAGCCGTTGACGGTGGAAGATATTGCCCGGATGCAGAATGTTATGCGGACGGAGTATGGTCTTGGGCGTGCCAAATTAGTCATCAAGCAGACAGAAGGCGTGCTTGACATCACGCAGCAGACGCAGTTGGTGGAAGATCTTATCGAGAAGAAGGATGCTGTTATTGACAGTCAGGATTCTACGATCATGGCGTTGCGTGCCCAGCTCGACAAACTGACAGGCTCCTCTGAGAATACCAAGCAGGTGGTTAAGGAGATCAAATCGCAATACAAAGATATTCAACAAGTTGCCATCGTGGAAATGCAGTGCTACGATGCAGACAGCCTTACTGTAATGCCTATGCCAGTGATTTATTTGAAGTGGAAGGACGGAACCACCCATTCTGAAGCCGAGCGTCGCCTGCTCAACTGGTTGAAGGTCCGCCTGAACGTGGAAGATATTCAAATTATGCGCATCAATTGATTCAAATAACCAATAACCAATAACCAAGCTTCAATAACCAATAACCTATAACCAATAACCATTATTATGAAGAAACAATTATCCCTAATCTCCGTGTTTTTCGTGTTTCTGGCCATGGGTTTTGGCGATGCTGCCGGCCAGCTCGTTTCCGTGGTGGAAAAAGCGTTTAATGTCACGCCGTTCACAGCCTCGCTGGTCTCCCTGTCGGGTATGATCATGTTCGGTGTCCTGTCAGTGCCCACGGGCGTGTGGCAGTCCAAAATTGGCAAGAAGAAGATGCTCACCATCGGTCTGATTCTCTTCCTCGCCGGCGCGGTGCTCCCCATTCTCGCCTTCAACTTTCCGATTATCCTGTTGGCGGTACTGCTGATGGGCGCGGGTGCTACCATCCTGCAAGTGTCTGGCAATCCGTTGATTCGCGATGTTTCCGAAGAAGGCAAATACTCCAGTATGCTCTCCTTCGCGCAGTCGCTGAAGGCCATCGGCACGCTTTCCACATCGCTGATTCTGGTGCTCATCGGCACGTCGCTGATGAAGTACGGCTGGTTCTCGTTCACCCCGGAGAGCGGCGAGACCATCGATATGGGTTTCCGCATCCTATTCCCGATTTTCGCGGTGGTGCTGCTCATCACGCTGGTCATGGTTGTCGTTTTCGTGCCCAGCAATGTCAGCAAGTCGGACGAGAAGCCGACCACGTTGGGCAACTGCATCAGAGCATTGGGTAACCCCTTCATCCTGATGATGTTCCTCGCCATTTTCTTCTATTGTGGTGCGGAGGCCTCCATGTTCAACCGCATCCCGTCGATTTTGAGTGAGAACACGAGCGTGACCCCGGCTATGGGCAACATCGTGTTGATTATCTCTCTGTTTGTGGGACGTTTCCTCGGCGGTGTCATCTTGCAGAAGATGAGCGCGAAGAAATTCCTCGGCATCACCGTGGCGGTCTCCATTATCGGCAACCTGCTGCTGTTCCTGCCCTACAACGCCTTCACCACTTGGTTGAGCTTCATCTTAATTGGCATCGGTTTCGCCAACATCTTCCCGCTCATTTTCTCCATCTGTGTTGATCACAAGCCAGAGATGTCGAATGAAATCTCGGGACTAATGACCACAGCCATCGTGGGTGCGGCTATCGTGCCGTTGTTCACGGGCGCCATGGCGGGTGTCGGCATCCGCTACGCCTTCATCGTGCCGCTCTGCTGCTTGGTGTATCTGTGTTTTGTGACGGCGAGAGTTTCAAAGAATGCGGAATGATGAATGCTGAATGATGAATGCTGAATAGGTGATGGTAGGGGGCTGAGTTTTTGCGTCTTGACCATTCAAAAAAGAACGAACAAATAATTAATACAAACGATAAAATGAAAAAGACAACTTTGATAATGTCTGTGCTGTTTGCCTTCGTGATGATGGCAGGTGCTCAGTCGCAGTATGTTAACCCCTTTGTCGGCACGGACGGGCACGGACACACCTACCCGGGTGCGATTCTGCCGTTCGGTGCTGTGCAACTCAGCCCTGACACCCGTCTTGACGGTTGGGATGGATGCTCCGGCTACCACTACAGCGACAGCCGTATTTACGGTTTCTCGCACACCCACCTCAGCGGTACCGGCTGTTCAGACTATGGCGACATCTTGGTTACCCCGTTCATTGGCGACCCCTCCGTCATCAACGAGAAATACGCGTTGGAGTTCAGCCATGAGCAGGAGAAAGCAGAACCGGGTTACTACTCGGTGAAGTTCAAAAACGGCATCCAGGCGGAGATGACCGCCGCCAACTATGTGGGTGTCCACCGTTACACATTCCCGAGAAATGGCAAACACGGCATCATTGTGGATTTGCAGCACCGCGACAAGACGCTGGAGAGCTATATGACCTTGAAAGCCAATGATTTGGTTGGATACCGCCGCTCCGAAGCGTGGAACGACGACCAATATTGTGCTTTCTCACTGAAAACCTCAGTTCCGGTTGAGTCTGTGGTCTATTATCAGGATGACAAACCGGTGAATGTCAAGGAATTGAAAGGCACCAATTGCAAGGCGGTACTCTATTTTCCTGAAAACACCAAGATGGTGGTGGTGAAGGTGGCCATTTCTGCCGTGGACATGGACGGCGCCATCAACAACCAGACCGAAATCCGTGATTTCAATTTCGACAAAGTGCGCAAAAGCGCCACGGAAAACTGGAACAAGGAATTAGGGAAAATCAAGGTGACTTCCAAAAACGAAGAGTACTTGAAGACTTTCTATACGGCTCTTTACCACTGCTTTACCTCTCCCTATCTCTATTCAGATTTAGACGGGCGCTATCGTGGTGAGGATCAGAAAATCCATAATACAGACAAGGAACACAAGATGTACACGGTTTTCTCGCTTTGGGACACCTACAGGGCGTTGCACCCATTGTTGAACATCATCGACCAGAAACGCAGCAGTGATTTTCTCTACACATTCTTGAACCAGTTCCGTCAGAGCGGCTACCTGCCCATGTGGGAGCTTTCTTCCTGCGAGACATGGTGCATGATCGGCTACCATGCTGTGCCGGTAGTTTTGGATGCCTATAAGAAAGGGATTAAAATCCAAGACACCAAGGAAATGCTCAAAGCCATGATTGTCACCGCCAATCTTGACAAACTCGGACGCCGTGAATATGCCAAATTCGGTTTTGTGCCTGGGAATATGGAAAACGAATCCGTATCCAAGACTCTTGAGTATGCTTATGACGACTGGTGCATCGCGATGTTTGCGAAAGCCATTGGAGATCAAGATATTTACAAGGAATACATACATCGTGCCCAATCATATAAAAACCTTATAGATCCCAACGGTTTTATGCATGGAAGGATGAATGGCGGTTTCGCCAGCCCGTTCAACCCCCGGGAGGTTAATAATTTCTATACCGAGGCTAACTGTTGGCAATATACCACATACGTGCCACAAGATTTTAATACATATATTAAGATTATGGGCGGTGATAAGAGAATGGAACAGTTCCTTGACAAACTGTTTAATTCCTCTTCGTCAATGTCCGGGCGTGTGCAGTCCGACATCACTGGGGTCATCGGGCAATATGCCCACGGCAACGAACCGAGTCATCATGCCGCCTACTTGTACAATTTTGTGGGACGACCGGACAAGACGCAGGCTCTTGTGAAAAAGATAATGACCAGTCTTTACTCTTCCAAGCCCGACGGTCTTTGTGGCAACGAGGACTGCGGACAGATGTCTGCATGGTATGTCTTCAGCGCTTTGGGCTTTTACCCTGTATGTCCAGGCAATAACCAGTATGTCATTGGTTGTCCGCTGTTTGAGAAGGTGGAAATAAAACTCGAGAATGGTAAGACATTGACTATTAATAGGAAGGAAGACAAACCCTTTATTGAGTCGATGACCCTTAATGGAGATTCGCTGACGAGGTCGTATCTCACCTATGAAGATATTGCCAACGGCGGCGTGATTGAATTCAAGATGGGTGACCAACCGAGTCCTACATGGGGCAAAGAAACGGGAGACTTGCCCGTTACGAAGATAGAGGCATCTGATTGCATTGTGCCCGTTCCAGTTTTCTCCACCGACAAAGTCTCTTTCCGTGACCAAACACGTATCGCAATAAGCGTTCCAAATGTGGTGGATAATAACCGAAAAGGCAAGGAAACATCCAAGGTCAGCAAAGATGCGACAAGATCATTGGATATGCGCAAAGACTCAAAGGAATCTTCAATAGGCACTCTTGAATTGCAGAAGGGTACTATTGAGCCAAAGAAGGGCACTGTTGAATCACCGAAAGGTACTGATGCGTTGAAGAAGGGATCTGTGGAATCGTTGAGTAAATCCAAATTGCCGTCAAAGGAAGGGACAAAAGCAGGTGGATATGAGATATATTATACAATAGACGGAAAAACACCTTCGCCTAAAACAGGAATCCTTTATACCGAACCGATAACGGTGGACAAAGACATGACTGTCAAGGCGGTTGCCGTGGATGGAAAGGGCCGGATGAGCCAAGTGGTTGAGGCGCATTATGTGCGATATGTCCGTGATAAGGACATCACCTACGTCACTAAACCTGACAATCAATATTATGCAGGAGGAAATGAGGGCTTGATTGACAATGCCAGAGGCAAGGTGAACTACCGTATCGGCGGTTGGCAGGGCTTCACCACCGACTGTGAACTGATCATCGACCTCCGCGAGGTGAAGAAAATCACCACCGTCGGTGCTGGTTGCTTGGAGGAACAACGCGCTTGGATATTCTATCCCAAGAGTATGGAGGTTTTCGTTTCGGAAGATGGCAATAACTACAAACCGTTCAATAATGTGACTATTACATCCGCACGTACAGAAGGCGCGCACATCCAGGATTTGGAGGTGAAAGGCGATGCCAACGCCCGCTATGTCAAGATTGTCATCAAGAACTACGGCAAGCTGCCCGAATGGCACCTCAGCGCGGGCGAGCAGGCGTGGCTCTTTGTGGATGAGGTCTGGGTGAAGTAAAATGATGAATGTAGAATGTAGAATGTAGAATGTAGAATGTAGAATGTAGAATGTAGAATGTAGAATGGTTGGGGCTAATAGCCAATGGCTAAAAGCCAATAGCCAAAAGCAAAAAAAATGTATCTTTGCCGATTATTTAGAAAAAAGGAAAAATAGACCCAATATGATCAACATTACATTGCCTGACGGCTCTATTAAACAAATGGAAAAGGGCTGCACCCCTTACGAGGTGGCGCAGGCCATTAGTGAAGGATTAGCACGCAACG
>Ga0247608_10004506_pt1 | contig 15534 bp, 14 predicted proteins | sample 176DNAGHGlowgp2_FD_193490 | JGI IMG/M metagenome (GOLD analysis project Ga0247608, IMG submission 193490) | Sheep rumen microbial communities from Palmerston North, Manawatu-Wanganui, New Zealand - 1766 DNA GHGlow gp2 | ecosystem: Host-associated > Mammals > Digestive system > Stomach > Rumen ...
GAGTATTCCCATCTGAATCTGGCGCAATTCGTTTATATCGTCTATCTTCTTCATAACCTATGATCGTCCAAACAGCCATTTCTTAAAGAACGGGCTGATACGTAGGATGTTGGACATGATGATGCTGAAACCGATGACCAGCAGGGCAAAGATGACAGAGACCGTGGTATCGGTGATGAAGTTGTGGCGATAGAGTTTGAAGAAACTACCGATGCTGGGCAGGCTGGGCAAGAACAGGAAATGAATGAGATAGATGTCCAACGTTCGACGTCCTATATACTGCAAGGAGGATCCTATCACCGTCAGTTTGGTAAAATACTGCTGGTAGTTACGAAAATACATCAGCGTGATGGTGAGCAACAGAAACATGGCGGTGGTAAGCGGAATGATAGCCCATGCCATACGCATGGTATGCCACTTCAAAGCATCTAGCGTGCAAAGTACCGCCAACAGTACAATGATGGGAAAGAACCACTTCGAATCCATCAGTCGTTGCGCTTTCTCCCAATAGCGATGGGCGATGTTGCCATAGAGGAAGAAAGGCATCCAGAGCATCAACTGTCCCAAGCTACTATCAAGCAGAAACTGATGAATATCGGTCATTCTGCCGCGATAGCCCTTGGCCCATGAGAAATACTGAGGCTGATAGCATGTTTCATAGAAACCAAGCGAAATGAAAAACAGCAATATAATCATCACAGCCGACACCCATCTAGCATGGCGCGAAGACAGACATGAGGTAATTTTTTTCTCTACATAGGCAAAAGAATAGTAGATAATGAACATATAGAGCAGCACCAACGTAAACCAATAGCCCCCCTTAGTTGGCGAATGGAACGACTCTTCTATGCCAGGCAGGAAATGCGGCTTCATGATAGCCACAAACAGCAGGAAAAACACTAAAGTGGGTATCAGCTGAACACGCACCTTCTTCAGTAACAGTTCTCCCAGGTTTCGAGCTGTCCACACCTGTGAAGCCTTATATGCCAAGAATCCGCTGATGAAGAAAAACAGTGGCATACGAAACAGCAGCAGGAACTGCAATGACGATGAGTGTTTCCACTCCTCCTCAAAACCCATTTGGGCCACATGGTTGGCAACAACCATAATCATCGTGAATCCACGAAGAGCGTCAAGCCACTCCAAACGGGGCTTTTTGGCTATTTTATTCTCTATGTTCTCCATAATCGCTGCAAATTTACTGAAATTATTTTGAACTTCAAACGAAAAGTAGTATTTTTGCACTTTGTAATGGAGAATTTAAAGGAAAAGACCGCAAAAAGCATCGCTTGGGGAGCTGTGAACAACGGTACAACCCAAGTGCTAAACTTGATATTCGGCATTGTGCTGGCATGGAAACTGTCAGAGGCCGACTATGGCATTGTGGCGCTGATAACAGTCTTCACCACACTGGCAGGATGTATCCAAGCCGCAGGATTCTCACAGGCATTGGCCAACCTGAAGGTTCCCACCTTCCGTGATTATAATGCGGTGTGCTGGTTCAACATCATTGCAGGCATCTCAATGTATGGCATCCTGTTTCTCTGTGCGCCACTATTATCTATCATTTTCCATCTGCCCATACTGACCGATGTTTCGCGACTGGCTTTTTTGTCCATCCCCCTCTCAGCACTCGGAATCGTTCCTAATGCCAAACTGTGGATAGAGCTACGCAACCGTGAACTGGCCATTTCCGCTATCGTCTCACTGATACTGTCGGGCTCTATAGGCATGTGGCTCGCCTTTCATCACTATGGGTACTGGAGTTTGGTGTGGCAACAGCTCATCTTCATTGGCACGAGCACCCTCATCAAATACTATTTCACCCGTTGGATACCTAAGTTGCCTGTCGACTTCGCTCCTATCAAGCAAATGTTTGGATTCTCGTCGAAGCTGCTGCTGACCAACATCCTGACGGTGACCAGTCAGCAGGTGCAGACATTCATCTTCGGCAACATGCTGCCCATCAATACCGTGGGACAGTTCAGCCAAGCTAACAAATGGAATACCATGGGGCATTCGTTTATCTCGAACACAATGGCGCAGGTGGCACAGCCCGTGCTTACCAATGCCGATGACGAGGAAGGACGCCAGCAGCGTGTGTTCCGTAAGATGCTGCGCTTCACGTCGTTAGTTTGCTTCCCTCTGATGTTCGGACTGGCATTAGTGGCCCATGAATTCATTATCGTCACCATTGGCATGAAGTGGGAGCCCTGCGTCGTTCTGCTACAGATACTATGTATTGGCGGCGCCTTCCTACCCCTGCAGACCCTTTACCAGAATCTTATTATCAGCAGGAAGCGTTCCGACATCTACCTGTGGTTGGTGGCTGTACAGATAGTGTTGCAAATAACACTCACGCTCAGTCTGGCCTCGTTGGGCATCACGACGATGGTGGCCGCCTTCTCGGCACTCAACCTGCTGTTTACCTTCTGCTGGCATATAGCCCTACAGCGCATACAGCCTCTGTCCACACTTGATGTGCTGAAAGACAGCATGCCTTTCCTTCTGACAGCTGCCATGGTGATGATTGGCACCTATTTTGTTACCCTGCCCATCACTACCTTGTGGCTGCTCCTGTTGTGTCGCATCGCAATGGCCAGCATCCTCTATTTAGGCATCATGCGTCTGCTCAATGTGGCTATCCTCAACGAATGCGTAGAGATGATTAAAAGTAAAATGGTAAAAAAGTAAAAACGATCATGGAGATATCTGTCATCATACCCGTCTATAACAAGGCCGAATACCTGGACAAATGCTTTGAGAGCATTTTTTCGCAGGCTTTCGACAGTTTCGAGGTAATTGTCGTGGAGGATGGCAGCACGGACGGCTCTGGCGACATCTGCGACCGATGGGCTGAACGTGAGCCACGTCTGAAAGCTTTCCATAAGGAGAACGGAGGGGTGACGGCTGCGCGTCGCTACGGATTGGAACATGCTGAGGGCAGATATATCATGTTTGCTGATGCCGATGACCTGTTCACGGAGAATGCCCTCGCCACGATGTACAGGCTCATCAACGAGACAAAGGCCGACGAGGTAATTGGCACCTATGACGACCAGTACGGCGAGCGACATGACTCAGGATTGAGAGGCTGGATAGAACCAGAGCATCTGATTCGCGACCTGCTGGCCCTGCGCAGTCAGTTCTGCGTGCTTTGGGGCATCATCTTCCGTCGTGAGCTACTGGAGGGCTGCTTGGGAACACCTCGTGAGGTCATTGAGCGCGAGGATTCGCTGATGCAGATAAAATGTCTGATGAAACAGCCCAAGGTCTTTTTCACTGAGGAGGCGGCCTATCTACATTATGAGGATGTGCCAAATAGGCGCAGGGAGACGCTGAACTGGATTCGCATCTATGATAACGAACTGCGTCAGACATTGGAACCTGAGTGGGAGCGCTACCGTTCGGCTTTCGTACATCATCAGATTAAGGTGTACGAGAAGTTCATAGACAAGCAGCAATTCCAGGTGCTCAATGCGTATTATCGCCCTCTGCGGCAACAACTGACCAGCGATATTCCCTTAATGGACCGTATCGCCATCCTACTGCCGGCACGTCTGGCTTATCTCTTGATTCATACTTACAAGACTCTGCTGAAATGGAAGAAATAAAGAAATATCCCGCACAGAACGATGTGGCTGTATTGCTCATCATATTCTCACGAACAGAAACGCTGAAGCATACCTTTGGTGCCATCCGCCAGTGCCGACCCGCACACCTGTTTATCTATCAAGACGGTCCTCGCAACAATCAGGAAGCGCTGAAGTTGGAGGCGGCACGACAGATTGTGGATGATAGCGAGATAGACTGGGAATGCGATGTGCAGCGCAGTTATCACAACGAGAACTCAGGCGCCTGGCTATCAAACCATAAGGCTCAGACATGGGCTTTCTCGATGGTTGATAAGGTAATTGTTTTGGAAGACGACTCCACACCTTCGCTGTCGTTTATTCCTTTCTGCAAGGAGATGCTCGACCGTTATGAGCATGATGAACGTATCACGATGATAGCCGGTTTTAATCATGAGGAACAGACTGATGCGCCTTACGATTATCTGTTCACCACAGCCTTTAGCATCTGGGGATGGGCTTCATGGCGCAGGGTCTTTGAGCGTTGTGAGGTGGGCTATCCTATTGCTGATGATGCGTTCAACAGGCACCAATTGGAGGCTTACGTAGCCAACAGACACGAGGGTGGCAAGGAGATGCTAAAGAAGCTCTACAAGCACAAGGCATCTGGCAATCCCATCTACGAGACACTGATTTGGACAGCCTGCACACTGAATAGCGGACTGACCATCGTGCCCACGAAGAACCTGATACATAACACAGCCGTCAGCGAGGAGTCGGCTCATTTCCAGAGTTCACTGAACACGCTCCCCAAAGCGATGCAACGATTGCTCACGATGCCCAGTCTTGAGTTGCAGTGGCCTTTACGTCATCCGAAATATGTCATCGAGAATGTAGAATACAAGCGTCGCGTCTATCGCATCATGGCATGGGGACACCCGTGGGTGAAGATAGGTCGTTCCATCGAAGAACTGCTACGCAACCTGCGCTATGGCAACATCAAACAAATCAGGGAGGCTGTCAAGCACAGGATTAGCAAGCTGACAGGGCGTTATAACTATCAGTAGTATTTCTTTACCAGAGGAACAATAACCTCTGGCACCAAACCTTCAATGCTCTCCCCTGCCCTTACCTTCTGGCGTATCTCCGTGCTCGATATAGGTAGTAACGGCACATCGATAGTCCCCTGATACTGGTCACGGGGATAGACGATAATGTCATGATGCCACAGAATGTCCTGCCAGTGGCGCCAACGCTGAAAGTGTGCCCAGTTGTCGCCACCTATTAATAATATAAAGGTATAGTCAGGATAATCCTTGCTCAAATTTTGCAGCGTATTCCACGTATATGAGGGCTTGGGCAGATGGAACTCATAATCACAGGCTCTAACACCATCCACATCCTCCAGCGCCCGTTGTGCCATCTCGAAACGCAGTCCATCGTCCAACAAATCGGCATCATTCCGTTTCAAGGGATTCTGAGGCGACACCATCAACCATACCTCATCTAACACACATTGCCTCAGCACGGCCTGAGCTAAAGCAATGTGTCCTACGTGTATAGGGTTGAAACTGCCACCAAAGATGCCAATGCGCTTCATCCCAAGAAAGCTTTCACAATTTTCAATGTCTCCTGCTTGGCTATCTCCAAATCATCATTCACGATAATATGGTCAAACTGAGAAGCGAAGGTCATCTCGTACTCGGCCTTTGCCAAACGCTCTTCGATAGCTTCTGCTGTATCAGTGGCGCGACCAACCAAGCGCTTACGCAACTCCTCTACAGAAGGAGGCTGGATAAACAAACTCAAGGCTTCGTCGCCATAATACTTTTTGATATTCACGCCACCTTTCACATCAACGTCGAACACCACGTTCTGTCCTGCCTCACGCTGGTTCTCCACTTGCTGTTTCAGTGTACCGTAGAAGCGGTTCTCGTACACCTCCTCATATTCCAAGAATTCGTTTTTCGCAATTTTGTTGCGAAACTCTTCTGGCGACAAAAAGAAGTACTCCACCCCATTCTGCTCCGTTCCACGAGGAGCACGACTGGTACAGCTGATAGAGAAATAAAGCTTCAACTCAGGGTGCTCCTGCATCAACCATTGTACAATGGTGCTTTTACCACTGCCACTGGGAGCAGAAACGATTAACATTTTTCCTTTCATAATGATATTTTTTGCAGCGGACAACAGCGGACTAATACGGACAGTCAAAAGTTCGCTGTTGTCTGCTGCTGATTTATAATGCGTTTAAGACTTGTTCTTTTATCTGTTCCAGTTCGTCCTTCATCTTCACCACAATGTTCTGCATCTCGGCCTGGTTCGACTTCGAGCCCGTGGTATTGATTTCGCGGCCCATTTCCTGAGCAATGAAACCCAATTTCTTTCCTTGTCCGGCAGCATCGGCCATCGTCTCACGGAAATATTTCAGGTGGTTGGTCAGTCGTTGTTTCTCCTCGCTGATGTCCAATTTTTCGATATAATAAATCAGTTCCTGTTCCAAGCGGTTCTTGTCATAGTCCACACCAGGAATCTGCTGCAGTCCGTCAACAATGCGCAGACGAATCTTCTCCACACGACTCTTCTCAAACGGTTCAATCTCTGCCAGCAGACTTTCGATATTATCAATCTTCTCAGCAAACTTCTTCTCGAGCGCAGCTCCCTCCTGCTTACGGAAGTCCACTAAGGCCTGCACGGCTTCACAGACACCTTGACGAGCAGCTTGCCATTCCTCATTATCCAAGACCTCCACCTCTGTCTTCGTCAGCACGTCAGGCATACGCGTCAGTGTCTGCATCCAGTCAATGCCTGTCATATCGTGCTCTTCTGCAAAGCCCTTCAACTGGCGATAGTAGCTGTCCATCAAAGCCGTATTCACGGGCGCAGCTTCCGTAGAGGCATCTTTCTCTATCCAGATGGCAAACTCCACCTTTCCGCGTTGCAATTGTTCGGCTATCAGTTGTCGTATCTCCATCTCCTTCTCGCGATAAAGCGGTGCAATACGAGTGGTCAGATCAAGTTGCTTCGAATTCAGAGACTTGATTTCTACATTGATTTTCTTACCTTTGTAGGCCACGACAGTCTTACCGTAGCCCGTCATCGATTGTATCATAATATCATCAATATTTTTATATTTGGGCACAAAGGTACGAAAAAAACATAAAACATTAAGCATTAAACATTAAATTTCAGATGGTGGAAGCAAATTTTTCATTTTTCACTTTTCACTTTTCACTTTTTTTGTGTATCTTTGCAGTCAGAATGAAAAAATTACTGCTAATCATCACAAGCCTGCTGATGACCATTACCATCAGTGCCGACGACGCTCAAAACGTGGAAAGTAGGCGTCGCATTGATCATCTGTGCGAGCTCTACAATAACGACCTGAACGACTCCCTCATCCAACAGGTACCTCTCGACTTGGCATTCCACAAAGAGAACCAATGCTGGGAACACTATTACGAAACATGGATGCATCTGGTGAACACCTATACATTTATGGGCAAGGTGAATACTGCCCTTCAGGAAGTCAAGCAGATGCATGCTGACGCTACCCAACGCAACGACCGCTATGGACTGGCACTGGCCAACTATGCTATGGGCAATGCATACCTTAACATGGGCTATCTCGACGAGTCCATTAACTGCTATCAGCAGAGTCTCCAACTCATCAGCGAGAGCAATGTGGAACCCTCTACACTTAACGATATTTATTCGTACTACTGCGATGCTCTCAACGACCAGAAACGATGGGAAAGTATGCGAGACGTCACGGAGGAGTGGAGAGCTTTTCTCGACAATCTGGCACAGGAAGAACTTAAAAAGAAGGCAGGCAAGAACAATAGCGACGTGTGGTATGCCTACTATTATCTGGCCTGTGCCCAGCAGCACTTAGGCATGAATATGCTAGCCGAAGCCAAAGCCGACATTGATGAAGCCGAGAAGCGTCAGGACCTAGGACGCGTATTCATTAGTCTGAGTGTACTTTACTATCGCGCGCAATACTATCTGCAGGCCAAAGACTATCAACGGGCCTATGAGTACAACACCCGCCGACTAGAGGAGAGCCAGCATGTCGATGACATGTCTTCAAAGTTGCTTATTTATCAGCAACGAGCAGAAATCATGAAAGGTCTGGGGCGTTACAATGAAGCTGCCGAGATGTACCGTCAGACTTACCATTTGTCTGACTCCATCTACAAGAAGGATGCACGCACACAAATCAACGAGCTAAACACCCTGTTCCACGTCAGCGAACTTGACATGGAGCATCGTCTGCAACATGGTCGCATCATCAGTATCACTATCGCCATCGTTGCGGTTGCGCTGGCTATACTCTTAGGATATGGGCTATGGATGAATCGTCGTCTGCGCCGCAAGAACGAGGAACTCGCTGAGGCGCGCGACCAAGCGCAAGAAGCCCTTCGCATGAAGTCCGACTTCATTAAGAATATCTCGCACGAGATACGCACCCCACTGAACATTCTCTCAGGTTTCTCGCAGATTATGAGCGAACGAGGCGACCGTCTGCCCGATAAGGACCGTCAGGAACTGAGCAACGGCATTCAGGAGAACACCAACCGTATCACTAAGCTCATCAACCGATTGTTGGAACTGTCAGACAGCCATAGTCGCAGTCATATCGAACGCACTGACACCATCAGCGCTAACCTCATGTGCCAGATGGCCATTGCCAGCAGTGGCGTAGCCGACGATAAGCGACATCAATTCCACTTCGACACCACCCTCACTGACGACTTCACTATCGTCACCTCAGAGCATTACGCCGTTCATGCCATTGACCACCTGCTCGACAATGCCATGAAGTTCACGCCCGAAGGAGGCAGCATCACCATGCGCTGTAGTCAGCAGGGCAACACGCTGGAAGTCATCATTGAAGACACAGGGTGTGGCGTACCCCAGGAAAAAGCCGATACCATCTTCGAGGAATTCGTACAACTCGATGAATTCCAGACGGGTGTAGGCATTGGTCTCTCCCTGAGTCGTAGCATTGTCCGCCGTTTGGGTGGCGACATCACCCTTGACACCAGCTATCACAGTGGTGCCCGCTTCGTGCTTACCTTACCGATTATTGAAGGTACATCGGTGGCAAAATGATTGTAACGCTCTGATGCAGCGACAGAGTTGCATAAGGGGTATTGCGAGAAGCACGGCGCTCGCAGGCCACGAGCACGGCGCGGAAGGGCCTTCCGCACGGAGCGGACGGGCCGCGAGCTAGGAGCGGAGGAAGGTGGAAGTTATTTCATCGAATCCATGAAAAGAATAAATTATCAAAAATAGGATTATTCTTATTTGGATAATTATCATAAAATGCTTACCTTTGTACCCTAAAAACGATAAGGTATATAGAAAAATGGCTTGTATACTACATATAGAGACGAGTGCAAATGTCTGTTCAGTAGCTGTTAGCGAGGACGGACAGTGCATCTTTGAACAAAAGGCTGAGGGCGAGCGTGGTGCAGGAGCCGAGCATCTGGGAACGATGGTGGACGAGGCGCTGTCGTTTACCGACAACCACGCCATACCGTTCGATGCTGTTGCTGTGAGTTGCGGTCCAGGTTCGTATACGGGACTGCGCATTGGCGTATCGATGGCCAAAGGCATCTGTTACGGTCGCGACCTGAAACTGATTGCGGTACCTACTTTGGAACTGATGTGCGTACCTGTGCTGCTGAGAGAAACGGTGAAGGAAGAGAATGCCCTGCTGTGTCCGATGATGGACGCACGACGCATGGAGGTGTACTCTGCTCTCTACGACCGTGGTCTGAAGACGGTGAGGGAGGTCAAAGCCGACGTGGTGACTGCAGAGACATACAAAGAATGGCTGGATGAACGTCCTGTCTACTTCTTCGGCAACGGTGCCCAGAAATGTATGGATACTATCAACCACCCCAATGCACACTTGATAGAAGGTATTGAACCTGTGGCAAAATGGATGATGCCACTGGCTGAGAAGCGTTTCTTGAACGAACAGTTTGAAGATGTGGCTTACTTCGTACCGTTCTACCTGAAGGATTTCGTAGCCATCAAGGCAAAACCATTGCTATAAAAAGTGCTACGCTAGTAAAAAGTGAATAGTGAGACAATAAATAATTTATGGATATAAAAGGATTAGACTACAACACCCAGCGCGAGAAATTGGTGCTGTCGGAATACGGTCGTGAGATACAAAAGATGGTGGATGTGGCCATTGGTCTGCCCACCAAGGAAGAGCGTATGCGCTGTGCAAACGCTATCATCAGGCAGATGGAGATGAAGAATCCACAGATTCGCCAGTCGGAAGACTACATGCAGACACTGTGGAGCCATCTCTACTTAATGGGGCGTAACGAGCTGGACATTGACTGGCCCTTTGACGTGAGCAATGCCGAAAAGATCAGTTCCAAGCCTCAGCCGATGGCACACCCCACAAACGAGAACATCAGCCGCATTCGTCACTACGGGCGACTGGTTGGCGAAGTGTTCGAGAAGCTAAAGACCATGCCCGAAGGTCCAGAGCGTGACGAGTTGGTGCGCATGACAGCCAACCAGATGAAGCGCGACCTGATGACGTGGGGACACGGTTCGATGGACGATGAGCGCAGTGCCGACGACTTGGCACGTTTTACTGACGGAAAGATACAGGTGGACCCGTCGACATTCCGTCTGGACCACATAACACCTATCGTTCCGGATAGCGGCAACGGCAAGAAGAAAAAGAAGAAGTAGAGAAGTTATGGCATCATTCAGAATAGAAGGTGGCCACCTGCTCAGTGGTGAGATTCGTCCTCAGGGTGCCAAGAACGAGGCCCTGCAGGTGATTTGTGCTACGCTGCTGACCAGCGAGGCAGTGACCATTCACAACATTCCTAACATCCGCGACGTCAATAACTTGATACAGCTGTTGAAGGACATTGGCGTGAAGGTAAAATCCACCCCCTCCCAAAGGGATGGACGCGGATTCACTTTTCAAGCTGACACCCTGAACATGGCCTTTCTGCAGAGCGACGAGTTCGTGGAGAAGTGTGCCCAGCTACGCGGCTCGGTTATGATGATTGGTCCACTGCTGGCTCGCATGGGTAAGGCTGTGATAGCCAAACCAGGTGGCGACAAGATTGGACGCCGCCGTTTGGACACACACTTTCTGGGCTTCCAGAAGTTGGGTGCTAAGTTCCGTCAACTGGAGAATCGTAACGTCTACGAGATATTTGCCAAAAGCCAAAAGCCGAAAGCTAACGGACTCAAAGGCACCTACATGCTGCTGGACGAAGCATCCGTAACAGGTACAGCCAACATCATCATGGCTGCCACAATGGCCGAGGGCACGACAACGATCTATAATGCTGCCTGCGAACCCTACGTACAACAATTGTGTCACATGCTGTGCCAAATGGGTGCCAAGATTAGTGGCATCGGATCGAACTTGCTAACCATCGAGGGCGTCAAGGAACTGAAAGGTGCCGAGCACAAGCTTTTACCCGATATGATTGAGGTGGGTTCGTTCATCGGTATGGCAGCGATGTGTGGCGATGGCGTACGTATCAAAGACTGTTCACTGAAGAATCTTGGCATCATCCCTGACGCCTTCCGGCGACTGGGTGTCAAGGTAGAGGCAGACGGCGACGACCTCTTCATCCCACGACAGAAGCACTATGTTGTCGACTCATTCATTGACGGCACCATCATGACGCTGGCAGATGCACCTTGGCCTGGACTGACACCTGACTTGCTCAGTGTGCTCATCGTGGTAGCCACACAGGCACGCGGCTCAGTGCTGTTCCACCAGAAGATGTTTGAGAGTCGACTGTTCTTCGTTGACCGACTCATTGATATGGGTGCACAGATTATCCTTTGTGACCCACATCGTGCCGTTGTCGTAGGACACGACCGTCAGCGTCAATTACACGGCAGTAGGATGTCAAGTCCTGATATTCGTGCAGGTATCGCCCTGCTGATAGCCGCCATGAGCGCCAATGGCACCAGCCTCATCAGCAACATCGAACAGATTGACCGTGGTTACGAGAATATTGAGAACAGACTCAATGCGCTAGGGGCCAAGATTGAGAGAATATAACCGGAACTAGTAAAACTAGTATAACTAGAAATAATGATAAGAGCAGAAGAAGTATACAAGATAGGCCGACTGGGTAAGTCGCACGGTGTGAAAGGTGAGGTGTCGTTTCAGTTCGATGACGACATCTTCGACCGCGTGGACGCTGACTATCTGGTGCTCGACATCGACGGCATCTTAGTACCATTCTTCATGGAGGAATACAGGTTCCGTAACGACTCGGTCTGCCTGGTGAAGTTCTGCGATATTGACACACAACAACGTGCTCAGGAACTGACAGGCTGTGACGTGTACTTCCCACGAGCTTTGGCTGAAGAGGCAGAGGACGTGCCTTCGCTGGCATCGTTGGTAGGCTTTGAAATCGTGGATGCGTCCAACAGGAAAGCCATTGGAACCATTGCTGACATTGACGACAGCACAGTAAATATCCTTTTTGAAATGGAGAACGGCATGCTGATTCCTGCCAATGACGACCTCATCGAAGACATTGACGCAGAACAAAGGACCATAACAATGAATATCCCCGAAGGATTACTTGATATATGAAAAAGAAACAAATAGCCATTCTAGGCTCAACAGGGTCTATAGGCACCCAAGCCCTCGAGGTCATCGCCGAACACGCCGACCTTTACGAAGTTTACTGCATCACGGCCAATAACAAAGTAGAATTGCTGGCCGAACAGGCTCACAAATTCAAGCCTGCCGCTGTGGTCATTGCTAACGAGCAACGTTACGACGAGTTAAAACAGTTGATGAGCGACCTGCCAGATGTGAAGATATATGCTGGCAAGCAAGCGCTTGACGAAATCGTTGAGGCCGACCCCATCGACATGGTATTGACTGCTATGGTGGGCTTTGCCGGACTGTCGCCAACCATCCATGCCATCAAGGCCCGCAAAGCTATTGCACTGGCCAACAAGGAGACACTGGTGGTGGCTGGTGAACTGATTCTGCAACTGGCCCAACAGTATCACACCCCCATCCTACCCGTCGACAGCGAGCACTCAGCCATCTTCCAGAGTTTGGTAGGTGAAGACGATAACCCCATAGAAAAGATTCTGCTGACAGCCTCTGGCGGTCCGTTCCGCAATTTTACGATGGAACAGTTGGAAACCGTCACCAAGGCCGATGCCCTACGCCACCCAACATGGGATATGGGGGCCAAGATTACTATCGACTCGGCATCGATGATGAACAAAGGATTCGAGGTGATTGAAGCCAAGTGGCTCTTTGGTGTTGATGCCCGTCAGATACAGGTATTGGTACATCCGCAGAGCATCGTGCATAGTGCCGTTCAGTTCCACGACGGTGCCGTGAAGGCACAGCTAGGCGTGCCTGATATGCGACTGCCCATCCAGTATGCGTTCTCGTTCCCCCAACGCTTACCGCTGAGTGGCGACCGTCTGGACTTCTTTGCCCAAAAGCTAGAGTTCTTCGAACCCGACCTGAAAAAGTTCCGCTGTCTGGCACTGGCCTTCGAAGCTATTGAGAAAGGTGGCAACATGCCGTGTATTGTCAATGCTGCCAACGAGATTGTGAATCGCGGTTTTCTAGAGGACCGTTGTCGTTTCTTACAGATGAGCGACATCATCGCTGAAACCATGCAGCGCTGCACGTTCAGCAAGCACCCCGACTACGACGTGTATATCCAGACGGATGCCGAAGCACGTCGCATCGCAGAAGCAATGCTTAAGTCATAAACGATTCGAAATAACGTTATAACGTAATAACGAAAAATAAAGTATAATAATGGAAGTATTTTTAATAAGAGTATTACAATTAGTATTGGCCCTCACGATATTGGTGTTTCTCCACGAGGGTGGTCACTTCTTCTTTGCCAAGCTCTTTGGAGTAAGGGTGGAGAAGTTTTATATTTTCTTCGACTGGAAATTCAGTCTGTTTAAGTTCAAACCCAAGAAGAGCGATACAGAATACGGTATCGGCTGGATTCCCCTTGGTGGCTACTGCAAGATAGCGGGTATGATTGATGAGAGCTTCGACACAGAGCAGATGAAACAGCCCGAGCAACCTTGGGAGTTCCGCACCAAGCCGACCTGGCAACGTTTGCTGATCATGATTGGCGGTGTGCTGGTCAACTTCCTATTGGCTCTCTTCATCTATTCGATGATTCTATTCTATTGGGGCGACTCCTATATCCCTGTGAAAGACATGACATTGGGTATGAAGTTCAATCAGGAGGCTAAATCATACGGTTTCAAGGATGGTGATATCCTTATAGGTACAGAGAAACGTGAGTTCAAGGAGTTCAGCGCTGACCTCTATCGCGACATCTCTGAGGCCCACCGTGTCGACATTATCCGTGATGGCAAGCCCATGAGCATTTCGTTGCCTGGCGAGATTAACATGCTGAACATGATAAAGGCTGACCCAGCTTTCGTGCGTCCATTAATACCTGCTGTGGTCGACAGCGTACTGCCAGAGACACCTGCCGCCAAGATGGGTCTGACGAAAGGCGACAAGATTCTTGCAATCAACGGCACAGCCATTGATTCATACAACGAGTTCACTGATCAGTTAGGGCGTCGTCAGGATATGCTGCTGACTTCGAAGACCTCGGCTGACAGTCTGAAGGCACGCACTGTGGTCATTGCGTTTGGCAATGACGCGCGGACTGACACGACTACCGTTGTCCTCACACCTGACCTGAAGCTAGGATTCGTTGTGAAGAGTTTGGCTGGTATCTACCAACCAAAAGTAGTGGAGTACAGCTTCCTTGAGAGCATCCCTGCAGGTATCAAGTACGGTTGGAGCGTGCTGGCCTCGTATGTTGACGACATGAAATATGTCTTTACATCAGAAGGAGCCAAATCGCTTGGAGGCTTTGGAGCTATCGGCAGCCTATTCCCACCCATGTGGGATTGGTACATGTTCTGGAAGATGACCGCTTTCCTCAGCATTATCCTTGCTTTCATGAACATTCTGCCTATCCCTGCATTGGACGGTGGTCACGTCCTTTTCCTGCTCTACGAGATGATTACGCGCCGCAAACCCTCTGAGAACTTTATGATTAAGGCAGAATACGTAGGCTTTGGACTACTTATTCTCCTGATGGTTTTGGCGAATCTAAACGACATCCTGCGTTGGTTGGGATATATGTAGAGAGGTTAGAGAAGTTAAAGAAGTTAAAGTAATAGAAGAATTTTCTATAAAAAGGCTTGGTAGTTTAAAACTTTATTCGTATCTTTGCCCACGTATGAGATACACGTATGAAGTTTAAACTACTAAGCCTTTGCCTGCTACTACTCAGCCTGATAACCTTTGCAAAAGCAGAAAACTTAGGCTACACCAAGTTCGAACCACTGAAAATAGGTTTGGATTTGGACTATGCTCCATTGGAATATGTCGACGACAACGGACTGCCCCAAGGTCTGGATGTTGAGTTTACCCAAGAGCTCATGAAGCGTTTGGGGATTCCATACAATTATAGTCCTAATACATGGGAGAATATCAAAGACGATATACTCGAGGGACGTGTAGAACTGGGCATGATGGTCTACTCGCCCTACCGTAAGGATATCGTCAACTACTCGCGTGCCGTCTTCCGCCTGTATTATCAGGCAGTCTACCGCAACAACGATCCCCAACAGTTCGACATGCGACATTTGGAAGGCAAGAATATTGCTTATATGTCCAGTCGCCCCATTACCGACACACTGACCAAAGCAGGTGCTATACTGCATGTTGTGCGTGACCTGCCTAAAGCCCTAAAAGATTTGAGTGGAGGACAATATGATGCCGTTATCTGTTTCCGTTATCAAGCAAAATACCACATCCATCATCAGGAGTTGAAGAACCTCACAGCCGAAGACCTGACGCTGACACCTCGCGAATATTGCTATGTCAGTATCAATCGCGAACTGATTCGTGCTA
>Ga0247608_10004507_pt1 | contig 15534 bp, 11 predicted proteins | sample 176DNAGHGlowgp2_FD_193490 | JGI IMG/M metagenome (GOLD analysis project Ga0247608, IMG submission 193490) | Sheep rumen microbial communities from Palmerston North, Manawatu-Wanganui, New Zealand - 1766 DNA GHGlow gp2 | ecosystem: Host-associated > Mammals > Digestive system > Stomach > Rumen ...
CACTTGTTACAACACTTGTTTTTTATAATATTGTTATACGTATTAATTCTAGAAATATGATATACTTTAATAATTAGATTTTTAAAAAAAGATATAATTATTTTTTCTCTAATATTGCATTTTTGTTTTACATCCTTTATTATTTTCTCATTCATAATAATACCTCCTAAAAATTCCTATACCATAATTCTATTACATTGTTGAATAATGTCAAGAAAAATCGTTCGACAAAAATACGTCGCCACTGGCGACATCTAGCGTTTTTCTGAATAATTTTATACAATTATAAGATACTAATACTATGAAAGGAGTATCTTATGTTTGTTTTCAGGATTAAAGAAATTAGAGAAAAAAAGAACATTACATTAGAAAACAACAAGAAAACTAACCCCTCTCTTGAAACTGCTTATAAGATATCTCTTGCTCTTGGTGTTGGTATTAGAGATTTATTCTATTCTACTTTAGATATTAATAAACTAAAAAAAGAAATGTATAAGAAAATTGATAAATATGGATTAAATTCAAAAGAAGTTGCTGAAATTAGCCAGCTAATAGATTTATTAATTAATATTGAAATGAAAGAAACTAAAAAAGACCTTTAGTATGTCTTTTTATTTTATGCAGAAAATTCGACAGCAAATATTGACATAGATATATATTATTGATACAATGCAATCAGTTGTATGAGAATAACCACCTTGGACAACTTTGGTGTATTAGTTAGCGGTCAAAATCTGCTAACTATACAATATGGGGCCTTTTTTGACCGTTAATAAATGCATCAGATATGCAGAATCTTTTTACAGCGGGAGGTGGTTATTATGGAGAATTTTTGGACTTTAATGGGATTCGGTTTTGTTATACTTTGCTTAACAATTATTGCAATAGTTCTAGCATTTGGTGGATATTTGTTACATATTTGTTTATCAAAATATAAAAAAATTGAAGTTGAACCGGCAAGAATCAACTCCAATCACACAACACACGAGTAAGGGCTCACGCTCTTGCTCTTTTTTATTTCTATATGTATTCTATACATATTATTTTCTTTAGTCAAGAACTATTACAAATATTATAAAAATGTAATACTTTTGTAATATTTCTGTAATAATTATACCACCTTTTTAATGTGGTGTCAAATAATCCTTGATATTTCAGTACTTTTTAAATAGTCACACTTCAAAATCGATTTTAAGCCCTTTTTATATTTTAGACATATACTTTATTTTCTCATTTTCTCTGCAATTAGCTTGTCTAGTACCTTACTCTGTTTTAATATATCATTTTTATCTGCATTTTGTTCAATTAGCTTATGTAGTTTCTCTCTTTCCACTTCAATTCTTTCATCTAAATTCATATTACACCTCTTGTAATATATTATATTACATTTTTCTTATAAAAGCAAAAAAGAGGTAGATCGTGTTGACCTACCTCTTAACTATTATATTTTTAATTTTTGCCCTGGATAAATTAAATTAGGATTTTTGATATTATTCTTAGCGACAATACTACTTACTGATGTTTTATATTTTTTAGCTATTTTATCTAAATAGTCTCCTGCAGCAACTGTATAGATTGCTGATTGAGTGTTTGCATTTGCATTATCTACTATTCTGATATCATCTAAATTAAAGAATCCGATTAGATTATCAGCTAATACTGCATTGTTATATACTTTTACAATTTTCATTGTTTTATTTACATATGCACTTGATAATGCTTTTCCATTTTTCTTATTATTTGCATCTTGTGCATTTGTATAAACAATGTTATTAGTAGAAACAAATTTCTTATAATTCAATTCATTGTTTTGAACTGGTTGAGCTTGAACTACTTCTTTTGTTTCTTCAACTTTAACCTCTGTATTTGATGTTTTATTGCCTATTTCAGCTATTAGATTTCTATACATATAGTTAGTGTCAACATTACCTACAATTCCGTCTATTCTTCCACTAGAACTGTTTTGCCATACATCATATTTACCTTCATATGTACATTTATCATAATATTGAGCTACCCAACAAGTATATCTCTTACCTAGTTTTTCGCTGTCTAATATTCTAGTAAACCAATGTTTATTAGCATATATACCAGCCCATAATCCTGCTCCCTCAATTGTGTTACAGAACTCTACACACATATTAGTTAGCATTTCTTTACCTAGTCCAATTTGAGAATTGTCCTCTATGTCATAATAAACAGGTAGTTGTATTTCTTTACCTTTCAACCAACTTAAAACTAAGTTAGCTTCTTTTCTAGCTTGGTCAACATTCTTTGCGTATGAATAATGATATATTCCAACTGGTATTCCTAGTCTTCTACATTCTTCATAATTTCTCTCAAAGAATTTGTCCTTTTGAGAATTATATTGTCCAAATCCAACTCTTAATATAGCAAAGTCTATATTTCCTTTTACTTTATTCCAGTCAATATTTCCTTGCCAACTTGATACATCTATTCCAAACATAACTATTCCTCCTTATCTTTATCTTTTTTTGTGAAGTAATATGTTATTATTGCACTTGCTAAAATTAAAAATTCTCCAACATTTATTATGCCTTTACATGTTAGAACGCATGTTGTAATTATTATAGAAAGGCTCATTATACTTTTTAATTTAAACAAATTTGCTATATTAGATAAAAATTGAATTAATGCTTTTTCCATAAAATCAACTCCTTTTACTCATTACTTTTTCCCACTTTGTGTGGATGTACGAATTACCGCCTAAGTCTTTTGTGTAGTGATCATATAATTCGTATGCTCTTTCAATTTGACATTCATCTTTTGGAACTCCATTTTCGACATCAGCAAGGAAATCAACTAAGTAATTCCTTGCTTGTCCTAAATCTAAATTATCTATCTTTTGATTGATTGGTTGAAACATTTTTTTTAGCATAATTTGTAATGCTTTTATTATTATTCCTACTGCTGTTATTAGACTTCCAATTAGAATGATATAATTTGCTACATTCATCTATTCAGCCTCACTTTCTTCAGTATTCTCTGTTTCAACATTTTCTTCAACAGGTTCTTCAGCAACTTCTTCAGTTATCTCATTTTCTGCGACAACTGGTTCTAATTGACTTTCTAACCATTCAGCTAATTCTTCATAGTCATCATCTAATAGCTTGCCTTCGTCGTTTAGTCTTTCTGCTTCCATCATTGCAAATGCTATTGAATATTCGCCAGATTCTACTAATTGCATAATTGCTTTTTTCTTTCTTTCACTTTTCTTTTCTAATATAGTCATAGCTTTCCCTCCCTTCTACTCTAATAATGCAAGACGACTTTCGAGATTATCTAGTCTTTCGTCTTGTTCTTTAATTCTTAGATTATTACTTTGTTTATATGTACCTTTTAAATTTGGTTCTAAGTTCTCTGTTTCTGTCCACCAATGGTTAACTCCTTTGAACCATTTGGCTTTTCTTAATGCTTCTAGTTGAGATATTAGAGTTGTGTCTGTGATTTTTTCGTAAGTTGGATTTAATAATCTATGATAAACTATAAGATTATTTTCTGAAACAAATTGCGTCCATTCTGCAAGTGAAGCACAATTTTTGTCAACAAATGAAATCCTGCACATATTATTTCCCCAATTACCGTTGTGAACAATGAAACTTTTATCTGTATTAATATGAGTTGGCCAGTACAGTGCATTAATAAATTTATCGCATAAAGCAACTAAATCGTATTCACCATCTGGTAATGTTATATTTACATGAAATCTATTTGTTGTAGGCATAAACCATTCCCATAAATCATCTAAAACTTTTTTATCAATTACTTTTTTCTTATACCAAGCACCCTCTTCTAACTCAGCATTATAATTCTCATCTCCTACTTCATTTTTGAACAGGATATCTGAGTAGCCGCCTATTTTGCATAGCTCAATTGGTGTAAAGTATTTACTATATGATGTTGCTGTTGAACCTTCTTCTATTTGAATACTATCTAATATTTGTTGTTCTGTTAGAACTGTCTCATAAGTTCTGTAATACATTACTACTAAATATTTATCATTTACTCCTGTTGTTATTGTTATATTTGTTGCATTGTCATTTTCTATGGAATTTGGAACAGAAACATTATTTGCTGGAATTACTGGGCAAGAACCTACTCTGAATCTATTTACGTCCCCCTCGTTTCTTCTTTGAATTGTATATGTTGTACTAGACTTTACAGGTATATATAGTAATCTATTATATTCAGATGTTGAAATCACTTTTAATGATACTCCGGCATTAATTATATTAGCATTATCTTTATCAAATAAATTCTTTCCTAAATTAACTTCAAAACTTTCTTCTCTATATGGTTCGTATGGGTTTGGGGTTGTGCCCTTTTCAATTTGAGCTTTAAGTTTAAAATTATCAAATGTCGTACCTTTTTGTGCATATATTCCACATATTAATGAAGATTTTTCCACTAAAAAAGTAACGCTCGAACCAGAAGTAGCCACCGAATTTGCTAATGTTGTTCCATCACTATTTTTCACATTAAAATTAGGGGCAGTACTAGCAGAACCACTTACAGGGAATGTTTTGACGGTGTAATTTCCATCAAGTACTAAATTATCTTCATTTTCAAACTGAGTTAATGTATTAGCTGTATAAGTTCCATTTGCTGTTATAACACCATCTTTAATAATAAAAGTAACTCCAGCTTTTGTAATTGTTTGGTCTTTTAGCCCGCAAAAATTCTTTCCAACATGCTTTATAACATTATCTCCTGTTACTACTTTTATTTCTTGTGGATAGTCTGGATTTGGAGATGGTTGTCCTCCACAGTATGGTTCGTATGTTGTATCAGTACTATCTGTTACCATTACTTTTATTTTAAAATTATTGCATACTGCACCAGCATTAAATCTAAAATTATTGTTTACCGCCTCATAACTTGCATTAGCTTGTTTTAAAGTATAGTTGCCTTTTGTTAATTCATTTATATAGAGAATACAGTTTTTCGCATAATCAGCATCGTAAAACCTTAATGTCCCATATCCTGATATAGAGCCATCAACGCAATAAGCGCAAAAAGTTGTTTTAGATGCACTTGCAATAATATTCGTATTTACAAAACTTATTAACGTATTATCCTTTGTGCAAGTCCCATTTAAAGTTATTTCTTGAGTATTTTCATCATATGAATAATTAATACCGTTAATTGTTCCAGTACCTATTGTACTCGGGTCTAATACACTCTTCCCACCCAACTGCTTCTGCTCTGTATTCCCTTTTACTTCTATTCTTCCTCTATACTCTGCACTATCACTTACATCTATCTCTGTTCCTTCTACTTCGTTACTTTCTAGTTCTGTTTCTACTAATGTTGTTAGGTCATCTACTTGGGATTGTAGTTCTGATACATGTGCATCATATTCAGCTATTTTAGCAGTAGCATTATCATTAAATGCTGTTATCTTTGCACTTGCATTGTCATCAAAATCGTCTGTTTTATCACTTGCGTTTTGGTCAAATTCTGATGTTTTAGTTGTTGCGTTTGTATTATAATCAGATACCTTAGATGTTGCATTACTGTTATATTCTGCTAATTTAGTTGTATGATTTGTATTATATGCTCCTAACTTAGTACTAGCATTTTCATCATATGCTGATGTTTTATTAGTCGCATTAGTATTAAAATCTCCAGTTTTTGAAGTAGCATTATCATTGAAATCAGATGTCTTGCTATTAGCATTACTATTAAATGCTGATGTTAGATTTCCTGCTAAAGTATTTAAGGCTGTTTCTTTTGTTTCCTCATAATCATCTAAATCGCTTTTCTTACTGTTAGTATATGTATTTAATTCTGTTTTCTTAGTACTTGTATGAGAATCTAATTCTCCCTCTTTAGCTGTTTCGTATGTGTCTAACTCTGATTTTAAATCATCTACACTTCCATCTATTTCATCTTTCTTGTCTTCTGTATAATCGTCTAACTCTGTTTTAGCACTATTAACTGCTCCATCTATTTCTGTTACTTTTGAAGCATAATTTTGATTAAACGCTGTTGTTTTATTTGTTGCGTTTGTATTAAATTCATTAGTTTTATTAGTGGCATTAGAATTGTATGCTGAAGTTAAATCCTGTATCTGTCCTACTACTTCATCAAGTCTATCATCAGCATCACTTTCCATTTGTTCAACTTTGGCCATCATTGAATCAAGTACTTGTTCCCAGCTTGGATAATCCTCAGGAATTGTGCTAGAACTATCAATTGTTTCTAATACTCTAAAATGCATTATTTTACTACAAAAGATTGGTATTCCATCTTCTGTTTCTGGTTCAGTTATTTTAAAACAAACATCTAAACTATCTTCAGTTAATAAAGAACTTAAAATATTAACTGTATAACAATCTTCTTGCTTGTCCATTAAAATAGAGCCTTTACCATCAACATACAAACGGCAAACGCCATCAACAAATGGTTCTGGCTTAAATATGATTTTTCCTTGTAAATTTTCTGAAGTTATTCCCAAAGTTTTATTATCAATTTTTACTTTGTTATTTTCACTATTTACATTAATCAGTATATCTTTACGCATTTTTTCCCTCCTTATTTTTTATTATTATGTGTATGACATATATCCCTCAACTTCAACTTGAACAGTTAAGTACGCACTTCTTTGACAAGAATTAGGATATGTACTTGGAACGTTTTCCATTGTTTCAAGTTTTAGTTGATTTAAGCCTGTAGTCAAACTATTTTTAATATCTTCTGATATAGCAACTTGTGCATTATGATTAGATTCAGAAGGTACATTTGCTGTAAACCCTGAACTACCGAACGCATTACTAATTTCACTATAAGAGCTTATATCATCATCGTTATAAATTTGCCCTCCGAAATCGGCTGCAAAACGTTTATTTTGAACGTTAGTGCATTTGTAAAGCTTAACATTTCTTAAATATCCCCATTCATAGCCACTTTGACCGTTATCATAATTGTACCAAGCCCAATAAACAGGGTTGTGGATCAAGCGAACTTTAGCTTTTGTAATAACTAAACCGTCTGGAATAACTAAATTAACTAAAATACTTTTCTTTTTAAATCTCAAATAACCACTTGTATAATCTGAAACAAAACCTACAAAGTCTTTATTTTCGTATAAATAAGTGTTCATTAGTCCGTTTGTTCCAATAACTTTTGCTCCGTTATTCAACTTAATTCCATCTTCATCTAAAACGACATTGTCATTCGCAATTGTTACTAAGTTTGCATCTATTGTTCCTGTTTTTATATTCCCACCATCGATTACAGTCCTTCCACCAGTTGCTAAATCTTCCACTGAAACATAGGATTCAGATATTTTCATAACAGTTCCTTTTAGAACTGTTATTTCATTGTTATTTTTCACAGCAACAGTCGCCACATAATTTGCAGAATTGATAAAATCTACATCTTCATACTCTCCGCTTGCCTTTGATAATTGGCAAATAAACAATGTTCCATCGCTTTTAATCCACCAATCTCCACTTTCATATGGTGGAATTGGTTGACTAAAGTAAATTTTTCTCTCATGGTCTGATGTCGTATCAATTCCAACGTTTGTCGTGGCCATTGCAGAAATTAATGTTTCATCAGCATTTTCAATCCAAGAATCAGAAGAATATTTATATTGATAAACTCTTCCTGTTGACTGGTCATAAAATATGTCTCCATCATGAGCTTCTTTATCGTTCCAATTGGTATATGGTTCATTAGACGTTGAAGGCAGATAATCATAAAACCAGAGTGAAACATCACTCTGGTTTTCTAACACATCACTTAAATTAATAATGAAAGAATTAAGCATATTATTTAATTCGTTTTCAATCTTATATAAATTTTTCTTTTGTATTTCAAAATTTTTCTTTAACCCAAGAATTGCACCGAAGTCATATCTTCTCATTAAATCTTGAATTGTTCTAGGTGTTTTATTATCATTTCTAGCCATTAATCATACACCCTTCCATTTTTTATTTTAAATCCCATGTTCTTTAGGATTTTTTCTTTTTCTGTAGTTGATAATTTTTGTTTATCTATATATTGAACTATTTGATTGTTATAATTGTCAAAACTTGATACTTGTGATTTGATTAAAATTGCTTTTTCAGCTATAGTTAAATTTGGTAAACTTTCAACATAGCTATAAACTTTATTTATTTTACTGTTTTTTACAGTTTTTCCATTTGCATATTTATCAGATTTGAAATCTTGAATATCAACTTTAATAAAAGCATCTGCATTAATATTTAATTTTTGAGCTGTTTCAACATCATCAGAAGAATAAGATTTTGAATACAAATATAGTTTTTGTTTATTATTATAACTAGAATTTAATAAATTGTTTGCAATTTCATTTTTCTTTCTACTATTTACATCAGCTAATTTTATTTTTTCATCATCTGAATCTAGATTTTGTGCTTTTATCTTTTTAGTTTCTCCTGAATATTTATTATTGATTTTATCAATACTCTTATAATAATCTACTAATTTGTTTGAACTAAAATTATAGTCTTTTAAATCAGAAATGAATTTTTTCTGCTTTTCAGCTGTTAATCCATAATAATACTTATATGTTTCTTCTGAATTATCTAATTTATTTAAATCGCTAATAGATACTTGTTTTTTAGAATCTTCTGAATTTAGCTTGCTAATCAAAAACTCTTTTTCTTTAGTAGAATACTCTTTATTATTCATAATAGCATAAGCTTTCTTTCCGCTTGCACTTCCAGAAATAGATTTTCCATCTTTATTTTTATCAGATTGTATTTGATTTAATTTAGATAAATCATTTTTGTATTTTTTATATTCTTTGAATGAAATATCTAATTCTTCCATTTCTTTTTGCTCTTTTTCAGTTAATGGTTTATTATCATAATTTTGTGCACTTGATGTAGACCATTTACCAAATATCAACGCTTTAGCAACATCAGAGCCATTATTTCTATCTATACTAAATTGTAATTTCTTTTCTCCATTTTTAGCTGTAGAATAACTTCCGCCCTTTGCAACAGCTTCAGCTCCCTGAACAGTCTTTTTAACTTGTGAACCTGCCTTAGGGAATATTAAGTTATATAAAGGTTTTTCTGTTTCTTTCTTTAATGTTTCTTTTTTATATTCAGAATCAGCATCAGACATTAAAGTAGAGCCAATTTTACTAACATCAGGAATTGCACCAGCTATTGAAACTCTACCAATATTTTCAGAGTCTAAACCAAACGCATTTCCAAACAATGCAAGTGGAACAGAAACAAAAGGTGTATTACCTAATAGTTCTTTATTCATTCCGTTAATTGTTTCCCAGTCGTCATCTTTGTCGTCGTTTCCTAGTCCTTTAATTAATTCTTTGACTATATAAATAGGATCAGGTAGAACTCTTGTTGCATTTCCCCTAACATTTGAAATAAGTTCATTCATCATGTAACTTGCTATTAATAATTTAGCATATGATTTTGTCATCTGTGCAGTCATTCCAACTTTTGTGTTTGTTTTATTTTCTATGTTTCTTTTCATATCTTTAAACATGTATGAGTACTGATTATTTACTTCTACTTGAAACATATTAACCATTTTAGCTAGTGGATTGGTAGAATAAAACTGAGTAGGCATTGCACCTTTACTCCTATCCGCCATTAAACCTGCTGAATATGTATCAGCTTCATGAAGTGCCTCTTGCTGAGTCATTCCATTTTTTAAATTTTGAATATATCTAGCTCTTACAATTCCTTCAGAAATAACATCATCTATTGAAGAAGTTATTATATCCAATGGTTTTGTCACTTTGTTTAGAAAACTTGTAGTCGTTGTTTCTGTTCCTCTACGTCTTGTAATGAAATCAGATTCACTTGCGAAACTTGTATCTCTCTTTCCAATCAAAGCTTTTCCATTAGCAATCATACTTCCATACAAACCTTTAACTAAATTAGGAACAGAACATTCGGCACTTGCTTGAGCTAATGGTGCTAAGTTTGTAAATGAAACGCCTATATTTCCAGCAACCATATTTGCACCAATTCTGCTCTCTACTTTATTCATAGCTTTATAAACTTTTCTAGATAACTCTTTTTCAGCTCCCCTATCATTTATTGATTTTTTACCAGCTAGAATATTTATGTAGTTATCAAGCCAAGTAACAAAGTTAGATAAATTACTTTTATCAATTGTTTGCTCCTTTATTTCATTTATTTTTTCATTTTTTTCTTCAGGCGTTAACTCTGTACTTTCCTCAATATTCTGTATTTTAGCTTTTATTTCCTTTGTACTGTAAAAATTTCTAATTGAATCTGATAATGCTCTAAATTTCATTATATCTTCAGTATGATATATAACATCTGTAACACCTTGAATATATCTATCAAATCCTTTTAAAGCATTAAAATCTGTTATATCTGTACTTCTTTGTAAGAAGTTTCCAACAAACTTTTTGTTAGGCTTGAAATTTTGTGTTTTTCCTGCTATGTCAGTAGGCAATAATTCTCCAGATAAATCTATTCCTGCAAGTTTAGCAGCTTTTGAAAGTAAATTATCCGGTTCCGCTTCTGAGAAGTGAGGAAAATAATTGGCTCTCTTTTGAACTGGTTCCAAACCATTCTTCAATAGAACTTCATTTACATCATCAAAAAGTTTATCGTATATTTTTCTAAATGTTTCTACAGATTTAATAATCTTTTGAGTATCAGCTCCAGTTTCTTGTAATTGGTCTAATGTAATTCTACCTTCTCCGAAAATTTGCACTAATTCAGCTTCGCTTACTTTTCTTGTTTTAACAACATCTTCTAAACCTTTTCCTTCAAGCATTTCTTGCATACTAAAAGTTGCATTATATTTTTTTCTAGTACTTAATTTCAAATTCTTAATCTCATCAGTATATTGATTTATAGTTCTAACTGCTTTTGCTTCATTAATATGATATTCTTGAATATAATCATTATCAATTTTTTTAGCAATTTCTTTTGGAGCAATATCATAAATATTTCTTGAAGCTGTTTCTCTTGAATATAACCAGCCCATCTTTTTATCTTTCCATTTACTTAAATCCCCTAAATCTTTTTGAGCTTGTTCCATTCTTAATTCTCTAATATTTCTTTTGTTTTCTTTTATAGATTCTTGAATTACATTCAAAGGTTGTTTTGCTCTAAAAACATTAATAATACCTTGTTTATTAACATTCTTAGGCAATTCATCTATTGTAATTTCATTTTTTAATAATCTATCAACTTGAACTCTATCTCTTTCTGTTAAAACTTCTTTATTCATTACTTTTTCGTAATTTCTTCTTAATTGAGGTAAACTTTTATACATTTCTGTTAATTCATCTTTTGCTATAATAAAATTGGATTTTTGAGGTTTATCAGCATTGTATCTATAAGCCATATTTACATCTTTTTGAAATTTATCTAATATTCTATTAAAATCCTCTCTAGCCCACACTTTATAATCAGACCCCATATTTTTATCTAAATAAGCTTGTACATTTGTTTCGGTCTTTTTTATATCTCTTACAACTTCAGATATTTTTTGTAGCTGGTCTGATTGGTTTGTTATATCAGCTGGAAACAACTCTGGATATGTTTCAGATAATTCCTTATACTTTGTATCTATATTTACATTACTATTATCGTTAGTTAAAATTAAATTTCCTCTGTTGTTTTTTCTGAAATCTCCAAAATCTGAAATATCATTTGCAACATTTTCAGGAACAAATAATTTTGTTTTCCTTAAATCTTCTTTAAGGTCTTTATATTGATTATAATAATCAGAATCAGTCTTCACTAATTTACCATATAAATTTTCAAATAACTCATCGGCTTTTTCTTTTGATACTTTTCCATTGTTGTTGTGAATTTCATTTATTATTTCATCAACACTTTGATTTAATATTTCTTTATTAGAATATTTACTTGTTTGCAAATCAGAAACTAAATCATTTATGAATTGACTTTTGCTTCTATTGATATAATTTTGAGCTTTATTTTTCATATTTGTTTGATTTTCAGCGTTTTCTTGCAAAGAATTATCAACATTTTTGCTATTTTCTTCAATTTGTTCTGAAATTGCATTTTGAGAGTTTTTATCTTCTAAACGATTACTTATATTACTTTCATTTTCTTTTTGTGTTTCAATTGATTGTGACGTGTTGTTTTCTTCTGTCTGAATATTTTTTTGCTTATTATTCATAATTACATCACTAATATTGTTAACAGGAACACCTAATGCTTTTAAAACCGCTGTACTTAATATTGTAGTCGCTGTTGTCTCTCCTAATTCTTCAATAGAATATTTTGCGTTTGGATCAACTGTACCTTTATCAATTAAAGTTCCAATTACATCAGAAATAATTTCCTCTCCAACTTCTCCACCAAACTCATAACCTTGTCTTATTAAGAATTTACCAACTTTATTACTAACTTTGTCAATTAATCCTTTTTCAACAATATCATCTAAAGCACCTTTTCCAAAGAAATTAATTCCTCCAGCAAGTAATTCAGTTCCAGCTTCAACCATACCTTTTGTATCTCCAATTTTTACTGCTTGGTCTAATTGAGCACCTTTTGCTAATGCTTCCTCGGTAGCTGTACCTTTTGCACTTATACCTGTTGTTAATAAACCAGCTTCTGGCCCAGCAACTATTGAAGCACCTATTGAAGGAACCATATTGCCAACAACTTCGGCAACATTTCCTGCTGTTTGTGTTGCTTTATTATATTTTTTTCCTTCTTCGTTTAACTTAGTTTTTAAGCTTTCATATGGTTTTGAAATTGTATCACTTACATTTCCAATAACTTTGTCAGAGCCTTCCGGAGTACTATTTCCAATTAACTTAAAACTATTATCAAATAACCTTTTCCCTGGTATCATTTCAAGAGCACCAGATGAAGCATTATTTGTCATATTAGCTAATTTTTGAATTGGTGTACTATTCTTATCAGTCAAAGTTTTAAATCCCTCTTTAACAGCATTTGTCGCCATTCCTCTTAACTTATTTCCAGTAACTAAATCAACAGCTGATGTAGCAACATCCCCAATATTCTCTAATATGTTTTTATTTTCTTTCTGTCCTTTTTGCATATTGTTCTGCATTTCTGTTGTACCAGCTTTTATTATTCCATTCAATCCGCCTACTAAACCTGCACCTGCTCTTTTACCAATATATTTTACTGAATCATTATTTTTAAATAAATTATTTTCTAATAACGGAGTTCTTATTTTTGAGCCAATTGGAGTAATCATCAATGGAGCAGTTGCAGCAGACATTGCAAATTTTCCAGCCTTAGTGATTAAATCTTTATTGTCGTTTTGAGAATTGTTTCTATCATCATTATTTTTATTTCTTAAAATGGAGTCTGCAATATCGACTTCACTTTTATTTTCTAATCTTGCCAATGCTTTTGATTGTATTTTTGTAAAAGCACTTGCATTCTCATATCGTTTCTTTTTTATAGAATCCCTATTACTAATTGCACTTTTAAATTTGTCTCTATTATTTTGCATAATATTACTAAATTTAAGTTTCGGTTCATTAGTAAAGACATTTGATGTTTTATTACTTTTATAGTCATTATAATTAGAAATAATTCTGTTATACATCTGCTCTTTATTATTTGCACTATTCGATACTATTCTATTATACATATCCAATTTTTCTTTATCATTCATTGAATAGCCTCCTAACTATTAACCATAAATATTAATAATTGCTCTTAATTCATCTGTGTTGATTCTTCCAGAATTTAACTGTGTTTGTAAATAATTTTCAAGATTTGCATTCTTTTTTACTGATTTTAAAACTTTATATGCATCATATGCTTTTTTTGCATTTTCTGTTAATTTTGATCCACCTGATAAATCATAACCAAATAACTGTTTCATTTGTGTTTGTTGTTGTGCCTTTTTCAACGCATATTCCGCTTCCCATTGTGCATTAGCATCTCTTCTTTGTTGTTGTCTCAATTCAAATTCTTGCATTTTCAAAGCATACTCTCTCTCAATTTCTCTTTGTTGAGCCTCAAACTCTTTTTGTTGTTGAGCATATTCATATTCTCTATTAATTTGATCAAGAACTTGTTGACGTTTATTGTTATAATAGTTTTCAATTTCATCAATTCTGCTATCTCTTTGAATAGTTAAATTATTCTTATATTCAAATCCCTCAAGTGCTAATTTAAGAGATTGCTCTAATTTCTGTTGTGCTATATTAGCTATTGTTTCATTATTGCTTAACTCGGCATCTTTCATCATATTATCCCATTCTAGAACAGCTTTTTGATAACTTTCTCTAGCTGTTGCATATCTGTTTTGATATGCATTCCACATACTAACCTGAGATGATTCTGAATAACCACTATTAGACATACCTTGTCTTGCCAACATTTCAGCATTAGCACCATACTGATTACTTTGTTTCATGTAATCAGTATAAGCACCTTTTTGCTCCCTTTGATAATCCTTAGCACCTTGTTCCTTAGATTGATTTATTTTATTAATAGCTTGGTCTGTTTTTGCTTGTTGCAACTCTGTTTGTTGTTGAGCCCAATTTGCAATATTTTGTTGTTGTTGCTGTGTATATGCATCTCTTTCATTAATCATCTGATTAAAATTGTTAGTAACTTCTTGTTTTCTTTGAGCACTTTCTCTTTCAACATCTGTAAGACGTTGGTCATTATAATCTATAACATTTCCTGCCATTTTATTTCCTCCTACTAACGTTTAATATATGAGCCTACAAAGGCCTCCAATGTAACTTTTTCTAATCCGAAATTTGTATCAGAACTTACTTTAATTTGAATAGATTTCCACTTTTTCTTTTTAATTCTACTTACAACATAGCCTTTTACATTCTCGTAAGTTCCTATCTCTTCAAATTGTTCATTGTCAATTCGTGCAGATACTTTTACTTCCTCTCCAAAAATATCTAAACAACAACCTTTTTTATTGGTTGTCTTTTGGTATTGTGGATAATTAAATTCATCTTCACAAGTTGTCCAATATGAATCGATTTCAGGATTATTATCTGTTAATGTATAGATACCATCAGTTGTTCCTAAATAAAGAATACCGTTCTTCTCTGTAACAAATTTTGGTGTTATACTTAATTCCCAATAATACCATTCATACTCATAGTGATGATTATATGAGAACCTTTGCTCACTATCAGCAACATATACTTTATTTCCGCAGAATACTAATAAATATCCTTCCCATTCACAAAGAAGCATATTTTCGTACTCTTGTTCATTAAGTAATTTATTATCTACTAAACTACTTCTATGAGCCAATACTTGTTCTGTAGTAATATCTCCAGTAATTGCTTCCATTCCTCTTTCTGAGAAGAAAATAATATCATCTTTAAAATTAAGGCCAGTTGTAGCACACCCAGTTGAAATGCTTGAATGTGTTGATGGATATATAGTTCCATACTCAGCATCAGTTGTTGGATTGTGATAGAAAATCGTAGTATTTGCTTGACTTGATTTTTTACAAACCCATAGAGCATTATTAGCTGGAATTAGAGCTTTAACAGGACTTAAATCAAGTCCTTCGTTATAA
>Ga0247608_10004508_pt1 | contig 15529 bp, 23 predicted proteins | sample 176DNAGHGlowgp2_FD_193490 | JGI IMG/M metagenome (GOLD analysis project Ga0247608, IMG submission 193490) | Sheep rumen microbial communities from Palmerston North, Manawatu-Wanganui, New Zealand - 1766 DNA GHGlow gp2 | ecosystem: Host-associated > Mammals > Digestive system > Stomach > Rumen ...
TTCGCCTGATGGAGACTCGCCCGTTGAGCAAGACCAAGAGGTGGAGATTAGTTGAAATCATCGAAAAAGCCAAGTAATTACAGATTATGATACAGACTGAAAGTAGATTGACAGTTGCCGACAACAGCGGCGCCAAGGAAGTACTCTGCATCAAGGTGCTGGGTGGCTCAGGCCGTCGTTACGCTTCGGTAGGTGACATCATCGTGGTCACCGTCAAGAAGGCTATCCCCGCTTCAGAGGTGAAGAAGGGTACCGTTTCCAAGGCAGTCGTCGTACGCACCAGCAAGGAAATCCGCCGCCAGGACGGTTCCTACATCCGCTTTGACGACAATGCCTGTGTATTGCTCACTAATACCGGCGAGTTGCGCGGAACGCGCATCTTCGGTCCCGTAGCCCGCGAGTTGCGCGCTACCAACATGAAGATCGTTTCGCTCGCTCCCGAGGTTCTTTAATCAATCTTTAAAATAGCAATAAACTATATATGGCTACGTTAAAAATCAAGAAGGGTGACACCGTCTTTGTTATCGCTGGTAACAGCAAGGATAATAAGCCCCACCGCGTGCTGGAAATCCTGCCCGAGCAGGGTAAGGCTATTGTCGAGGGTGTCAACATCGTGTCCAAGAGCACGAAGCCCAATGCCAAAGCCCCCCAGGGTGGCATTATCAAGAAGGAAGCCCCCATCGACTTGAGCAACCTGGCTGTCGCTGACCCCAAGAGCGGCAAGCCCACCCGCGTTGGTTTCAGGTTTGATGAGAATGGCAAGAAAGTTCGTTATTCTAAAAAATCAGGAGAGGAGATCAAGTAATGAGTACCACGCTGAAGAAACAATATGACGAGAAGATTGCTCCCGCGTTGATGAAGCAATTCAACTACAGCACCCCGATGCAGATCCCCCGCCTGGTGAAGATCGTCCTCAACGAGGGTTTGGGTGACGCTACCCAGGACAAGAAGATCATCGAGACCGCTATCAACGAGCTCACAGCAATCACCGGCCAGAAGGCCGTTCAGACCCTGTCGAAGAAGGATATCTCCAACTTCAAGGTTCGTAAGAGAATGCCCATCGGCGTGCGCGTGACCCTGCGTCGTGACCGCATGTACGAGTTCATGGAGCGTTTCATCCGCATCGCCCTGCCGCGTATCCGCGACTTCAAGGGTGTTAACGGCAAGCTCGACGGACGCGGCAACTACACCGTCGGTGTTACCGAGCAGATCATCTTCCCCGAGATCAACATCGACAATGTGACCAAGATGACCGGTATGAACATCACCTTCGTCACCACCGCCAAGACCGACGAGGAAGGCTACGCCCTGCTCAAGGAATTCGGAATCCCCTTTAACAACAAATAATTGAGAGTTAAATTATGGCAAAAGAATCAATGAAAGCCCGCCAGGCCAAGCGTGAGCGCCTCGTCGCCAAGTACGCTGCCAAGCGCGCTCAGCTCAAGAAGGACGGTGACTATGAGGCACTGCAGAAGCTGCCCCGCAACGCATCTCCCGTGAGACTGCACAACATCTGCAAGATGTCCGGTCGCCCCAAGGGGTACATGCGTCAGTTCGGCATCTCCCGTATCAACTTCCGCGAGATGGCGTCTAACGGTCTCATCCCCGGCGTGCACAAGGCCAGCTGGTGATTTCAACCACAACAATTCAATTAACAACAACACAAGTATTAAATATTGTTCGACAACGTCGAATCAATTTAAAACAACTTACAATAATGACAGATCCTATTGCAGATTATCTGACTAGATTGAGGAATGCGATCAAGGCACAGCACCGTGTCGTTGAAATCCCTTCTTCCAAGCTCAAAAAGGAGATCACCAAGATCCTCTTCGACCAGGGTTACATCCTGAACTACAAGTTCGTCGAGGAAGAGAACTCTCCCCGTGGCACCATCAAGATCGCGCTCAAGTATGACAACGTGGACCACGTTAGCGCCATCAAGTGCCTCACACGCGTTTCAAGGCCCGGCCTGCGCCAGTACACTGGCTACAAGGACATGCCCCGCGTGCTCAATGGTTTAGGTATTGCCATCATCTCGACCTCCAAGGGCGTCATGACCAACAAGGAGGCCAAGAACCAGAAGATCGGTGGCGAAGTATTGTGTTACGTTTATTAATGGAGGAAAAGAGCTATGTCAAGAATTGGTAAATTGCACATCGCCATCCCCGCTGGCGTAACTGTTGAACAAAAGGACAACATCCTCACCGTCAAGGGCCCCAAGGGCGAGCTCAAGCAGACCCTCAACCCCAACATCACGGTCGAGGTCGAGAACAATGAAATCAAGGTGACCCGCCCCAATGACGAGCGTGAGTCACGCGCTCAGCACGGACTGTACCGTGCGCTGATCAACAACATGGTTGTCGGCGTGAGCGAGGGTTTCAAGAAGGAATTGGAAATCGTCGGCGTCGGTTACCGCGCCACCAGCAACGGTCAAGTGCTCGAGCTGGCTCTCGGTTACTCACACGCCATCTACTTGAAGATGCCGCCCGAGGTCAAGGTTGAGGCCAAGACCGAGCGCAACAAGAACCCGCTCATCACGCTTGAGTCCTGCGACAAGCAGCTCCTGGGACAAATCTGTGCCAAGATCCGCTCCTTCCGCAAGCCCGAGCCTTACAAGGGTAAAGGTGTTAAATTCGTTGGCGAGGTTATTCGCCGCAAGTCTGGTAAAACGGCAGCTGCCAAGTAATTAAGTAGAAAGGAAACATCATGATATCCAAATCTGATAGAAGAAACAAGATTAAGGCGCGCATCCGTGGCCGCATCAGCGGCACCCCCGAGCGCCCCAGGCTGTGTGTATTCCGCAGCAATAAGCAAATTTATGCCCAGGTCATCGACGACATCGCCGGCAACACCCTCTGCAGCGCTTCCTCTAAGGGAATCACCGAGGGCAACAAGAGCGAGATCGCCGCTAAGGTGGGCGAGGCCGTTGCTAAGAAGGCCATCGAGGCCGGTATCAACACCGTTGTGTTTGACCGTAATGGCTTCCTGTTCCATGGTAGAGTTAAATCGTTGGCCGATGGCGCACGCAAAGGCGGACTTAAATTCTAAAGAGACAACATCATGCTGAAGAAAAATAATCGAGTAAAGATCGCTGCCGACGCCGAGTTGAAGGAGCGTCTGGTTGCCATCAACCGCACCACCAAGGTTACCAAGGGTGGTCGCACGTTCACCTTCGCCGCCATCGTGGTCGTTGGCGACGGCAATGGCGTTATCGGCTACGGCTTGGGTAAGGCCAATGAGGTTACCACCGCAATCAGCAAGGGTACCGAGGTGGCTAAGAAGAACCTGATCAAGGTCCCCGTTCACAAGGGCACCATTCCTCATGAGGTAGTCGCCAAGTACGGCGGCAGCCGCATCATCATGAAGCCCGCCAGCGCCGGTACCGGTGTGAAGGCTGGTGGTGCTATGCGTGCAGTCTTTGAGACTGTCGGCGTGACCGATGTTATTTGTAAGTCCAAGGGATCGAGCAACCCCCACAACCTGGTGAAAGCCACGCTCAAGGCCCTCGACGAGATGCGCAGCCCGGCTACCGTGGCCCATTATCGCGGCATCACTGTGGACAAGGTGTTTAACGGTTAAATTATTTGTTTACACAGTTATGGCAAAGATTCAGATCAAGCAAGTGAAAAGCCGCATCAATCGTCCGGCTCGCCAAAAGAGAACCCTCGACGCACTGGGTCTCAGGAAACTCAACCACACCGTTACACTCGAGGCTACTCCTCAGGTGCTCGGCATGGTCAATGCAGTTCGTCATCTGGTGGAAGTCACCAATGTTGATTAATTTTTAACGCTTTAAAAAAGAACAACATTATATGGAATTACATGATTTAAAACCTGCTGTAGGTTCAAATAAGAAGAAAACTCGTATCGGCCGTGGTCCCGGCTCGGGCAAGGGCGGTACATCTACTCGTGGTCACAAGGGTGCCAAGTCGCGCTCTGGTTACAAGCAGAAGGTCGGCTTTGAAGGCGGCCAGATGCCTCTGCAGCGCCGTGTCCCCAAGGGTGGTTTCAAGAACTTCAACCGCGTGGAGTACAAGGCCATCAACGTTGCTGTGCTTGATGCACTCGCCGAGAAGAATAGTCTCGAAAAAATCACCGTGGCTGACCTCATGCAGGCTGGCATGGTACGTAAAAACCAACTTGTTAAAATTTTGGGCCAGGGCCAGCTCAACCACAAGATTGAGGTTGAAGCCCACGCATTCTCCAAGAAGGCCGAGGAGATTATCACCGCTGCCGGTGGCTCAATCGTAAAACTCTAACCCACAATGAAACTCATTGAAACATTAAAAAACATCTGGAAGATTGAGGACCTGCGCAAGCGCCTCATCACCACGTTCCTGTTCATCGTGATCTATCGCTTTGGCTGTCACGTGGTGCTGCCGGGTATCAACCCCGCCGACCTGGAGGCTATGCGCAACTTCACCAACAGTGGACTGATGCAGCTGCTCGACATGTTCTCGGGCGGTGCCTTCGGCCAGGCTTCAATCTTCGCATTGGGTATCATGCCCTACATCACCGCCTCTATCGTTATCCAGCTCATGGGTATGGTAGTGCCTAGCTTCCAGAAGATGCAGCGCGAGGGCGAGAGTGGCCGCATGAAGCTCAATCAGTACACCCGTTACCTGACTGTAGCCATTCTGCTGGTGCAGGCTCCTGCCTACCTGATGAACCTCCAGTATCAGGTCAACGCTGCCGGTGGGCATGCCCACATCTCGGGCCTCACGATGATTTACCTGTCTATCGTGCTCACCGCTGGTGCGATGTTGATTATGTGGCTGGGTGAGAAAATTACCGACAAGGGTATTGGCAATGGTATCTCACTGATCATTCTCGTGGGTATCCTCGCCCGTTTCCCCGGTGCCATCGTTCAAGAGTTTACTGGCCGCTTGAACACCGCTCAAGGTGGTCTGGTGATGTTCCTCGTGGAAATCGTTATCCTGTTTGCCGTCACCGCTGGTGCCGTCATGCTCACCCAGGGTACCCGCAAGGTCCCCGTGCAGTATGCCAAGCGCATCGTCGGTAACAAGCAGTATGGCGGTGCCCGCCAGTACATCCCCCTCAAGGTCAATGCTGCTAACGTGATGCCCATCATCTTTGCCCAGGCATTGATGTTCATCCCCATCACCCTCGCCGGCTTCGGTGCCCGTCAGGACGCCAGCGGCCTCGGTGGCTGGATCTCGCGCAACTTCGGCGACATGAACAGCCTGTGGTATAACGTGATCTATTTCCTCATGATCGTTGCCTTCACCTACTTCTATACCGCTATCACGGTGCGTCCCACCCAGATGGCTGAGGAGATGAAGAAGAACAGCGGCTTCATCCCTGGCATCAAGCCGGGCAAGAAGACTGCCGAGTATCTTGACTCGATCATGTCACGCATCACCCTGCCGGGTTCACTGTTCCTGGGTATCGTCGCCATCCTGCCGGCATTTGCCCGCTTCTTTGGCGTCAACCAGCAGTTTGCCCAGTTCTTTGGTGGCACCTCGCTGCTGATCACCGTCGGTGTCGTTCTTGACACCCTCCAGCAGATCGAGACCCACCTGATGATGCACCACTACGATGGTCTGATGAAGTCTGGTAAAATCAAGGGTCGTACCCGCTAAATGAAAATAGCGTTTGCCCGGTTTCAACTGATTTCAATCACACTATGATATACCTCAAGACAGACGACGAGATCGAGATGCTGCGCAAGGCCAACCTGGTCGTTGCAGGCACGCTGGCCGAAGTGGCCAAGTGGATTGCCCCCGGGGTGACCACGCGACGTCTGGATCAGATCGCTGAAGAGTATATCCGCTCCCAGGGCTGCACACCCGGCTTTAAGGGGTTGTACGGCTATCCCGCCACGCTCTGCACCTCGGTCAACGAGGTCGTCGTGCATGGCATCCCGTCGAACTACGTGCTCGAGGATGGCGACATCGTGTCCTGTGACTGCGGTGCCGTCACCCCCGAGGGGTTCAACGGCGACAGCACCTACACCTTCTGTGTCGGTAATGTTGCCGAGGAGACCCTGCAGCTGCTGCGCACCACCAAGGAGTCCCTTTACGTCGGCATCGAGCACGCCGTGCCCGGCAACCGGGTGGGGGATATCTCCAACGCCATCCAGCAGTATTGTGAACGCCGCAACTACAGCGTCGTGCGCGAGATGTGCGGACACGGCGTCGGCCGCAAGCTGCACGAGGATCCTGAAGTTCCCAACTTCGGGCGACGGGGAACAGGTCCGCTGTTGCGCAACGGCATGACCATCGCCATCGAGCCCATGATCAACATGGGCGGCAAGAACGTCATCACCGAGCGTGACGGATGGACAACCCGTACACGTGACCGCAAGCCCAGTGCCCACTTCGAGCACTCCATCGCCATCCATCATGGCAAGCCCGACATCCTGTCTTCCTTTGAAGGCATCAAGCAGGTCCTGGGTGAACGGTTCATCTGATTGAAACCACTACCTGACAGTAACAGTTGAAATAACGACAACGCAATTTTTAAAGATTTTATATGGCAAAACAGACAGCAATTGAATTAGACGGTACAATCGTCGAGGCTCTGTCCAACGCAATGTTCCGCGTTGAGCTCGAGAACGGACACCAGATCACTGCCCACATCAGCGGCAAGATGAGGATGCACTACATCAAGATCCTCCCTGGTGACAAGGTAAGGGTAGAGATGTCCCCCTACGATTTGACCAAAGGAAGAATCTCTTTCAGATATAAATAACAAAATCACAATATCTCATTATGAAAACTAGAGCATCTATCAAAAAGCGCAACGAGGACTGCAAGATCGTACGTCGCAAGGGGCGCCTGTATGTGATAAACAAAAAAAATCCTAAGCTCAAACAGCGTCAGGGATAAAAAAAGTATTAACTTTGCAAAAAATTTTGAATTAGATATATGGCAGTAAGAATTGTCGGGGTTGATATCCCCCAGAACAAGCGCGGCGTCATCGCCTTGACCTACATCTTTGGTATCGGGCGCAGCTCAGCCGCTACAATCCTCAAGAAGGCCGGTGTCGACGAGAACACCCGCGTAAAGGATTGGACCGATGCCGAGGCAGCCGCAGTGCGTGAGGTGATCGGTAACGAATATAAGGTAGAAGGTGACCTGCGCAGCGAAGTGCAGATGAACATCAAACGATTGATGGACATCGGCTGCTACCGTGGCATCCGTCACCGCAATGGTCTCCCCGTGCGTGGACAGAGCACCAAGAACAACGCACGCACCCGCAAGGGACGCAAGAAAACTGTTGCTAACAAGAAGAAAGCTACTAAATAACATTTATTGAATTACTATGGCTAAAAAGACAGTCGCAGCAAAGAAGAGAGTCGTTCGTGTTGACGGTATTGGTCAACTCCACGTGCATTCTTCGTTCAACAACATCATTGTGTGCCTCGCCAACGGTGAGGGACAGGTAATCTCGTGGTCCTCTGCCGGCAAGATGGGTTTCCGTGGTTCCAAGAAGAACACGCCCTACGCTGCCCAGATGGCTGCCGAAGATTGCGCAAAGGTCGCTTATGACCTCGGCTTGCGCAAGGTGAAAGCCTACGTCAAGGGTCCCGGCAATGGCCGCGAATCGGCTATCCGCACCATCCATGGCGCCGGCATCGCAGTTACCGAGATCATCGACGTCACGCCGCTGCCCCACAACGGCTGCCGTCCTCCCAAGCGCAGAAGGGTCTAAGAGAGTTAGGCGCTTCACGCATCGTAACCACTGTTTTTAACAGATTTTTTATTAACAAACTTTTTCGCGAATCTCTATCAGTGAATGGATTGCATTTTTTTGACGACCTCTCTGCAATCGCGGCTGCACTGAAGCGATTCCAATTCACAAAAGCTAATTATTTTTAAGAAAAGACTATGGCTAGATACACCGGTCCTAAAACTAAAATTGCACGTAAACTGGGTGAGCCCATCTTCGGTGAAGACAAGTACTTTGCCAAGAAGAATTATCCCCCGGGCCAGCATGGTTCCAACCGTCGCAGGAAATTGTCCGAGTACGGCACACAGCTTCGCGAAAAACAGAAAGCTAAGTATACCTATGGCGTTCTTGAGCGTCAGTTCCGCAACCTCTTCAACAAGGCTTCACGCATGAAGGGCGTTACCGGTGAGGTGCTCCTGCAGCTGCTCGAAGCACGCCTCGACAACATCGTTTATCGCTTGGGTATCGCTCCCACACGCGCAGCTGCCCGTCAGCTCGTGCTCCATCGTCACATCACTGTCGATGGCAAGGTGGTGAACATCCCTTCCTACTCGGTGAGCGAGGGTCAGATCGTTGCTGTTCGTGAGAAGTCCAAGTCACTCGAGGTCATCCAGGATGCCCTCGCTGGCTTCAACCACAGCAAGTACCCCTGGATCGAATGGGACGAGAACGTCAAGGGCGGCAAGCTCTTGCACATGCCCGTTCGTGAAGACATCCCTGAGAATATCAAGGAGCAGTTGATCGTCGAGTTGTATTCTAAACAGTAAAATTATTATCCATGGCTATTTTAGCATTTCAGAAACCCGACAAAGTCCTGATGTTGGAAGCCGACAACTCGTTCGGCAAGTTCGAGTTCCGTCCCCTGGAGCCCGGTTATGGCGTTACCATCGGCAACGCGCTGCGCCGCATCCTCCTCTCCGGACTCGAAGGCTTTGCGATTTGCAGCATCCGCATCGACGGCGTGCAGCATGAGTTCGCCACCATCCCCGGGGTGAAGGAAGATGTCACCAATATCATCCTCAACCTCAAGAAGGTGCGCCTCAAACGCATTGTCGAGGACACCGACACCGAGAAGGCCGTTGTCAAGGTTTCAGGTCAAAGCGTCTTCAAGGCTGGCGACATTGGCAAGGTGCTCAGCGGTTTTGAGGTTCTCAATCCCGAACTCGAGATCTGCCACATTGACCCGTCCAGCGGTTTCCAAATCGAATTGTCGATCAACAAGGGTAGGGGATATGTCCCTGCCGAGGAGAACCGCAACGCCAATGACCCCATCGACGTGATCGCCATCGACTCGATCTACACGCCCATCCTGAACGTGAAGACCACCGTCGAGAACTTCCGTGTCGAGCAGAAGACCGACTACGAGAAGCTCGTCCTCGAGATCACTACCGATGGCTCCATTCACCCCAAGGACGCTCTCAAGGGCGCTGCCGAGATCTTGATCCAGCACTTCCAGCTCTTCACCGACCGCGAAATCGTTCTCGACAACACCGAGAACAACGCCAACGAGGAGTTTGACGAGGAAGTACTCAAGATGCGTCAGCTGCTCAAGACCAAACTTGTTGATATGGACCTCTCAGTACGCGCCCTCAACTGCCTCAAGTCGGCCGAAGTCGAGACGCTCGGTGAACTCGTGGTCTTCAACAAGACTGACCTGCTCAAGTTCCGCAACTTCGGTAAGAAGTCGCTCAGCGAGCTTGAGGAGCTCTTGGCCTCACTCAATCTGCACTTTGGCATGGATATCACTAAATACAAATTAGAAAAAGAGTAAAAAACGATGAGACATAATAAGAAATTCAACCACCTGAGCCGCAAGAGCGCGCATCGTGACGCCATGTTGGCCAACATGACCATCTCGCTGATCATGCACAAGCGCATCATTACGACCCTTGCTAAGGCTAAAGCTCTGCGCATGTACGCCGAGCCCATCATCAACAGGGCAAAGGACGACACCACCGCTTCGCGCCGCATCGTCTTCAAGTATCTCCAGAACAAGGAAGCCGTTAAGGAACTCTACTCGACCGTAGCAGCCAAGATCGCTGACCGTCCCGGTGGATACACTCGCATCCTCAAGCTCGGCAACCGCCTGGGTGACAACGCTAAGACCTGCTTCATTGAGCTCGTTGACTTCAATGAGGTAATGCTCGAGGCCAAGAACCAGGAGAAGGCCGCCGTCAAGAAGACCACGCGCCGCAGCCGCAAGAAAGCTGCTCCCGCAGCCGCTGCAGCTCCCGCCGAGGAGGCTCCCAAGGCCGAAGAGTAAACTACTCCCAACTGGATGATGTCTCTCAATCATCGAGAGAACGCGGTCTTGTCGCGATAAGGCCGCACTCTCAATAGAGATGAGACCCCCATATTCACAAGAAACCCCGTGCACCGGTAAGTGTCACGGGGTTTCTTGGTTATTGATGATCAGGGTTTAATCCTGTCTGGGCTGGATGTGATGGCATCCGTCACTTGCCTAGTTGCTTCTCGATGACACGCATCAGCTCCTCGTCGGTATTAAGCGTGTCACCATCGGGCGAGATGACATACATCGACTCGACCGCAGGCGCTTGACTTGTGCTGTCGGTCATGTTTGCCATGATCACCTTGGTCATGCGGTCAAGATATAGGTTCAGGGCGACTGTATCGTTGGCAGCGTCAAATTTTTCAATCACCTGCTGGCCATTGGCCATGTTCTCTACCATCTGGTAATGCCTTGGCTTCTCATTACAAGACGTCAGCCATGACATGGCGATTACGGCAGCCAGCAGTGGAAATAATCTTCTCATCTCAGTATATCTGCCTCCAGTGGTAATCACTCCTTGATCTCCCAACCCAGGGCGCTGGCACCCAGCACAGCGGCGTCACTCTCCTTGAGCTCGCTGATCAGGATCTTCACCTTGCCCTTATAGATGCCCAGCACGTTGCGCTCAAACGCCTCCTTCACCGGATTCATGATCAGATCACCGCTCTTGGTCAAGCCGCCGAACAGCACAAATGCCTCAGGACTAGAGAAATTGGTGAAATCGGCTAGAGCCTCGCCCAGGATAGTACCCGTGTAATTGAAAATCTCCTTAGCCAGCTTGTCACCAGCCATCGCGCAGTCATACACATCCTTGCTCGTGATCGTCTCGATGTCATAGTCGCGCAGCTTGGACGGCTCCTCACGCAGCTCCAGGAACTCGCGTGCCGTGCGGGCAACACCCGTTGCCGAGCAATAAGCCTCCAGGCAACCCGTGCGGCCACAACCGCACACGCGACCGTTGGTGCGCTTCACAATCACATGGCCCAGCTCACCGGCAAAACCGTCGTGACCGTAAACCATCTGACCATTCACCACGATACCACTGCCCACACCAGTGCCCAGCGTGATCATGATAAAGTCCTTCATGCCGCGGGCCACGCCATAGGTCATCTCACCGATAGCGGCAGCGTTAGCGTCATTGGTGATCAGGCAGGGGATGCCAAATTTCTTGGTCACCATCTCGGCCAGGGGGATGGGAGTGGGCCACGGCAGGTTGGGAGCCTGGTCAATCAAGCCCGTATAGTAGTTGCCGTTGGGCGCACCGATGCCGATGCCATTGATCTTGCCCACCACGTCATTATCCTCCATCAAGCGGGTCAGCTCGGTGTGCAACTCGCCGATGTAGTCATTGAAGTCACTGTGCTTGGCGGTTTTGATAGAGCTGCTGGCAATCACATTGCCGCGAGCATCCACGATACCAAAGACGGTGTTAGTGCCGCCCATATCGATTCCGATTACATAAGGTTTTGCCATGATTTTGGTCCTTTTTTTATAAGTTGATAATAAAACGATTTTTTCTCAAAGGGCAAAGTTACGAAAAACTTTTTATTCCCCGCCGGCCAGTTTCTTTTTTTTCACGCCATCCCTTCCCATGGAGGTCGGGACCCTATATTAGCGGACTAGGAGTACAGTGGCTCTTGAATTTCTAGAAGCTCTAGAACGAGGCGGAGAGGCGGACGTTGAGCTGGCGGCGGGTGAGGTAGTTGGGGACGGCATACTGGATGTTGTTGACGTCGGTCACCCAGTAGTAGCTGCTCACGTTGCTGATGTCCATGAGGTTGAAGCAGTCCAGGCCGAGCCAGATTTCCTTGAAGTGGCTGAACAGGCCGCTGTGGGGACGGTGCTCCTTGCCGATGAGCTCGTAGCTCAGTCCCACATCAACACGCTTGTAGGCCGGCTGGCGCACGTAGGAGTCGGCACGCGTCAGGTGGGGAGCTGTGGTGGGCAGACCATCGCTGATGATGCCCTTGAGGCTGAACTTCAAGCGCGGGATGTTGGGGAAATAGTCGGTAAAGAACAAGGCGATGCTGTAGCGCTGGTCGGTGGGGCGCGGAACCTTGATGCCGTTGAGTTCCTCTTGGGTCTTCATCAGCGAGAAGCTGAGCCAGGAGTCAGTACCCTCGACAAACTGGCCGAATAGCTTCATGTCGATACCGGCAATGTACCCCTTGGACGAGTTGACACCGCTATAAACCAGCTTGAGGTTGTCAATCTCGTAGGGGATGAGGTTGGACAGGTTCTTGTAATAGGCCTCGGCGGTGAACTTGAAGGGACGGTCCAGTGCCCTGAAGGTGTAATCACCGCCCAGGATGACCTGAATGCTGCGCTGCGACTTGATGTCCTTGTTCAACAGGATGTTGCGGTTGCCCAGCGTGTCCATCACCTGCTGGCGGTATTCCTTATAGAATGGTGCCTGGTAATAGATACCCGTGGCCAGGCGCAGCGACAGGTTGCCGTTGCGCTCGGGCACAAAGCCGATGCTTGCACGGGGCGATACCAGGGTCTCGCCGTTGAAGTTCCAGTGTGACAGGCGAACGCCCGCATTGAGTGACCAGTAACCCGCTGCCGAGTTGAAGCGCCATGTGTCCATCAGCCATCCGGCGATGCGGGTGGTGTTCAGGTCGTTGCTCGATGACTCGGTAAAGATGACGTTGACCTGGTCGGGAATGTGGGGCAGGGAATAGCCTGCACTGTCGCGCCACTGCCACTGGCGGGAGCGGTCGTAGATATCCTCCTTGCGCATCGAGAAGCCGTAGGAGATGCTGTTGTTGTTGATGCCGACGTTGCCCCGCAGGGTGAGATCGAGCACGTTCATCTTCAAGCGCGTGCGCTCGTGCTCATGATACTTGCCCACGCCCAGCTCTTGCCCGGCCTGGTCAAGCCAGTATTCACCGTGGATGTCATAGGCCACCAGCTCGTCGGTGCGGTAACCCGAGGCTTGCAGGGTGAGGTCGGTTCCCTTGTCGTTAAAGGAGTAGGTAACGGCTCCAGCGCCAAAGTAGGTCTGGAACTTGTCTTTCTCATAGCCATCAAAATAGACAGTGAACTGCTTCACCTCCTCGCTGGTGCCAAAGCTGGTCTCACGGTTGACGGGTGTGAAGCGGTAATCGTTGATGCTCACGTTGCCCAGCAGGGCGATGCGCAGCTTATCGGTGGGCTTGAAAACGAGGCTCGTCTGGTAGTCGAAGTATTGCGGGTCATACTCGCCCTTGCTCTCCAACGATCCCATGAGCGAGGAGTTGCGTTTGTAGCGCACTCCGTGCATCTGGCTGTAATGGCGTGTGCTGTGACCCAGCATCAGGCTACCGCCTTGCAGGCTGGCCGCCAGTGCGCCTTCAAAGGCTTCGGGCTCACGGTAGGTGATATCGAGAACCGACGACATGCGGTCGCCATAGGCCGCGCTGAAGCCGCCCGTCGAGAAATCCACCTTGCGCACCATGTCGGGGTTGATGATACTCATGCCCTCCTGTTGTCCTGAACTGATCAACTGCGGGCGATACACCTCAATGCCGTTGATATAGACGCTGTTCTCGTCATAGGAGCCACCGCGCACCATGTATTGTGAACTCATCTCGTTCTTGGAACTTACGCCAGCCATCGTCGTGAGCACCGCCTCGACACTGCCGCCCGAGGCATCGGGCGTGCGCTTGAGCATATCCACGTCGATGCCCTGCATCGTGTTGGTCTGCTTCTTGTATTCGGTGATCTCCACCTCTCCCAGCTCAAGGGTTTTCTCATACAGCTTGGGGTTGATGGTCACGGTACCCTCGGGCTTGATGAGCTGGCGGGTGACGGTCGAGTAACCCAGGCAGGAGAATTCCACCATCAGGGTGTCGGCACTGGGAACGGTCATCTCATACTGGCCCTTGGTGTCGGTGTTGGTGCCAATGGCGGTACCCAGCAGGCGTACGGTGGCAAACTCGATGGGCTCACCAGCCGAATCAACGACCTTACCGTTGATTTTCACTTGTGAGAACGCGATGCTGGCGCACAGGCAGCACGCCAGTAATGAGAATATGCGGTGTTGAAATTTCATTGACGGTTTTTATGCTTTATAATAACATAACGTCATAGTGGCTGATTTATTATTGTGGCAGGCAGGATAGGTCAGTTGGAAAAAATCGAGAACAGGTCTCGCGCACTCATGCGCTTGTAGTTCTTGGAAACGGTCGTGTCGATGTTTACCTTGCCGTTCCAGTCGATGTTCTTGTAGTTGAGCGAGAAGGAAACCTGCTTTTTCTCGACTGTGGCGTTCACGTCGATGGCATGGGCAATGTTGCCTGCTCGGGTGCTGTGAACGTCGCTGTACTTGACCTGGTAACCGGCGGCAGTGCTGCTTGTCGGCACGATGTCGAGCGAGGTGATGCGGTTGTTCTTGTCAAAGGTGAATGCGTAGCCATAGCCCTTGTATTTCTCTTGGGGAGCGAGAACAACGGTATTGCCCTTGCGCGAGACATTGAGAGCTGGCTTGAGCTGCTCGTTGAGTGTGCCTTGCCCGATGATGAAAGGACGGCCCAGGAAGATGTCCTGCACGTCGCTCACGGTGACGGGTATGCCCGAGGTGAGAATGGAGACCTTCTCGGCGATATAACGCTTGTGCACCTTGTCCACAGCGTAGAGGCTGTCGGCAGTAATGATCAGCTTGCCCACCTCGATGCCCAGCACGGGGCGCAGCGAGATATAGATGGCCTGGTCACGCACCATCCGCACCTGGATGGATGACGAGAAACTGCTGCCAGCGCTCAGCTTGATGTTGCCGCTGGTCTGCATCGTATGCCAGTCACCCAGTGTGGCAAGGATGTCATCGGCAGGATCGGTCGGCTGGGTGGTCGTGGGTGATGTGGTGGTTTGTCCGGTCGGCATGTTGGTGTTAGCCTTCTTGACGGTGCCACAGGCGGTCATCAACATGACCGTTATCGTGATGAGGGAGAGGATAAGGATGTTATTCTTCATAATAGGTCTTGTCTTTTACTTTGCGTTGCAATAATTGGTTGTCGGGATCGGTTTCCAGTGCCTTGGTCCACTGCTCCACGGCCTGGTCTTTCTCATCGTTGAACCACAGGATGTCGCCATAGTGCTCCAGCAGGTGGTTCTCCTCGTCTTTCTCGACAGCGCTCTTGATGTAGAGCAGCGCCTTGGTATAGTCCTTCTTGGCAAAATATACCCAGGCGTAGGTGTCGATAAAGTTGGCATTATTGGGCTCGGCCTTGATAGCTAGGGCGGCCATGCGCTCGGCCTTGTCAAGCTCCTGCCCCCGCTGGGCAAGGAAGTAAGCGTAGTTGTTGAGAGCGCCCACATTGACCGGGTCAAGCTCCAGCGCCTGCTGGTAACACTCGATGGCGCGTGTGGTGTCTTGCATCTCGCTATAAGCGTCACCCATGCCCGTGATGACATCGGCTCGGCTTTGCAGGTCGGTCGAATCGGTCAACGAGAGGATGTTCTCATACATCTTGATGGCTTTGTCATATTCTTTCATCTGCTGGTACGATCCCGCTACATATCGGTACAGGTCCAGGTTGTCCGGATTGTACTCCAGAGCCT
>Ga0247608_10004514_pt1 | contig 15517 bp, 9 predicted proteins | sample 176DNAGHGlowgp2_FD_193490 | JGI IMG/M metagenome (GOLD analysis project Ga0247608, IMG submission 193490) | Sheep rumen microbial communities from Palmerston North, Manawatu-Wanganui, New Zealand - 1766 DNA GHGlow gp2 | ecosystem: Host-associated > Mammals > Digestive system > Stomach > Rumen ...
CCAGACCTTCAAGGTCCTCGACGACGGCTTCGTCCGCGTCGTCGACTACATGGGCAACGACACCTCGATCGTCCAGGCCGCCCGCGTCTCCTACGGCGACGGCACCAAGAAGGGCTCCGACGACGAGCACCTCATCCGCTACCTGATGCGCCACCGCCACACGACGCCGTTCGAGATGTGCGAGCTCAAGCTCCACGTCCGCGCGCCGATGGACGTCTGGCGCCAGTGGGTCCGCCACCGCACCGCCTCGATCAACGAGTACTCCACGCGCTACTCCCTCGCGATCGACGCCGCGCGCGAGCTCGCGCCCGACGAGTGGCGCGGCCAGTCGACGACCAACCGCCAGGGCTCTGGCGAAGCGCTCCCGTCCGACGTCGGCGCCGCGCTCTCCGCCGAGGAGAAGGAGTTCCACGCCGCCGCCCGCGCGCTCTACGAGAAGCGCATCGAGGCCGGCGTCTCGCGCGAGATCGCCCGCAAGGACCTGCCGCTCGCGACCTACACCGAGGCCTACTGGAAGTGCAACCTCAAGAACCTGCTGCACTTCCTCGCGCTCCGCATGCCCGGCGCCGCGCAGTTCGAGATCCGCGTCTACGCGGAGCTGATCGGCCGCGAGATCGTCTCGCGCTGGGTCCCCGCCGCGTGGAAGGCGTTCTGCGACTACCAGCTCGAGGCCGTCGCCTTCACCGCGCCCGAGCAGAAGATCGTCCCTCTCCTCGCGAAGGGCGACGCCGCCGCGGCGCTCGACGCCGCGCTCGCCCTCGGCTTCGTGAAGCGCCATGACGACGGCTCCCTCAAGGTCCTCCGCGAGGGTGCCGAACTGGCGGCCAAACTCCCCGCCCTCGGCCTCTCCTGCCCCTGGTAGGGCGAAGCCGGCCCGCGATGTGGATCTGGCTCGACCCGGAGCGGCGCCCCGACCTGCGGCGGTGCGAGGCGCGGCGCCTCGCGGACGGGGCGCGGCCGGAAGGCCAGCGGGGGTTCGCCGTCGTCGAGTTCCGCGGTCGGACGGCGATGCCCGAGGGCCTCGCCGGGCCGATGCGACTGCGCGTCAGCGCGGACACGAGCTATCGGCTTCGCCTCGACGGCGCCGACCTCGCCGCGGGTCCGGCGCCGGCGCCGGGGGACTGGCTGGCCCTGCCCCGGCTCGCGTGCTGGTACGCCGACGAAGTCGTCGTCGCGCGGCCGCCGCAGGGCCTCGCGGAGTTCTCCGCGATCGTGCGCCTCGGCGAAGCGCGACTGTGCGAAACCTCCTCCGGGCGCGGCGGGTTCCTTCTCGAGGGCGAGGCGCCGCTCGCGGACGGCGGAACGTTCCGCTTCGGAACCGACGGCTCGTGGGAGGCCCGCGTCCTGCCCGCGTGGCGGGGGCCGGAGAACTTCGACGGCACGCTCGCGCCCGGCCCGTGGGAGCCCGTTTCCGAGGTCGAGGACGTCTGGCGCGCCGAGGTCGCGCGGATCCCCGTCCGCGTCGAGCGCCTCGCCGAGGCCGCCGATCTCGCGGCGCCCGCCGAAGGCGAGGCGCGGACGGTCGCGGACTGGCCGCGCGTGCGCGCGGGCTACGTCCGGCTCCGCGCGGACGGCCCCTGCGAGGCAGAGGCGCGCGTCTTCGAGACCGATCCGGCGAAGCCGCACGGCTCGTTCCGGGCGCGCTTCGGCGACGGCGGCGGCGAGGCGCTTTCGCCGCTGCATTCCGTCGGCGGCCTCGCGCTCTCGCTCCGCGCCGGGGCGCGTCCCGTGCGGCTCCGCGCGGAGCTCGTGGAGACGCACCAGCCCGAAGACCCCGCCACGGCGGGTTCGTTCCGCTGCTCCGATCCGGGGCTCGAGAAGGTCTGGGAGGTCGCGCGCGACACGCTGCGCGCCTGCCGCCAGAACCTGCATCTCGACAGCCCGCGGCACCAGGAGATGCTCGCGTGCGCGGGCGACTACCACGTGGAGTCGCTGATGGAGCAGGCCTGCTTCGGCGACCTGCGCCTCGCCGCGCACGATCTGCGGAGCGTGGCGCGCATTCTCGAGGCGACGGAAGGCCGCCTCTTCCACACGAGCTACGGGCTGATCTGGGCGCTGTGGCTGCGCGACGTCTGGCGGCTCTCGGGCGACCGGGCGCTCGTGCGAGACTGCCTGCCCGCGCTCGACCTCCTGCTGCGCCGCTTCGAGACCTACCGCGGTCCCTCGGGACTCCTCGAGAATCCGCCCGACTGGATGTTCCTCGACTGGCTCGTGGTCGAGGGATTCTCGCTGCACCATCCGCCGCGCGCGCTCGGGCAGACCGCGCTCAACGCGTGGTACGCCGGCGCCCTCGACGCCGCGGCGGAGCTGCGCGCGGCCGCCGGAGCCAGTCCTGACGGCCGGGCTCCGTCGGAGAGTCCTGGCGGCCGGGCTCCGTCGGAGAGTCCTGACGGCCGGGCTCCGTCCCGGCCGATCCGCGACGCCGCGCGCGCCGCGCTCTTCGACGAGGCGGCCGGTCTCTGGATCGACGGTCTGGACACGCCCGATCCCGGCTCTCCGCCGTGGCGGCCGGCGAATCCGCGCGGCCTGCGCCGGCACGGCGCGCACGCGAACATCCTCGCCGCGCTCTTCGGGCTCTCCGAGGGCGACGAGGCCCGCGCGATCCTGCGCCGCGCGCTCTCGGGCGAACTGGGGCCGATCCAGCCCTGGTTCGCCCACTGGGCGCTCGAGGCCGCGGCGGGGCTCGGACTCTTCGAGGAGCTCGGCATGCCGCTCCTCCGCCAGTGGATTCCCTCCGTCGAGGAGTGCGGCAAGGGCCTCGCCGAAGGGTGGCACGCGCCGGAGCCGGGCTACGCCTTCGACCACTCGCACGCCTGGGGGGGCACGCCCGCGTGGCAGCTCCCCGTGCGGCTCCTCGGGCTGCGCATCCTCGAGCCGGGCTTCCGCCGGATCGAGCTGGCGCCGAACCTCTGTGGCCTCGACCGGGCGGACATCGTCCTGCCGACGCCCCTCGGCCTCCTCCGCGCGAAGCTCCGCGCCGGACGCGAGCCGGAGATCGAGCTCCCGCCCGGGATTGTCAGCACCCCTTCGCCTCCGATTGCCGGAGAACGGGCGATTTGGTAATCTTCCGTCCATGAAAAGCGCGACGGGCATCGCGTTGGAAGGCATCCCCTTCCGGCTTCTCCGCGAAATCGGACGCGGGGCGCATGGTTCCGTTTTTCTCGCGGAAGCAACCGGACGGCGGATCGCCGTCAAAGTCTGCCGGAAGCCGGACGATCCGTCCCGTCTGGACGACTGGAACCGCGAGAAACGTGGCTGGTCCCTTCTTGCGCGCATTCCTCCGCATCCGGGGCTCGTCCGCGTTTTCGGAACGGGCGAGACGCCGGACGGCTTCGCGTTCTGGGTCGCGATGGAGCCGGCCGACCCCGAGCCGGGCCGCTCCGCGGACGATCCCGCCGGCTATCGTCCGCTCACGCTCGCCTCCGTGGCCGCGGCCGAGGTGGCCTTGCCGGTCCGGCGATGCCTGGTGATCGGCGAACGGCTCGCCTGCGCCCTCGAACACCTCCAGCGCCACCACCTCCTGCACCGCGACGTCAAGCCCGGCAACGTCCTGTTCGTTCGCGGAAAGCCCGTGGTCGCGGACGCCGGCCTCGTCGCGGACGACCGGGAGGCGGCGTCACTCGTCGGCACGCCCGGCTACGAACCGCCCGAGCACCACGGGACGCCGCGGGGCGACGTGTTCAGCCTCGGACGCACGCTCTGGTGCATTTGCACGGGCCGGTCTCCGGAAGAGGCGGGATCCGCGCCGCGCGCCGAGGCGGACACGTCCGATCCGGACTTCCGTTCCTTCCTCGACGTCGTCGAGCGGGCGACGTCGGATTCCGAAGAGCGGCGCTACCAGTCCGCCAAGGCCCTCCGGAACGCCCTCGTGCGGCTTCGCCGCCGGCGGGCGCTGCGCCGGCTCCGCCGGGTTCTCGTTCCCATGCTCGCGGCGGCGTGCCTAGCGCTCCTCCTGGCTCTCGCGTGGACGCTCGGCCGGCGCCCCGCACGGCCCGTTCCTTCCGCTCCTCCCGCCGAGACCGTCTCTTCCGAACCGGATCCGCTCGATTTCCTCCGCGAAGGAATCCGGTCCGGCAAGATCCACGTCATGACACCGGCCGAAGCGAACAAGATCGTCGGACGCGCGAACGCCGCCGTCGGACAAGTCCGGAAGGTCGCCGAGGAGGCCCTCTCCGCCCGCAGCGAACCGGGCGCTGGCGGAGACGGGGCGAACGGACGGGACGTCCGCCGCCCGGAAGAAACCCGCCCTTCCGCGGAGGCCGCCCCATGACTTACAAGCCCTTTCTCAACGAGGAGACCCGATCCTCCGTTCTCGCCGGAGTCCGTTCCGGCGCGGAAGAGGCGTGGGGGCGGTTCTTCGACCTCTACGCCGGCTACGTCTTTTCGCTCGCGCGGCGCAGCGGCCTTTCGCCCGAGGACGCGGACGACATCGTGCAGACCGTCTTCGCGGGCCTGTCCGCGCCGAACGGATTCGGAGGCTACGAACGCGGCAGGGGGTCCTTCCGAGCGTGGCTCCGTCGGCGCGTCCAATGGCGCGTGGCGGACGTCCTCCGCCACCGCGCCGCGACTCCCCCCGCCCTGCCGCTCGACGACCCGGACGCCTTCCCCGCGCCGGACGCCGCGCTCGACGAGGCCTGGATCGACGCCGCCCGCGCCGAAGCGCTCCGCCGGCTCCGCGCCTCGGTTTCACCCGAACGCTTCGCGATCTTCCAGGCGAGCGTCCTCGAGGAGCTCCCGACCGAGGACGTGCTGCGCCTTTACCGGATCTCCCGCGACAACCTCTACCAGATCCGCAAGCGCGTCAAGGACGCCTTCGCCGAACACCTCAAGGCCGCCCTCGAAGACCTCGACGCGCCCCTGCCGCCGGGATAGAATTCCGCGCGAACTCCTTCGCCACGATGTTGACGACCATGGCCACGGGAATGCTCGCGACACACAGGAGGGGAACAGTGATTCCCCCCAACGCCAACAGGGGGACGATCAAGATCGCGGCAACCCTCACGAACGACGCCGATTTCCGCGCTCTGGCATCCCAACGGTTTTCGTTATGTCTTCCGGATTCCCTCGGCTCGTGCGCGAACGCCTTCGACATGAACCAGACGACCAGCGACACGGGGAGGATCACGATGCACGCCCCCCAGACCATCATGCCAACCGGAATGAGACAGTATTCCAAAGAAAGCAGCATTTCCGCGAGCAGAGCCCCTTCGGAAAGTCCCAGAAGTCCCAGGAATACGTTGAAAAGAATCGCGGCCGCCGGGAGGAGAACGATCAAGATCGCGGAGCCTTTCGCGAACTTCGCCGCACTCCGCGCCACGGAGTCCCAAGGGCTTGCGGTGCGTTTCATGGTTTGGAATCAGTCGGACCGATTTCTGTCGGACTTGAACAGTTTTGCGTTCGGATCGCCTTCGTGCCGTCGATAGGCTTCAAGACTCCATTGTTGGAGGTTTTCCAATCCGTATTTCCGGCAGACGACGGCAAACGCTTCCATTTTCTCCATGCACTCCTTTCTGGCCCCGGGGAGTTTCTGTTCCATCTCGGCAAGTTTCTTCCGGGTATCCCAATCCACGTATTGGCCGGTTTGTTGGGCATGCCGGACCGCCGCAACCATGAAGTTGTATCCGCTTTCGACGATTTTCAGGCCGGCGGCTCCGGCCACGAATTCTTTCCATGCGTCCGCGAAATCCTGCGGACAGCCCTCCGTGTCTACTTCCGTCATGATTCCGCCACCGCCCAACGCGGCAAGGAATTGGGCCGCCGCCGCTTCGCCCTCGTTTCTCCCTTGGGAGGCCAACTGGGACATCAGAATCTCCTGTTTGGCGTAAACATAGAACACTCGTCCCATCGCCATCTTTTCCGATTCTGTCGGTTCCTTTCCCCGGCGTAGAGGCGCACGCCCGGAAGAGTTTCTGTCTGCCGCGAATGACGTTGATTGCGCACCTTGATCGGGTTGCCCGTTTGTTCTGTCTTTTCCGCAAGACAGAGTCAAACCTGCAGCCAGACAAAGAACGGCTGTTCCGATGATCGTGGGAATGTGTTTCATTTTCGCTGACGAGAGTATTTTTGATTCGAATCCTTGTCAATTCACTCTGACAATTCCCCTTGCGGACCCCATCGCGTTCCACAACTTGGTGACACGATCCTCCGTGTTTCCGGGTTCGACATCGATTTCACCCTTGGCCATAAGGTGTCCTTCATCGTCTAAAAACGCTTTTGCCGAGGGAGATGCAGAGGAGGGAAGCATAATCATTTGGCGTTTAAAAGCGTCGTCAAGAGCTTTGATCAGAGGCGGGAGCGAAGAGTATCGTGGACCGCGCGACCCATACGACGAAAGCTGGCGGGGCCCCGTCATTTCCAATGCGAAAAACGTGATATCCTGGCCGATCATCGCACGCCCTTTCCCTCCTTCCAATGAAAACGAGACGATGTTCTTGAATGGCGGATTCTCGCCTTCCGGAATGAACCCGACGCTCGTTTCGTTGATGCGGACATAATAGTTTGGAGCATCGCGACTCACGGTTTCGAAGAACTCGTCGCATAGCGATTCTGCGGACACGGAGGAGCGACGATTGCGGGTCGATTTGGATTGTTCGGTTTGATTTCTCGCAAAAGAACGTGTTTCGGAATGCGACGATCTTGAACGGGAGAAGGATGAACCGCCGGACACGGCACTCGTCTCGGATTCCGGCAGACAGACGCCGAATACGGCGGCAATGGCGGCCAACGCCGTCACGACGTATGCGCACCGCCGTTTCAAGGGCACATTGAGATCGTCGGCGGCATCGGAGCCGGCATCGCTTCTGGCGGAAATCCTTGCCGTTTCGTATCGGCGCCACCGTGCGTCGAGAGGATCGAACATATGCGTTTTCAACCACCAAACCGGACGGACGGAGGCCGGGGCGATTTTGAGGAGATGAAATCCTTTCACGACAAGCCCGGCAATCGACCGCAGCAGGAACCACACGCTTGCCAGAACGAAACAGCCGGACGGTCGGAGAACGTTCTTCCAGGCCATCGAAAGGCCGACTCGAACCGCTTTTGGGAGACACTTTGCTGATTTTCGCAGCGAACGTTTCTGGGAGTGCGAGTCCGCCTCGGAAACATCATCTGGTCTTCCGGGTGACTCTTCCGGCATCGCTTTTCCCGGGATGTCCGTTTCCGGTTGCGGTTCTCCGACAGTCGCCGCCTGTTCCGGTGAATCATCCGATTCCGGCAGGGCGACGCAAAACGACTTTCCGCACGTCGGGCATTCGACTTCGCCGCCGGCAAGGGACGAGTCGGCGACGAGAACCTGTCCGCAATGGGGACAGGCGATTTCGATGGATTCAGTTTCTTCGCTCATGGCGATTCTCCCGAATTGCGAATTACTTCAAGGCGGCCTTCTCGATCTCGAGACGGTCTTTCAGGGACGTGTAGAGAACCGTGGGGCTGACCTCGTGTGAGGCGGACAGATACACTTCCCGTTCGTTCTCCTTCCATTCCCGTCCGTTTTGCCGTTTTGTCACGACCGAGTTTTCAAGCAGGGTTTCTCGTATCCAGCGATCGGACTTGATGATCTGCCCCGGCTCCCAGTCTTCGACGTCTTTTCGCGATTTGGGAAGCCGCAGAACGTAGTTTCCGATCCCATTCCCACCGCCGAACCGTTCTCTCATGTAGTACCAGAAGAAACGGTCCTGCCGCGTGTCGCCTTCCCATTTCATTTTTGTCGAGTCCCGCAAGACGATCGGAATCTCCCCGAACTCGATTGCCTCCAATTCGACCGTCCAAAACAGACGTCCGCTCTTCACGTCGCGGACGGCGAACGAAACCTCGTCCGGAAACGCCTGGTACGCGCAATGGATGTAGTCTTTGTAGAGTTCCGATCCAAGAGAGTTCTTCCAGAGTTTTTCTTCGAACGTCCGGACCTTCCGGAACTTGTTCTGGTCTTTTTCGAATTGCAGCGAGGCGGCCAAATCCAGTTCGTGTTCGTTGAATCCGGGTTCGAGAACGGCAGCCGACCGGCATCGATCCTCGATGTCCGAGAGCTTCCGGATCGCCGCATCCAATTCGGCGGCAAATTTGGCTTTGTCGTTGCCTCGGGCGGCGCTGACGAGGGAATTGAACCAGCTGCTTCCGACGCATTCGCTGACGATATCCCCGAGCGCCTCTCCGGGCTGGACGTTTGCGAGATGCTTTTTCGCGGCTTTCAGCAAGACGGTCAGCCCCACGAGATTTCCCTTGTTTTTGACCATCCGGTTGAGCAAGACGTCGCGCTTGTCGCGAGGCGGCACGATGTCGAGATTCGGAGAGGTTCCTTCGGGCCCGCGATGAGCGAGCGCAAGTGCGTCCCCTTCGGACGGGAACAGCATGTAGTAACCGCGAAGCGCCGGTCGTTCGTTTGCCCCGTCTTGGACGTTCAACCCAACGAACCATCCTTTCGAAAGCAAGAACGATCCGGAATTGAGTTTTGAAATCTTTTCCTCCGCCACTCCGGATCGAAAGACCCATAGCATCATGTTCCGAGGGTATGCTTGCCCGGGAAAGCAAGTCTTGCGGAACGATTCCTCCCAGTTCCTGTCCTGCTTCTTCCATGGTGCCTGCGGCCAATCGCTGCCTTGATGCGTGTAGTAGCTTCCGGTCGTGGGAAGGTTTCCGACCGTGTTACAGTACTCCCAGTCGTAACCTTCCGCGTTGACGAGGTCAAGTTTGATGGCGATGCAATCAGGGTTGTCGTCGACCTTTTCGTAAACGGTGTCGACCTTGAACACCGTTCCGTCGGGAATCGCGTGATACAGAAGACGCGCTCCCCACGGCTGCGGCAATCCCTTCTCAAACATCTCGTTTTCGAACTTTGCTTTCTTGACGGAAGTCATGCCGCCGTCCCTGTCGAAAAACGCTGCCACTTTGCCGGGATCGAACGTGAAATCCGAAAGCGATGCCGTCTTTGGTTGGGCGGCTTGTGCCGATGCGGCAATCGCCAACAGAATCGAAATGGTTGCGAAGGTCGTTCGCGCTCGCCAGTTTCGAACGTGTGTATCAGTTGCGTCGATGTGGGAAGAATTGGTTTTCATGTTCTTTCAGGGCTTCTCAGGGCTCGGGTCGGGATCGCGGACGCGCGCCACGCGGGATCCCGTCACGTTCATACGTTCCGCGAGGAGCAATCTGACAACAAAAAAGGCGAGCCTCTTTCCGATGTCCTTCGCCGAGGCCCTGAGAAGCCCTGAAAGAGACGCGAAAAGAGGCGCGCGGTGCGCACTCTTCTTGCACGTGTCGTCTTTCGTGAAGTTTCTCAGGTTTCGGCGAAGCGACTGCTATGCAGAAAAGCAGATTCTGTGACGGGGGCTACTGGGTGGCGGGCATCTCCGGTCGGGCCGCGCGACGGAGCGTCGCGCGGAACGGGATGCAGTCTACCAAAAGCCTGCGTCTCCTGCAAGGGCCGATTTGCGCCGGAAAGCGGCAATCGCATCTCCGATTCCGGCTCGACCACTTCCGCTGCGGCTTCGCCGCCCGGAGAAGGCCGGAGCAGGAGGCCTTCTCTCGCGCGCGACTCCAGGATCAGCGGACGGTCCAGACGGCCTGCTCCGCGCCGGCGAAGCGGAGCTTGGCGGCCGTGGGCGAGGCCTTCCGGCCGTTCACGGTCACGGATGCGAAGTCGTCGTAGAGGACGAAGGAGACGGCCTTCGCGGGGCCGTAGCCGTCGCGAACGAGGGCCGTGGAGATCGCGAGCGTGCCGTCCTCGGCGATCTCCGCGTGGACGGAGAGCTGCGAGCGCGCGCCCTTCCGGTAGTCGAGCGTGTGGCCGTCGTCGAAGACGTAGTCCGTCCCGGCGGCGCGCTTCGTGGCAATGCCCTCGCGCGGCTTGCGCAGGAAGACGTGAAGCTCGACCTTCGCGCCGTCCCAGCGGTGGTCGGCGCCGATCTCGCCGGGCTGCATCGGGACGATCTCGCCCTCGCGGAAGTAGATCGGCGTCGTCTCGCGCGAGGTCCACCGCTCGAAGGTGCGGTCGCCCTCGACCCACGCGCGGTCGATCGCCGAATACCAGCCGCCGGGCGGCAGGACGACGACGGGGGCGGCCTTGTCGACCTGCGGTCGCTGCAGCACCGCGGGCCCGACCATGAACTCGGCGTCGAGCCGGTCAAGCTTTGCGTTCGGGGTGGAGTCGAACTCGTAGAAGACGGGGCGCAGGATCGGGTCGCCGACCTCCTCCTGCTGCGCGAAGAGCTGGTAGAGGTAGGGCCGCATCTTGTAGCGCAGGCGGGTGTATTCGAGGAGGACGTTGCGATACTCGCTGTCGAAGTTCCACGGCTCCTGGCGGACGGTCCCGCGGCAGGAGTGGTTGCGGAAGAACGGGAAGAGGAAGCCGGCCTTGTACCAGTCGACCATCAGCTGAGGCGTCGTGTTGCCCATGAAGCCGCCGGCGTCCGGCGCGTTGAACGGGATGCCGGAGAGCGAGAGGTTCACGCTGCACGGGATCGAGGCCTGCAGGTAGTGCGCGTTGGAGGAGTTGTCGCCGGTCCAGATCGCGCTGTAGCGGTTGTGGCCGATAAAGCCCGAGCGACAGATCATGAACGGGCGCTCGCCGGGGCGCGCCTTGAGGAAGCCCTCGCGGCTCGCCTTCGCCATGCCGGTGGCGTACTGGTTGTGGAAGGCCGAGTGCGGCTTGCGGCCGCGGTCGAAGCGCATCGCGTCGTAGTCGACGTGCGCCGTGGCGGGGTCGTTCATGTCGAGCCACGCGCCGGCGACGCCGCTCTCGCGCGCCCACTTCGCGAGGTGGTCGCGCCACCACGCGCGGCCGGATCCGATCGAGAAGTCGGGGAAGAGCGTGTCGCCCGGCCAGACGCGGCCGATGAACGGCGTCCCCTCGGGCGTCCGGCACCAGACGTCGGCCTTGTCGCCGTCCCGCTTCGGGCCGTAGGCGTCGTCGTTCTTCACGCCGGGGTCGAGGATCGGGACGAGCTTGCGGGCGAACTTCCTCTCGAGCGCGGCGGTTGTCCTCGCGATGTCGGGGAAGAACTGCTTGTTCCACGAGAAGACGCGGTAGCCGTCCATGTATTCGATGTCGAGCCAGAGCGCGTCGCACGGGAAGCCGTAGCGGGCGAGACCGTCGTTGAGCATCTCGAGGTCTTCGTCCTTCTCGTAGCCCCAGCGGCACTGGTGGTAGCCCAGCGCCCACGCGGGCGGCATCGGCGTGCGGCCGACGAGCGCCTGGAGCTTGCGCGTGACCTCGCGCGCCGACGCGCCGGGGATCACGTAGAGCTCGGGCCGGCCCTCGTAGGCGCCCATCCAGAAGAGGGCGGACTCCTCGTGCGCCTGGAGGCGGTCCTCCGCGCCGTGGCCGCCGCCGATGGCGCCGACCTTCTCCGCGGCCGTGCAGGCGAACGTCATGAACGGGTTGTCGAGCAGGAGTCCGACCCAGCCCCTGCCGGGGACCTGCACCAGGAGGTAGGGCACCGAGACGTACATCGGGTCGGGGTTCTCCTCCGACCAGACGCGCCAGTGGAAGTCGGCGGCGACGTCGGTGTTCCAGAAGTTCGTGCGCAGGCCGCTCCGCTCCATCCCGAACATCTTCTCGCCGAGGCCGTAGTAGCGGGCGCCCTCCGGCGCGGCGAACGCGAACAGCGACGCCTCGCCGCACTTGCCGAAGGCGCGCCCGGCGGGCGCTTCGAGCAGCGTCGCGCCGTCCGAGCCCTTGAGGACCCAGCCGCCGCCGGGGAGCAGCTCGAGCGAGGTCTTCCCGGACCTGGCGGGCTTCGCGTCGAGCTCCGCCTGCGACTCGCGGGCGGCCCAGCCGGCGGGGCCGGAGACGGCGACGTGCCAGACGTCGTCCCGGAGGCGGCGGACGGCGAAGTCGATCTTCGCGCTTCCGATTCTCGCCCTGCCGGGGCGCAGGTCGGAGGCGAAGGCGAAGTTGGCGGGATACGGGTGCTTGTGGAAGAGCATGGCGGGATGTGGGTTGGCGTTTGTAACGAACAAGCATTCTACCCGACCGCTCCGCGGCGCGCAAGTCCTCGGCGGACACGGCACAGGGCCGACGCATCTTCCCCCGCCATCCCCCCTTTCCCCCATCGCGTTGACCGCCGCGCTCCGCGCGGCTCTGTTTCACGCGAATCTCCGCTCCCGAAGAAACGAAAGCCATCAAAATCACGCACGGTGGAATCGCATTGGATCACCCGTGAAACCGTACTCTCCGACCGTGGTGCGGGAAGCGGCTCCGGTGGGGCGAGCACTCCGTGCGAGCCGCCGAGACCGAGCATGTCGGCGCGGCAGGCGGGACCGGCGAAGGAACGGAAGTTACGGTCGTGACGTAAGGGAGGCTCAGGTCGGTCCCGATATCGGCCTCGCGGCTTCTATTTTTGCGAAACCGTCAATTTTCGTCCTGGAAGGCCAAGAGGCGAAGCCCATAGCCCGGAAGGCGCTCGCTCTGACCTATTCCGGCCCGGAACGCGGAGCGACAGGTCCGCGCATTGCTATTGCAGCACCCGCCGCGAAGGACGCGGGTGTGACCCGAGGCCTGAAGCGCTGCGTCATTGTCGAGGTTTCCGTCTGGATGATTCTGCCAAGCATTGGCGCACCATTCCCATACATTACCGTGCATATTGAGGAGTCCCCAGGCGTTCGGCGTCCTCGGTTCCGTTGCGGAATGCGTCACGGCTCCGCTGTTCAACGAATACCAGCCCATGTCTTGGAGCCGCCCTTCGCCCCTGTCTTTCGTCCGACCGTAGTCGCCCGTTCCTTCCGCACGGCAGGCGTATTCCCATTGTGCCTCCGTAGGAATCGCGAAATGCAATCCGGCGGATATCACGTCCGCGCGCTCGTTGATCTTCTTCACGAACTGCACACAGTCGTTCCAAGAGATGTTTCCCATCGGATGCAGACCGCTCGTGCCATTATGGGGCTTGATTTCGTCGCCCATGACTTCCCTCCAAAGCATCTGCGGCAACTCCGTCTCGCCCATCCAGAAGCCTTTCGGGACAGTCACATGCAGCATTGGCCGTTCGTCGGAATCGCCGTTGTCGCTTCCCATCTTAAACGACCCCGGTGGACACCAGCGAAGCGGAACGGAGATGCCGGCGATGGTCGCGATGTAGCGCTCGCCGGCAGCATGGAAGGATGCGTTCTCTAAACGCATCGCCTCAGCGGTGCCTTGGGAAGGTCTCGGCGAGCGCGCCTCGGCGGCTTCAGCAAACTCCGCTACCCCCGCTGACTCCGTGTGAGAAGGATCATAATCGGAAGAGAAGTCAAGATTCGCGGCATTGCGGAGTCCCTCAATGTATTTGCGCTGCGTCTTCATCACGGCCTCGGCGCGGATGGACTCGATAATCTGCGGGCGGAAGTCCTTGATCGTCGGGATGTGGGCGGGGATCTTCTCAGTCACCTTGATGATGTGGTAGCCGAACGAGGTTTTCACCACTTTGCCGATCTCGCCGACGGGCTGCTCGAAGGCGGCCTTGTCGAACTCCGGCACCATCGCGCCGCGGCCGAACGTGCCGAGGTCGCCGCCCTTGGCCTTGGACGGGCAGTCGGAGTTCTCGCGGGCGAGTGCGCCGAAGTCCTCGCCGGCGAGCGCGCGCTTGCGGAGATTCTTGATTTTTTCGAGCGCCGCGGCGTCGTCCTCGGCCTTGTCGACCTTCACGAGGATGTGCGAGGCACGTACCTGCTCGGGGACGGCGTTGGTGAGAGAGGGGCGCGTCTTGAGGCCCTCCTCGAAGCGGGCCTTGATCTGACTCTCGGTGATCGAGTTCTCGGCGGGGGCGGCCTTTTCGAACTCGCGGAACTTGACCTGGAGGAGGATCTGGTCCTCGATGTCCCTCCGCACGCGCTCGACGGGCATTCCGAAGCGGGCGGCAATTGCGGCGATGTCTGTTTCGCCGTTGAGGGCCGTCTTGAAGAACTCGGCGCGGTCCTTGTCGGTTGCCTTCACGCCCTTGGCGTGGAGGTCGCGGAGGATGAGGTGCTTGTCGGCGAGCTGGCGAGCAACGTTGCGGCGGATCTGGTCTGCATCCTCTGACGAGGTCTCGGAACCAGACTGCGATCCTGTCCGATCGAGCTGGGCCCGGACTGCTTCGTCGACCTCGGACTTGAGGACGGCGGGCTCGCCGTCGATAAAGACGGCTATATCGGCAGGATTATAGTTAAGAGTGTTGGATTCTGGTTTTGCATTCGTCGACAACACGGAGGGAGTCGAAACCGGGACTTTCGGTTCAACAACCGGTTGCTTCTCGCCCTCCAAAGCAGGACGGAGCCTCACGCCAATGGAAAACACCAGGACTGCCACAAGCAAAGAAAGTGCAACTTTGGGATGGTTCAAGAACGCGATTCGAAACTTCGCTACCAACGAACGCGCATTTTCGCGCATCGATCGACGTCTTCTTCCGTCGACGGCAGAAAACGAGGCGCCCCTTCCTTTCATGCTCGATACAAACTCTGCACAATTCGAGAAGCGCGCGTTCGGAGACTTGGCGAGAGCTTTGGCGAAAGCTCGGTTAATCGCGCCAGGAACGCCGACAAGATTCTCTGCCGGTATATCTCGGACGGTTTGGAGCATGATTCCAAGATCGCCGGTTTCGAACACGCCCGCGAACGGCGGGGCGCCAGAGAGGAGTTCGTAGAGGACGCACGCGAGGGCGTACTGGTCCGTACGGCCGTCCTGCTTGTTTCCGAGCCACTGTTCCGGCGCCATGTAGGGGCGTGTGCCCGACGTGTCGCCCTGTTCGGTCGAAACGCGCGACATCGACGAGCGAATCTCCGCCGCGAGACCGAAGTCGAGGATGCGGGCGCGGACGCGACCGCCTTCCAGCGTCTCGACCATGATGTTCCCGGGCTTGATGTCGCGGTGGACGATGCGCTCGCCGTGGGCGTAGTCGAGCGCGGCGGCGACCTGGCGGCCGATTTCGAGCGCGAAGTCCGGCGGCACGACGCCGTCCGGGAACTGGCGGCGCCACCGGGAGAGCGTGACGCCCGGCGCGTAGCGCATCACCATCACGGAATCGCCGGGGGAGAGCTTCAGTTCGGCGCGCGCGGCGTCGTCCCAGACGTGGATGTCGCGCACGGGGTGGAGGACGAGCGCGGTGGCGATGTTCGGGTGCGCGAGGCGGGATACGAGCGCGAACTTCTCACGCAGCAGGTCCATCTCCTCGGCATTGCGCTTGATGAGCGGGTGGAGCGTCTTGATCGCGACCTCGACGCCGCTCGCCGTGTCGCGCGCGAGATACACGACGCCGAACCCGCCGCCGCCGAGCTTGCGAAGCAGATCGTAGTGGTCGATCCGGCCGAGCGCATTCGGGTCGCCCCCGGGCATCGTCGGCATCGAGGGCATCGAATACGGATCGTCGTCGGACAGGATCGGGGCGTCGTTCATGGCGCGGATTCTAGCAAAGCGCCGCAATACCCGCAAGAGGACGAGCCGCGAAGCGGCGAGAAACGACGAATGCCGCCGGCGACGGAGTCGCGCGGCGGCATTCTCGCGGCGCGTGGCGGGGTGGGTGGGGACCCCGCCACGCGGCCGGGCGGAGCGCTAGGCGCCGAGCTGGTAGCGGAC
>Ga0247608_10004515_pt1 | contig 15513 bp, 15 predicted proteins | sample 176DNAGHGlowgp2_FD_193490 | JGI IMG/M metagenome (GOLD analysis project Ga0247608, IMG submission 193490) | Sheep rumen microbial communities from Palmerston North, Manawatu-Wanganui, New Zealand - 1766 DNA GHGlow gp2 | ecosystem: Host-associated > Mammals > Digestive system > Stomach > Rumen ...
TTTTGAACCAATATTATTTTTATTTGCTTCAACACCATTAACTTTAAGAATCTTAATATTTTCATTACTCATTAAAGAAGATGCATAGTAATAATAAGAATATCCAATTGCTCCAGGATGATTAATATAATCAGCAACAATATTAATAATTCCACTCATCAAACCAACGATATAATCTGGGCTTTCAGCTGGAACAATATTGATTCCATCCATATATTTTCTAAGTCCTTGATAAGAACCAGAACCATAATTTCTATGATAAATGCTGATTTTCATGTCAGATCCGCCAACATCTTTCCAATTAATAATATTTCCACTATAAATTCCTTTAAGTTGGTCAACAGTTAAAGAATCTACAGGTGTGTTTTTATGTGTGAAAAAGACAAATCCTTCCCTTCCAATTGGTTCTTTAAAAATTTGAACATCACTATATTTTGACCCTGCCTCTCTATAGCCATCAGGATCAACTCCAAATACTAAATCACGATTACCTTCAAACATTTCCATGATTGAACCAAGTGTATTTGTATAAAAGAAACAACCATTATCAGCATTTAGTGGAGGAATTGTTTTTGGATAAGTTGCATTTACAAAACTTGAATACATAGGAAATAAAGCAGCAGCTCCATCAACTTTAGGAAGATCATCTAAAGGAGAAAAACGAAGTGATGCTTCATGATTGAGTCTAGCAATTTTGCTATTTTCATCAAAAGGTAAATATTCTTCTGTATTTATATTTGAATTATCTACTATACGATGACTTACATAATAAAGATCAATTCCACCAAATACACTAACTAATGTAATTGAAATTACTGCCATCCCTAAAGAGACATATCTTAAAATTATTCTAGTTTTCTTTGTATAAAAGAATATTGAATAGAAAAGAATTAATAATGCTGGTACTAAAGGAATCATGGACATTAAAACTTTATGTGGTACTGCAAAGATAAGTAAGAAGCCACCAAAACCAACAAACACTAAAAAGACAATGCTTACTAATGTGCAAATAGTAATTCTTAAAGGAATATTAACTTTCTTTTCTTTCATGACTTTATAATAACATATAATAAATGAAAAAGATATAGTAAAAACTATATCAATTTTTAGAAAAATATTTGAGTTTTGTAAACTTTTTCAACTAATCTTCAACTTTAATGTCTTTTAAATTAGTTTCTTTACCAGTAAGCAAGTAAGTCTTATTGCTACCACAATTTGGACACACTTTAGCAAATTTTAATGTGTCGTAAGCTGTTTCACAATTAGTACAAAATGATTTTGCTTTAAGTGTAATTATATTTAATTTACATTCTTTCATAAGTGTTGATCTATGTTCACAAGCCCATCCCCATGCATCAGTTAGATACTTGGGGACGATACCTGAAACTTCACCTATTTCTAATGTAACTTCTTTTACACTTTTAACATTATTTGCTTTTGCTACGTCTTCAACTTGCTTGATAATTTGAAATACAATTCCAAGTTCGTGCATTAAATTTATCTTTCTGGAACAGAAATTGAATTACCAGTATGTGGTTTTTCTTTCTTCCAAGCTTTTCTAGCTTTATTGAATTCTCTACGTTTCTTTCTCATCATACGTGCTTCTTTCGAACCACTATGAGCGATAATCTTGAATCCACGTTTTAATGCATAGCCAAGTAAACCAGTAATCTTATCTTCAGCCATTCTCATATTTGTATTTTGTGGATGGTCTCTGAATAAATGAATTGCATCAAAATCACAACGAGTTGTACATAATCCACAACCAATACACTTATTTGGATCAACAACTGAAGCACCACAACCTAAACAACGTTTTGTTTCTGCTAAGACTTGTTCTTCAGTTAATGTCTTATGATAATCTCTAAATGAGTTCTTGTAATCTTTTGTTTCATCCATGCCAGCTTCTTGTCTTCCAGCTGTATCATATGAATCAACAACGATATCTTTTTTATTTAATTCAACAAAATATCTTCTATCTCTTCCAATTGTAAGTGAAGCATTCCATGAGACATGACGTGCTAATGACTCAGCAGCTTCATGACCTTGAGCGATTGCATCAATTACAAATTTTGGACCAGTGTTGACATCTCCACCAACGAAGATATCTTCATCAGCTGTTTGATATGTGAATTTATCAGCGATTGGATAATTACCATGCCAGAAAGTAACTTTTGTTCCTTTTAAGAGGTCACCCCAGACAATTGTTTGACCAATTGCGAAGATTACTCTACTAGCATTTACAGTAATTGTCTCGTTTTCATCATATTGAGGATTAAATCTCTTAGTTTCTGGATCGATTGTTGATGTACATCTCTTTAATGTAATGGATTTAACATGACCTTTTTCATCAACTTCGATTGATTTTGGACCCCAAGAAGGATTAATAACGATATTTTCTTCTTCAGCTTCTTTAATTTCTTCATTTGTTGCAGGCATTGTTTCTTTTGTTTCTAAACAATACATATTGACACTCTTTGCACCAAATCTATGAGCAGTTCTAGCACAGTCAATAGCAACATTACCACCACCAATAACAACAACATCACCATCGATATGTTGATCTTGATTTTCATAAGCTCCTCTTAAGAAATCAACAGCAATTGATGTACCTTCGGCTGTTTCATTTTCAATACCTGGAAGTCTTCCACCTTGGCAGCCAATTGCAATATAGAAAGCTTTATAGCCTTGTTTTTTGAGTTCTTCAATTGTGATATCTTTACCAACTTCACAATTTGTTCTAATTTCAACGCCTAACTCTTTAATAATATCAATTTCTGCATCAATAACGTCTTTTTCAAGTTTATATGATGGGATACCATACATCATCATACCACCAGCTTTTGCATTCTTTTCGAAAACAGTTGGTTTATATCCCATTAATGCAAGATAATTAGCACAGCTTAAACCTGCTGGACCTGCACCAATAATAGCAATCTTTTGATCAAATTCACCATCAACCTTAGAAATAACTTTCTTAGGAACATAGCGTGTTTCAGCATTTAAATCACGATTTGCAAGGAATTTCTTAACTGCATCAATGCTAACAGGAGCATCAATTGTTCCTCTAGTACATGCATCTTCACATCTCTTGTTACAAATTCTTCCACAAACTGCTGGGAATGGATTTTCACGTTTAATTAAAGCAAGTGCTTCTTCATATCTTCCTTGAGAAGCCATCTTTAAATAACCTTGGACAGCTACGTGAGCAGGACATGCTGTTTTACATGGAGCCGTTCCTGTAGGATGTGTATTAACTCTAGCTGTATCTCTATAATTTTCATCCCAAGCATATTTACCCCAATGGATTTTATCTGGTAAAACTTGTTTTGGATATTCAACTTCGCCTTTAGAAGTACAAAGTTTTTGACCAAGTTTAACAGCACCAGCTGGACAAACTTCTACACATCTACCACAAGCAACACAATTTGCTTTATCAACTTTTGCAGTATATGCTGAACGTTCCATATTTGGAGTGTTATAAAGTAAAGCTGTTCTTAAAGCGTTACAAATTTCTGGGTTACAGTTACAAATATCGAAAATATGATCTTCACCATCAATGTTTGTAAGTTGATGGACATAACCATTTTGTTCAGCTTTTTCTAAAATTTCTAATGCTTTTTCTTTAGTAATATAGTGAGCTCTTCCAGTTTCAACTGTATAATCAGCCATATCGCCCATTTGAATACACCAGTCATTTGGATCATCTGCACAACCTTCACCTAACATAGCTCTTGATTGTCTACATGAACAAATACCAGCTGAAATATGTCCTTCATATTTTTTAAGCCAATATGAGATTTTTTCTAATTTAACTGCTTCAGGAGTATTTTTAATTGCCTTTTCAACAGGTATGACGTGCATTCCAATACCCATTCCTCCTGGCATGACCATTGAAGTAATCTTTTCAAGAGGTAAGAAAGTCATTCTTTCAAAGAAACTTGCAACTGCTGGATTCTTATCGATTCTATCAATTGATGAATTGAAAAGTTCAGCTGAACCAGGGACAAAATATGAGATTCTATATCTCTTTTCTTGAGCTTTATATTCTTCAGTCCAATTCTTATTTACAGGACCATCATCTGTATAGTGATCACCATAATCGTATTCAACGATTCCATGGACTGCCATCAAATCTAATATTTCTTGAAGTCTTACTGGATCAAAATTCTTTTTATTATTTTTATAGATATCTTCGAATTTATACCATTTTCTAATCTTCATTGTTAAGGCAACGGTAACTTCATCTTGAGTTAAGATTTCTCTTAATCCCCAATATTCAGGTGATGTTGATTTAATACCAAAAAGTTTTGCTTCAACATTATCAGTAATTCTTTTACCAAGTTTTGCATAGTCTTGATGTTGTTTAAAATCTTCTTCGTTTCCACAATATTTAGAAACAATAGAAGGATTGGACTCACTTATTGTACTAGGGTCCTTTTTAAAAATCTCAGGCATAATTGTACTCCTTTAAAATATCCTTTATATTATACAAAAATTTATTTTTGTATTTCTACTTTAATCTAATCAAAGTCTGCTTTAATTTCAAAAAGTAATATTTAAATATTTTTTATTTCATTTCTTAAAATTATTATATCTCAAATAAATTCATAAGATTATTAATGTTGTTTAAATAAATTTCATCAAATGAAAAGCCACATATTTTTAAAAAATATATGAATTTAAAAGGTTTTTTTAAATAAATATTAGTTTCTTTTTACTTATTTATTCTTTTGTTCTTCAACAAATTTAATAGCTTTTTCAATTTCGAATTTATGAGCAAAACCAAGTTGAATATCTTTATTAACATTTTTAAGTGTTACATATGCTCTATCTTGGAAACTGCTTCTATTTAATTTAACAACATCTTTTGCTTCTACTTTATATTTTGCATTGTCTAAATCATAAAATAAGAAAGTGTTTGTATCTTCGTTAAAATAGATTAAATCGTTAGTAGCTTTTGTATTCTTATCGCTAGCAATTAAAAGTAATATTCCTAAAACAATCAAAACTATACCAATAACAATCCAGCTAATAAGTGCACCTACAACAATAAAAACAATTCCCATTGTTTGGGCATCATTACTCCTATCTCTTCTTAAAATTACTTTGTATTCTTCATTATCAAGTGTTTCTTCTTTAACTTCGCCTTCAACAACTACTTTTTCTTCTTCAAGTTTTGCTCCACAACTTGGACAAAATTTATCATTTTCAGTTATATTAGCACCACATTTAGGACAAAAATTCATAAACTTTCCTCCGTTATTTTTTACCTTCTTTTTCTTTAGCTTCTCGCGCTCTACGTTCTTCTCTAGCAAGACGAATTTCTTCATTAATTTCTTCTAAAGTCATGTTTGAATTTCCAATTGATTCTTCATACCTTTGAATTTCTTTGAGCATTTTATAAAGCTCAAAATCCATAATATCTTTTGTTACTTCAAAAGGTATTCCACCCGTTCTAATGCACTTAATTAAAAATATTCTGATTGCTGATGATAAATCTATGCCAATTTCTTTAAAAAGTTCAACTGCTTGATCCTTAACATCTTCTTCAACCTTACATTGTATTAAAGTCATCATAAATGTCACCTCCACAATTTTATGATAAGCATATACATTTAAAAAGTAAATACGAAATCATTAAAATTTAATGACGCAATACTCTTTTCTAAATCTCCTTTAATATTCTTAAAAAGCGGCCTTCACTAAATATGCGAAGTTCAAATGTGTACTTTTTCCGATAAAAATAAAAAATGAACCATTTTTGGTTCACTTTATGACAAAAAATTGAAACTTTATATTTTTATACTTTTAAAAATCAACTATCTTTTATCTGTAGAATATTTAGCAAGTATGCAACTTGTAATAGCTTCGCTATGTCTTCCTTTAAATAAGTCTTTAGCTTCTTCTGGTGACATAGCAAAAATATGTTCAGTTCTTCTTTGCCCTTTATAATTATAAGTAATTACGTATTCGTTCATAACTTATCCTTTAAATACTTTTTTACAATTATGATTCATCATAATCAACAATCGATTGATAATTTACGTGTTTATAGAGCATATTTCCACTTTCAATATCATATTCATAAAATGGCTCTTTACCATATCTATCAATTGTTACAATTTCACCTTTAATTAAGTTGTTTTCATCATCTTTAAAAATGACTTCATCAAGCATTTTGTATTTTAATTTTGGATATTTATCTTCCGGTGTAATTTGAGAAATTTCATGATTATTATCGTCAATTTTTTCATTTTCAAGAAAAGAAATCTTTTTTAACAATAAATTCCTAGCTTTATTTAATTCATCAGTTAATACAACTCTTTTTTGTTTTAAAGCTTCAATTCCATTTAATCCTTTTTCGTAATATTCTCTTGCTACTTCTTTATTGCCTTTCGCTTCATAAAACATTCCAATTGAATCATAAAAATAAGCAAAAACTCCTACTGAATTAAAATTAATTTTCTTAACATTTGTCATAATTTTATTTTCGATTTCTTTAATTTTTGCTTCTTTTTCTTCGACGCTTATATTTTCTTCACTAATCGATCTAATAACAGCACCTGAAACTTGGACTAGATTACCAAAATAGAAACTTTCTGGTGCTTTTTCAAAGGCATATAAATATGCATCAAAAGATTTCAATAAATAAGGGTGAACTTTATCAAATTCTTTTACACAATATGAATAATTCGATAAGCGTTGATAATACCAACCTCTTTGACCTAAATCTATATCTTCTTTTGAATTAAATAAAATTTCTTTAGCTTCATTTATCATTTTAAAATCTAGTTTTGAATTTTGCCCGAAATTATCAGCAACATTTCCATAAGCAAGAATCGTATTTGTATGATCTCTTAAAGGAACTATTCCTTTTTCAAATAGTTCTTTTGATAATCTATATGATTTTTTAAATAGACCTATTGTTGAATAATTTGAATCTAATCGCACTGCCATATTTGCAAATGAAGCAACATTATCTAAATAAGAATATTTTTCTAAATCAGTAAGTTCGGCTTCATGATTTCTAAATATCCAATAACCTTCTTCTAAATGATGAATAGAATCAAAATTATATTCCATGAGTTGTTCATCGATTCCTATTCTCGTTAAAATTTTTGCTCTAGAAATTTCATCGAAATTTTTAAATTCAGGGATCGAAACTACTTTTTCTAAAAAATATTGTTCCTTATTTATTAGATTCATTTTATCGCCCCAACTTAAATTTGATAGGGAATTAGCAATGTTTTTTATCAATTTTGACCTTTTTTCGTCATTTAATAAGTCATAATAAAAATTAAATAGGTAAGAAATTTCAATATTTTCATTAATAAAATCTAAAAGCTTCTTTTGACTATTTAGCGCCATAAAAGTAAACTCGATGCTGCCTTTAATATCACTTTTGAGTTTTTTATTAGCGTTATCTAAAATGATCATTTCTTTTAATTTTTCATGTTTAATATTAAATCTAATTTTGCCAGTCACATCATAACTTGATTCAACAAGAATTGCTAAAGTATCTTTATATTTAACAATAGATGGGGAAACAAGGAAATTAAAGACTTTCAAACTTATCTTATCGAGTTCATCATAAGTTAAAGGCTTGTTAGATATAGCAAGTAAATATAAGGCTGCCATTGAGCGTTCATAATCCTCGCTTGCTTCACTATGTTCTTTTAAATATTCATAATAATAAGTTAAAGCGTTTTCAACTGACTTGACAATTTCAAGTGATTTATTTTTGTTTTCTTCTAGATATAAATTAGCAATATAAAACATCAAAGAGAAAGTTAAAATGTTTTTAGGTTTAACGTTTTCAAATAGTTCATCAACTTCTAAATCTGTATCTTTAAAGCTTTCATAAAATCTACCACTATAATAAAGATATAAGAATCTTAAATATTCGATATTATTCTCATCCACTGTAATTCTTTTACCTTTGAAGTTATCGATAAAATTAGATATATATCTATTATATTTAAGATTGCCTTCAGGAAGTTTGCTAGTAATGACAAAAATAATTCCATCATCATAAAGACTCATATCAGTAAATAATTCTAATATTGGATTGACTCCATTAACTAATCTTGCATCATCTATTGAATCAAGCAAAATCACAAGTGTCTCATTTTTATAATATTCTTCTTTAATTTTATTTAGATATTTAGCAAAAGAATTAATACTAAAATATCCGAAATCATCTAAATAGAAAGTTTCTTCATTCTTCTTAATAAGTTGAGGTATAAAATCTTTTTTAAATTTACCTACTGATAAATATCCTTCATCTTTATTAAAAAATAAAGCTGCTGAAGAATTAGGAAATAGATCATCTCTAATATGCTTTATAAAAGTAGTTTTTCCCATTCCCTTCTTCATTTCAATAAGTAATGCTTTTGAAGAATTATTTTTTTGAGCTAAAGATTTAACTTCTTCTTCAAGAAGAGGTATTGGAACATAATTAATTGAAAATGGTTGATTGTAAAGTTTAGAATTTGTTCTGCTTCTAAACCAATCTACAATTTGAGAAAAAGAATGAATATAATCGTGATTTCCATTATATAAAGTATCGTCTTCATCAATTTCAGAAAGTAACGATTTAACAAATCCATATTTTGCTTCGTTTTTTATTTTGTTACTTAAAAAACAAACACAAAAATCTTTAACATTTCTTTTTTTGTTTTTAATTAATTTTCTAAATGATTTAATTTCTTCACTTAAATATATGATCTATCAATGTCTAATGCGCCATTTTCTTTTCTAGGAACATTATCGTTTATAACCAAAACAAAAAGCTCAGATTGAGGAATCACAACATTCATATGTTCAAGAAAATTATGCTCATCAGTTTCTGGACCACAATATGGTCTATATCTATAATTCTCTCTAGATAAGAGTTCTCTTAATTCTTGCGCAACAGCTCCACTTCCAAGTTCGCTATTTGAACCATGATAAGCAATAAAAACAGAGTACATATTATGCCTCCTTTGCTTCTTGAGCTTTTTCTTTATGAGCAATAAAATTATCCATCAATGTATAATCCCATTTTATTACATCTGCTCCACCAAATTTATATTTATTAAAAAGCTCATAATATTCGACTAAGCCATAAGAGGAGGCAATACATAAATGATAATTAGGCTCTATTTGATTTAAAGCTTCTTCGCCTTCTTTTGTGCTTTCATTAATTTTTAAGAAACTTGAAATTTTTAATGGTAAGACTCCACAAGAAAGTTCAAAAGCATTCCATCTTTCGTGTTCTATAAAAGCTAAAACATCTCTAGCAGAAAATTTTTCACTAGGCGTAATTAAACGCTTAATGCCATTATTATCATCTTTAATATATTTTTCTTTATAATTATTCTCGCTTAAATTTAAAAGATGAGCTTTAAAATTTAAAGATAAAACTGCATAAATATTTGACTTTTGCTTAGTTTTTGGTAATTCTTGCCATAATTTTTCAATATCTTCATTCTCTTTTCCTTGATATAAATAATGTTCAAACTTTGCTTGTGAATATACTTCATTAAGCAACACATTTCTATATGTGAAAATATCTTTTACTTGTCCCATGTAAATGACGTCTTTTGCCTTATTAAGATTTGCATCACCAATTGCATTCCTTACAAAATAATAATTAAATGCATTTTCTATAGTTGATAAACTCTTCTTTATAGCATCAGCAATCAAAGAGTTATACATATCTGAATTTAGCGAAATGAAAAAGAAATTAATTTGTCTAGTTTTATTTTCTTTAATTCTATTTTTAATTTCATCATAAATCGAATTAATAAAATCTCTATCTTCAATATTAGTATTTAAATGAAAATCAACATTAGAAATATAGTCTTTTGGTAAATCTAAATATTCATGCTGATTAAATGAGGCTTTATTATATTTAAAAATTCCATTATTTAAATCGATCGCTTTTAAACGAATATTTTCATCATAAATATGTACCTTAATTTCTAAAGGTGAAAGAACGAATTTTCCATCTTCTGTTTTGATTTTTTTAGCAAATTGATTATTAATTAATGTGTCTTTAAGAAGTGCTTGATTCACTTTTCCAAAACCTAAAAAATATGCATGGATATCAGCATTTTCAATAGTGCAATCATCGTTGATAAAACGCAAATTATCGTTTTCTAAGTTTCTAATTAACCCAGCAAAGTCATAATCTCGCATCACTAAAAGTGAATTAAGATTATATTTATTAAAAGTTCTTAATTTTCCTTTTGTGATATCAAGATTAGTTTCGGGATCATAAATCTTATTTGTTATATATTTATCCTGAACATTATTAACACACATGATAAATCTAGCGTTGTTTCTATTCAATTTTTCATCATTTAAAAATCTTATAACTTCACTAGAAAACTCATCGTTTTTCTTATCATCTTCAAAAAAAGTTAATATTGTATATTCCCTAGATTTATAACGTGTGAGTTTACTAATAGTTTTAATATAATCGCTCTTAAGTTTATATGGGTACTCAACAAAACTAATTTTAAATTGATCGATAAATGTTTTTTCATCTACTCTTTTAGCTAAAATTGAACTATCAAGTACGACAATCATCTTAACTTTATTGTCTTTAAAATTTTTAATCATTTGTTTTGCATCATCGTTAAAACCAAAAATTAAAACAATCTTTTTTCCATTTGCTACTACTTTTAATAAACGAGAAAAATTCTTTATAGCAATAAAAATTAAATAAATTGTTAAACTTGTTAAAGCAACAAATGAAACTAAGTAAGCTCCATAATAAGCAATTAAAATAGCAATATCTTTTTCTTTAAGTAAAGCAAGCATATCTTTATTAAAAGAAAGCTTAATAATATCAAAAGCGTCACTAAAAGAATCTTTAGTGATATCCCAAAAATTCATATCACTAAGATAAATTAATCTAGTAAAAATCATTAAAAGGAAGGTCGCAACTAAAAGCAATGGATAAGCAACAGTATCCTTAAGCGTTAAAGTTTTATATCTTCTAATTTTCGAAGCAAGCAAAAAAAGCAGGCTTAATTCTACTATATAAAATATGATAGCTACAAAGATTCCCATATTGTTACCTTCTATCAAGATTAATATTTATATTAATATTATCTAGTATTTAAAACAAAAAGTATATAAACACATTGACTTTATTTTCTAAATATAAATCTTTTATAGTCTCCTTTCTGCATAATGCTTAATCTCATAAATTCTCACCTAACTAATAAGAACTAGATAAATATAAACGAATAGAAAAATATAATTAGTAATTATAAGAATAGTTAATTTACTAGAATATCCCCCTCTACTAATATATAGCATCCAAGAGTCTAATTCTTCCGGTATTTTTTAAAAAAACTTGCTAATTCTTACTATTTTTATAAATTCTTGCAATAATAGTAAATCATTTGATTACGTATATCAAGTCTTATTTTTATTTTTTTTAAATATTTTCTATTTCGTTATTAACGCCTATTAAAAGAATAAAAATCTTCTATTTCTTTTCATTCGCTACTTATAAATATCTTATTTTTTTAAGAGTCGGGAATTCAAATTATTGCTTTAATTTTTCCTAAGTCTCAAAAGTAAACTTCACTATAAAGGAGTTAAATTCTTTATTTCTTCTACTAGAAAAAAGTGAACCGGTCATGGTTCACTTTATGACGCATATTTGAATTTAGTATTTCTAAATGCTTCTAAATAAGAATACAAAATCAACTATTATCTTTTATCTATAGAATATTTAGCTAATATACAACTTGATATTGGTTCACTATGTCTTCCTTTAAATAAGTCTTTAGCTTCTTGTGGTGACATAGCAAAAATATGTTCAGTTCTTCTTTGTCCCTTATAATTATAAGTAATTACGTATTCGTTCATGTTATCCCACTTTTTTAATAAATAATTAATTTAATTTATTTATTTCTTTTAAAGCCGTTTTAGCTTTTGCTAAATCGTCTTTGAAAGTAAATCCTAAAATTAATCCTTTTGATTTATCTTTATAAATAAGCGTGGCTTCTATTTCTTTACTTATTCCAGATTCATAAAGATTAACAATATCTTTAGGATCAACTACATATTCTTTATTATCTATTGAATAGATTATTATTTTATTATTTCGTTTATCTAGATACATTATTTCATGATTATTTTTGGCATTCTTTTTAGCTTCTTTTTTAATTAAGATACCTGCACTTAATAAAAAGATGCCAAAAATAATAAGGAAGAAAAATATACCTAAAAATATAAATATGTTTCCAGTATTTTTATCTTCATTACTTCTATTACGTCTAATCAATATTTCTATATTATCTTCATTTAAATTTCTATAAATATTATCACTTATTAAAGGTTCACCACATTTAGGGCAATAAAGTGCATTTTTATCTTTAATTAATTTATTACAATTAGGACAATTCATATATATATTTTCTTTTATTTATTCTTTATTTCTTCTAATTCTTTTTTAAACGTATCTATATCTATAATTTTAGCATAAACTAATATGATTTATTTTCCTTTCTCTCTATCATACATTTTAATACTTACTTCTTCTTTATTATTAATTAGCTCAAATTCTTCATATAAGTCGTAAATATTCAAAATGCACTCCCTATTAATCTTATTATATATAAAGATTTGGGTAGGTTTAATTAGATTTTTAGTTCGAGTAGCAACATTAAGGAAAGTAAAATCTAAAACAAATAATATTTAAATAATAAAATCAATAATATAAATTATTCAATTTTATTAGATTTACCAATATTACATTTTTCGCATAATGTTCGTAAATTTGAATATTCAGTTTTTCCTCCCTTTGATATAGGAATTATGTGATCAACATGAAGAATAGCTCCATCTTTTGCTGACATTCCACATAATACGCATCTAAAATTATCTCTACGTAAAACGTCATACCTCATAGAATCAGATAGAAGCCCTCTTTCAGCATTAACAAGTCGCTTATAAGTTTCTTTATCAACTCGTTTAGTTGATACAGAATCAACAATTCGCTTTAGATTAATTTCATTAAATTTTTCCTTCTTAGATAGATTAGCTTTTCCTTTTGGAGAACTATAAGATAGTTTCACTTCTATAGAAATAGATGAAAAAGTAAATAACATCTTTTTATTAAATAATTTTGCTTCATATTTATGAACTTGTTTATAATTCATTTTATTTGAAGCACAAGTTTCTATATCTATATAAATTCTTATCTTTTTAATTTCATCATTATAAATTTCTTCGAGTTCTTTATTTTGATAAATATTTTTAACTAATTCAAAATAATAAGAATAGTTGTCTCTTACAATTTTAGATAAATAAGCAATTGGCTCAACTTTATAATAATGACCTTTATTATCAAATTTATGTTCAAATACTAAATGTGTATTGAATTGATGAAACTTATATTTTTTGTTTAAATCGTCAAGGTCTTTTAATGCTTTACTATTTTTAATAACAAAATTTATATATTTCTTTTTGATAATAATAGAAATAATAGTAAGTACTATACCAATTAATAATAAAGATGCGATTATTATGATGAAAATAGTTAGATTATCCATGTATATAATTATCGTATAAATAGGCTAATTAATAAAGATTAAAAAGATTATCTACCTATAAAATCATAACTTATCATACTTATCTGATTTTCCTTTAGCTTTTTCAATAGGATAACATCAAAATTAAATACTTTACTTCTTTGATTAATTAATATATTAATCATCTCATTCAAAATATGCTGTATTTTTTGCGTTGTTTTGCTATCCATCAATTATTTCTCACTGCTTACCATTCTACTCTCAAACCCAATCGCAAGTGTTCATAAGCTCTTGTAACTTTGAGAGCTATTAAAGATAACACTACTCTCAAACTCTGCCTGTTATGTGCTCTACGATAAAAAAACTTTGAGAGCTATTAAAGATAACACTACTCTCAAACATTAGTAGATTCCATGTATCTTGATAATCACTTTGAGAGCTATTAAAGATAACACTACTCTCAAACATCGTTCGTATAGACTAATTTAATGTCATACTTTGAGAGCTATTAAAGATAACACTACTCTCAAACGAAAGACCACTATCAACTAATACACCATTACTTTGAGAGCTATTAGAGATAACACTACTCTCAAACATTAAGTGGATTTAAAACATTTATGATACTCTTTGAGAGCTATTAAAGATAACACTACTCTCAAACAAATTTGTCTATGACTCATTCAGCAGAACACTTTGAGAGCTATTAAAGATAACACTACTCTCAAACCGTCCTTGTTTACCGAAAACGATACAATTACTTTGAGAGCTATTAAAGATAACACTACTCTCAAACAACCAACATAATCTTTTGGAAATCTTTTGCCTTTGAGAGCTATTAAAGATAACACTACTCTCAAACTGCTATGGATTTGTCTTTTTAACTAGCGATCTTTGAGAGCTATTAAAGATAACACTACTCTCAAACTTAGCTCCTTGATAGATGAGCTCTTCTTGTCTTTGAGAGCTATTAAAGATAACACTACTCTCAAACTTAATAGCGGCTGTTGTAACAGCACCAATACTTTGAGAGCTATTAAAGATAACACTACTCTCAAACTAAAATACATTGCACCAAAAACGTACATTGCTTTGAGAGCTATTAAAGATAACACTACTCTCAAACAGATATTCAGGAACTTGAGCAGTATGATCACTTTGAGAGCTATTAAAGATAACACTACTCTCAAACGAAGCTACACCAGAATCCATACCAATTACACTTTGAGAGCTATTAAAGATAACACTACTCTCAAGGTCTATCAACGAAAAGAACAATACTTTGAGAGCTATTAAAGATAACACTACTCTCAAACCTTTAATGTTTAATCTCTTGTGGCTTTCTACTTTGAGAGCTATTAAAGATAACACTACTCTCAAACCACCATACGCACCAATGCAAGAATTTAGGACTTTGAGAGCTATTAAAGATAACACTACTCTCAAACTGAAAAGCACTATCATTTTTAATAAGAATGCTTTGAGAGCTATTAAAGATAACACTACTCTCAAACATAAAGAATTTACATTCAGCTATTAGATCTGCTTTGAGAGCTATTAAAGATAACACTACTCTCAAACTCGCCTTCATACGGTCTATCAACGAAAAGACTTTGAGAGCTATTAAAGATAACACTACTCTCAAACAGCAATGCTAATTCAGGCATATAGAAATCACTTTGAGAGCTATTAAAGATAACACTACTCTCAAACATTAAAATACCATTTTCAACAAATGATTTACTTTGAGAGCTATTAAAGATAACACTACTCTCAAACTTTAATGATAATAATTCACAAACAACTTCACTTTGAGAGCTATTAAAGATAACACTACTCTCAAACTTTCTTTATTTAAGGGGGTTAAAAATGAATCTTTGAGAGCTATTAAAGATAACACTACTCTCAAACCAGCTCTTAAAACAAAAGCTAGAAATGCTCCTTTGAGAGCTATTAAAGATAACACTACTCT
>Ga0247608_10004516_pt1 | contig 15508 bp, 11 predicted proteins | sample 176DNAGHGlowgp2_FD_193490 | JGI IMG/M metagenome (GOLD analysis project Ga0247608, IMG submission 193490) | Sheep rumen microbial communities from Palmerston North, Manawatu-Wanganui, New Zealand - 1766 DNA GHGlow gp2 | ecosystem: Host-associated > Mammals > Digestive system > Stomach > Rumen ...
AGTTGCGCTCATTTATCTTATCTGCCTTTTCGCGAAAAAGGACATAGGGAAGATGGCGGCACTTAAGCTTGCGGCCGTCTGCGGCGTAGCGATAACCTTCGCTGTCGTTGCATTCATGTTCGGACCGCTTTACGGATTTTTGCAGTTCTATAAGAGGGGCAATCTGTTCTTCCATCTGCTCTTGCCCGTAACTGCCATGATCGAATTCATATTTTTAAGAAGGAAAAAGGTACCATTTAAGTTTACTGTTTTCGCGGCCATACCGACGCTTCTTTACGGAACAGGATATCTTCTTAATATCCTGATAAACGGCATAGGCGGTCCGTGGCCCGACACAAATGATTTCTACGGGTTCCTTAACTGGGGATGGCCTGTGGGGATCGCAATCTTTACGGGAATCCCGCTGACAGCGTTTGCTGTTGCCTGCCTGTTCAGAGCAATAAGCAATAAGAGAGGTAAATAACATGAAAAGATCCGAAATAAACAGAGCATTGAAGCGTATGGAAAGCGTCATGAATGATCTTAAGATCAGTCTGCCGCCTTTTTGCAATTTCACTCCCGAAGAGTGGAAGACAAAAGGCCACGAGTATGACGAGATCAGGGATAACATGCTCGGATGGGATATTACGGACTACGGTCTGGGTGATTTCAGCAAGGTCGGTTTCTCTCTTATCACGCTCCGCAACGGCAATCTCAATGCCAAGGACAGATATCCGAAGCCCTATGCCGAGAAGCTCCTTTTCATTGAAGAAGGACAGTATTCGCCGAATCATTTTCACTGGTTCAAGATGGAAGACATCATCAACAAGGGCGGCGGAAATCTCCTGATCCGCGTATATAATTCTCTCCCGGACGAAGAGATCGATAAGGAGAGCGACGTTACGGTCCATACCGACGGCAGGACCTATCAGGTGAAGGCCGGAACCCAGATCAGGCTCACGCCCGGCGAGAGCATCTCGATCCAACCGTTCATGTACCATGATTTCGAAGTCGAAAAAGGCACGGGCGCGGTTCTCTTGGGAGAGGTCTCACAGGTAAATGACGACAATACCGATAACCGCTTTAACCCGCCTGTAGGAAGGTTCCCCGAGATTGAAGAAGATGAGGCTCCGTACCGTCTTCTTTGTAATGAATATCCAAAGGCAGACTGACCTTTTTGAGCAATTGCCACATAAAAAACGGGATTTTGCCTGATTTTGTAACCCTTATGTAAGGTAATATTAACTTGACTTGGCATGATATCTAAAGCATTATTATCATGAATATTTGCGTATTTACATAGGAGTTACGTTTTGCAAAAGAAAGCTGCTAAAGAGAAACAGGGCAGATTCGCGAGATTTTGCTCGGCAACAGAGAAACCGGCAAGGATCAGTCTTATCCTTGCGGCTGCGATCGCCTTTGCGACGGTCGGCACAGTATGCGTGGCAGCCATTATGTCCAACAAGAACGTGGATCTCGGCTCTGAGAACGTTGAGCTCAATGCAGCGCAGCAGTATCTTGACCAGATATCTTTTGCAGCATCTTCAAGTTCGGAAGAGCCTTCAGCCGAGTCTTCCGGTGAATCCTCTGATGAGACCTCCGAAGAGACAAAAGAGACCAAGCGCGGCTCTCTTACAGGTGATAACGTTGTAGATATAAAAGACTTAAAGTCCTTATCTGATGAAGATCTCCTCAAGGCAGTTAAGCAGGGTAAGGTCAAGGTCATCGAAAAGAAGGACATCAAGCAGGATCAGTCCCAGAACGTAAAGACTACACACAAGGGTAAGATCAATGATGCTCCAAAGCCTACAAGCACACCGAAGCCCCAGCCTACTAAGGCAACGGCTACAAATGTGCCGACTCCTACAATGGCTCCCATTACGGTCGTTAATTATGAACTCGGAATCGACATCTCGGAGTTCCAGGGAAACATCAACTGGACAAAGGTCAAGAATGACGGAATCAAGTTTGCATTCATCAGATGCGGCGGCCGCGGTTATACCAAGGGTACCTGCTACGAAGATAAGAAGTTCGTACAGAACGTCAAGAACGCTCGTGCCGCAGGTGTAAAAGTCGGAGTATATTTCTTCTCTCAGGCTATAACTGTTGAAGAGGCTATTGAAGAAGCTTCTCTGACGATCGGTATGTGCAAGGGATTAAATATCGACCTTCCTGTCGTTATGGACTGGGAGACCGGCAGCGGTTACCGTACACAGCCGTTAAAGGGCGAAGCATTTGCCAACGTTCTGGATGCTTTCTGCACCCTGATCGGCAAGAACGGCTATACACCGGCAGTATATCTCTGCTCCGACGACATCAATAACAGACTTGGAAAGTATCAGAGCCGTATCCTTGGAAATTACAAGCTCTGGTATGCATATCCTTACAGCTGCTACTGGCCTGCAAGCTCCAGCTACAGATCAAACTACTATCAGACAGGCGATACAATTCCGCCCAGAAGCTATGCCTTCGAATACTGGCAGTATTCATGGCACGGCAAGGTTGCAGGTATCGGCACGGAAGTTGACCTTAACATCAGGATCCTCGGAAAGACTACTCTGAAGTCACCTGAGATCAATATTACGAATAAATCGATAACCACAGAGACAGGTCAGGGCATAAATCCCATGGACGGCGTAAAGGCTAAGACCTGCCAGGGAGTAGTAACGACTGATAACCTCTCGTATGCGATCAGGAATGAGGCCGGCCAGAGCGTCACTGTAGATCAGGCAAAACAGACAGTAGGAAAATATACGATCACATACACATTCAAGGATCCGTTCCGCGGAACCATCACGGATACTGCAACCTGGGAAGTAAAGGCTGCAACGGCTACGGATACACCGTCGCCCACGCCTTCCGGAGATACGACCATAACACCGTCACCTACGCCTTCTTCAGGCGCAACTGACACACCTTCTCCCACACCTCAGGGCGGCAGCACGGATACACCTTCACCGACACCTACGGAAGTACCGAAGGCTACTGACACGCCTGTGCCGACAGCTTCACCGGTGCCTACCAAGCAGGAAGAGAATACAGAAAGCACAACATCACAGGAGACGACAAACAATCCTTAAGACAGGGGCACAGCTTAACTCAACGAGGTACTGCATATGGAAAGCAAGCCTATCAATGATCCCGCGCTTAGGAATCTGGAAAGAACCATAAGGTTTGAGTTTGAGAAGATCCTTCTCATAATGGCCATTGTCTGTGTGTCACTTGAAGTGGCGATATTCTTTTATTACTACCTTACGGATAATGTCGGGCAGCCGGTAAATACCTATATTGAATTCAGGATATTGGTGCCTTTGCTGGTAAACTGCGTTCTTTATCTGATCACGAGGTTTTCCAACAGATCGGAGACAAGTACCGATACCACGAAGAACAGGGTCGTATCTTTTGCGGGCGTCATCATGTGCGGCGTCATAGGACTTGCCCACAGCTACTTTATACCGCTCTGGGTTTTCCCGCTTTTTGCGATCATATTCTGCTCGGTATTCCATGACGGATTCATCCAGTTCGTTCAGGCGGGCCTTTGCATAGTATTCATCCTCTATTGCGGAATACTGCATATTTACGATTATCCCGATGAGAGAAGCTATTCCATCCTCTGCATCATAATCGCTGAGATATTGGCATTGGGCGTAAGCTTCCTGGCATTCAGGCTCGAGATCTTCAATACGAGGCTCCTCATGATAAGAGAGAGGAATTTTGCCGGTGCGAATAAGTTCGAGCACGGCTTTGAGACCGACAGGATCACGGGTGTTTACAGCAAGAAATATCTGACCGAATCGGCAAGCGAGATATTAAAGAACACCAATGAGCTCGATCCGTGCGGCATTGCGATCCTTGATATCGATGATTTCAAGAGGATCAATGACGAGCTCGGAAATGACATCGGCGATGAGGTCCTGCGCACGTTGGGCCAGGTCCTCCAGAGCATTATCGATGAGGATACGATAGTCGGAAGATATGGCGGCGATACATTCGTCATCGTTTTCGAGAACGGCACGAGGGACGAGAATTTCGAAGTCTTGAACCAGATCCGCAAGGAGTTCGCCAAAAAGAAGTATTCATTTACAAAAGAATCCGTTACCATAAGCGGAGGATATGCCTGGTTTGATGTTACCATGGACCTCGAAAGCGCCCTTAAAGAAGCTGGCGCGGCATTGTCAAATGCTAAAAAATCGGGTAAGAATATGATAATGACAACCGGCGAAAGCGAGGAATAACCATATGGCAAAGACAAAGACCCCTAAGAAGAATAAGATCAGCGAGTATAATGTAGCGACGATCGCACTCGATATCGTAATGCTCTTTTTGGGACTTATCTTCTTCATCGGTACTTTGGCAGGAAAAGGTGATGAGATAGCTTCAGGCTTCGTAAGAGTAGTCGGCGGCGTCCTTATACTGATAGGGATCTTCGAGCTCATCAATTTCTTAAGGATCAAGGAAAAGACGGTATTCGACTGGATCGTCTTCATCATCGGCTGCGCTGTTGCCATCACGGGCGTTGTATTCATAATCAATCCGCTGCCCATCATTACGTTCCTTAACTTCATCTTCGGAATCATTATCCTGATCTATGCGGTCGTTATAATCGTTGCTTCCGTGGGGACACTGAGGCCTGCCGGTGCCAAGTACTGGTGGTTCTCACTTTTGTTCGGCATCATTGCTCTGGGCATGGGCATATTCGTTGCCTGCTTTAACGGTGCGACAAAGACACTTACGATAATCATCGGTATCACACTCGTGATCGGTGCTGTCGGCGGTATCGCAAATGCCCTCCTTGCTTCACAGGCAAAGAAGGAATTCAAGGCTAATTCGAAGATATTGGAAGATGCATCTTACACTGTAGAGTCCGAGACCACGGAAGCGAAAAAGGACTCTGATACCGATCCGGAAGACAGCGTTAAATACTGATACATAAACAGGAGCCTTTCAATGGAGATAACATACGTAGGACATGCGTGCTTTGTTATAAGATTCGATACCGGTCTTACGGTATGCTTCGACCCTTATGCTCACGGGTCTGTTCCCGGCCTCTCTGATGCAAATGCATGTGCCGATGAGGTGTTCTGTTCGCATTCACATAAGGATCACAGTGACTTTGAGTCGGTAGGAAAGCCCTTTGAGCCTTATACAGGCCCTGCACCGGAAGTAACGGTCATCAAGACTTTCCATGACGATGTTCAGGGCGCTAAGCGCGGCAGAAACAATATCACCAAGGTCAGATCGGGAGATGAGACTGTCGTTCATATGGGCGATATCGGATGTGATCTCACGGATGAGCAGATAGCCGCGATAAAAGGCTGCGATCTTCTGATGATCCCTGTCGGAGGCTTCTATACGATAGACTGTAAAAAGGCGCACGACATGACAAACCTTATCGATCCCAAGGTCGTTATCCCCATGCACTACAGCAGCAAGAGATTCGGCTATGAACAGATATCGGGAAGGGAAGAATTCGTTGAACTTATCGGCAACGATGAAGACCGTGAGATAATCAGCAGAAGGTTCGTTGCGGAGGAACTTCCGAAGGTAAGAGCCCTGCTTCTGATGGAGCCTTTAAAAATTTTACGGTAATCGAATTTTGTAACATAAGATTTCCTGCCTTTGCGATATAATTTTTCGAAAAGGGTGGGAGGGTCTCATGTTTAAAATCGGTTTTTCCAATGACAAGTATGTCGAGCTGCAGAGCCAGCACATCAGAGAGCGCGTCGATAAGTTCGGCGGCAAGCTCTATCTGGAGTTCGGCGGCAAGCTGTTTGACGATTATCACGCATCAAGAGTATTGCCGGGCTTCGAACCTGACAGCAAGATCAGAATGCTGAAGGCCCTTTCGGAAGATGCCGAGATCGTTATCGCGATCAATGCTGATGCCATTGAGAAGAATAAGAGAAGAGGAGACCTGGGAATTACCTATGACCAGGAAGTTCTCCGCCTGATCGATGCTTTCACCGAGTTCGGACTCTTTGTAGGAAGCGTTGTCATTACCCAGTTTGCTGGCCAGCCTCTGGCCGAGAAGTTCGAAGCAAGGCTCAGAGGTCTCGGCGTTAAGTCCTACAGACACTATCCTATCGCAGGATATCCTTCCGACATTCCGCTTATCGTAAGTGAAGACGGTTACGGTAAGAATGATTATATTGAGACGACCAGAAAGCTCGTTGTCGTAACGGCTCCGGGTCCCGGTTCGGGAAAGATGGCTACATGTCTTTCACAGCTCTATCACGAGAATAAGCGCGGCATCAAGGCAGGCTACGCCAAGTTCGAGACATTCCCTATCTGGTCAATCCCTTTGCAGCACCCCGTAAATGTTGCTTATGAAGCAGCAACGGCAGACCTCGCTGACGTTAACATGATCGATCCTTTCCATCTTGAGGCATACGGCAAGACCACGGTTAACTACAACAGAGACGTTGAGATCTTCCCCGTAGTCAATGCGATCTTCGAGAAGATCTACGGCGAGAGCCCTTACAAGTCACCTACGGACATGGGCGTTAACATGGCAGGCTTTGCCATCATTGACGATGAGGCATGCCAGGAAGCTTCAAGACAGGAGATCGTAAGAAGATACTATGAGGCCAAGATGGCAACGCGTGCCGGCAATTCCGACGGTTCCGACGTTACCAAGATCGAGTTCCTCATGAAGAAGTCCGGCATCGACATTTCCGACCGCCGTGTCATCGGAGCTGCTGCTGTCCGTTCCGAATCTACAGGAGGTCCCGCAGTCGCATTAGAACTTCCCGACGGCCGCATGGTCACAGGCAAGACCACACCGCTTCTCGGACCTGCTTCTGCTGCGCTCCTTAATGCTCTTAAGGTCCTCGCAGGGATCTCACATGACATTCCGCTCATCTCACCTAACGTAATCGAGCCTATCTCTGACCTTAAGGTCAATCACATGGGCAATCACAACCCCAGACTTCATACGGATGAGGTCCTTATCGCTCTTGCGATCAGCGCTGCCACGAACCCGGTTGCAGAGCTCGCAATGCAGCAGATCGGAAATCTCGCTAACAGCGATGCTCATTCCACGACCATGATGAGTTCAGTAGACCTCAACATGTTCCACAAGCTCGGTATCAACCTTACTTGTGAGCCTATCTACGAGACAAAGAAGCTGTATCACAGATAAGTTAATTTAATATTTTCCGCTTTTATGCCGCCCCAAATGCCGGGGCGGCTTTAGTTTGTCCGGGTGCCCGAAATACAGAAGGTCAGGATCCTGCCGCAAAATCAAAGACAAGAGTTGACACAGGAGTTTTTGACTTTTCCTGATTTTCCTGTTGACAAACGCCGGAAACAGTACGATAATCTCATTAGTCAAAGAAAGTCAAAGTCAAAGTCAGAAAAGAGCAAAACTTAAAACGGCGTTTGATTAAGCGGAAGGAGGATGAGCTTGTGGCTAGACTGGTTGATGTAATTGAACAGATGATCAAAGAGATGGTCGACGAGAATGACGGTACTGCAACGATCTGCAGAAGCCAATTGGCAGAGCAGGCAAATTGTGTTCCGTCACAGATCACCTATGTGCTTTCCACAAGATTTTCGGGCGGAAGCGGATATATAGTCGAGAGCAGAAGAGGAGGCGGCGGACAGATCACCATCACGAGAGTCAATCATGTCGGTCCTGCCGAATATCTTAAGTCTGTGATCGACAGCGTGGGCGACGACCTTTCGCAGCAGCAGGCAAAGAATCTTCTGACAAATGCGGTGACCGTTGGCGCCATGACTTCAAAGGAAGGCACGGCTATCATGGCTGCAGTATCAGACAGGGCTCTGACAAGGGTTGATTCGGATATCAGATCGGTCTTAAGAGCTGACATCTTCAAGCATGCCCTGCTTGGACTTATGGTGACGTGAATAAAGGGATTACAAAAGGAGAAAACTAATATGAGATGTGAAAGATGTGGTAAGGAACTTACCAACAGGATAATAAAGATAAACGGTGTCACGTACTGTGAGAACTGTGCGAGGCTAATGGGTTATGACAGGTTCCTAAAAGATCCGTCCGACCTTCTGGGCAATCCGTTCTCACCGTTAGACCAGATCGCTTCTTCGCTCATGCAGATGAGTGAACTGGACTTCGGCAACAGCACGCTTACCTGCCCAAAATGCGGAATGACTTTAAGGGAATTCGAGAATGAGGGACGCGTTGGATGCATCGAGTGCTACAACACCTTTAACGACAATATCGTAAGGGAGATGTTCAAGCAGCAGGGCAACAGCGAATATGCCGGAAGGCTTCCCGCGCAGTCGGCTGACACCGATGCGGACACAATTGAGATCCCGCAGAATACCAAGCAGGCGGCTCCCAAAGCAAAGGAGATCGAATTAACAGAGAAAGAGCAGGCTGCTCCTGTCAAAGAGACTCAGGAAGCAAAGCCCGCCGTTAAGAGCGGCAAAGGCCTTTCTCTTGATCAGCTAATGAAGGCGGATCTGGGAATGCTCTCCGACGAAGATCTCGAAAATGGCATAAAGGTCGCAGCTGATGCTGAGGAATACAGACTCGCTTCAAGGCTCAGAGATGAGCTTAAGGGCAGAAAGGAAGGTGAAGGCAATGTCTGAATGGTATACGAATGACGGCAAGGATAATGACGTTGTACTCTCCACCAAAGCATGCATCGTACGTAACATCAAAGGCTATAACTTTATGCCGAGACTGGACGATAAGGAGTGTCAGAGCCTTTTAGAGACGATCGATAAGGCTATCGACAAAGATGTTTATACAGGAGGCAATGCCGCTGATCTTGATAAGAATACGATCTTAAAGCTTACAAGACTTCAGATCCTCGGAAGGGAAGCAAGCCAGATGGCAAATCCCGAGAGGAAAGCCTTCTACTACAACGATGACGTAAGCCTTTCTGTCGCAGTCGGTGCAGGAGAGCATCTTACCGTAAAGGCAATGGCAGCAGGCCACGACATCAGCGTTTACAAGAAAGCCGAGGAGGCAGTGCTCGATCTCGAGAGCAAGCTCGACATAGCATTTACCGAGAACTACGGATTCCTTACATCCAACGTAAGGCTCGCAGGAACAGGACTTAAAGTGCTCTATACGGTCTCGCTGCCGGCAATATCCAAGACCGAAGGCGGAATCGCGGCACTTTCCCAGCGTGTAAGCCAGTATGAATGGGCCATCTATCCGTTCGCCGAAAGAGGCGAGATCGCGGATTCGGATGTCTACATCATCGCAAGCGTAAACACATTGGGTGTTACGGAAGATGAACTGCTGAAGCGCGGCGAGATGCTCATAGCAGATGTCATCAAGGCTGAGAGGGCATTAAGGGATGAGATCGCAGCCAACAAGAAAGACCAGTCTGCCGATATCTACGGCAGATCTTACGGCACATTGAGATATGCCAACATAATCTCCAGGAGCGAGGCTCTGCAGGCGTTAGGGTGGCTGAGGCTCTATCACGATTACGACGATTCCGGAGATATCAGGATATCCTGGAATACCATAGATAAGCTTACGATGGATATCCTCTGGGAGCCGGAAGCTCCTTCGAGGAAGAGCAGCCAGAGCCTGGCTTCACAGAAGTTCAGAGCAGATGGGATCAGAAAGATTTTGAAAGGGGTTGATTGACATGAGGATCACCGAAGATACAGCAAAGGTGCTTGCAGTAGCGAGCATCATGGCAGATGAAAGACATACATCACTTATAAGGGATACCATACTTTTCGCGGCATTATGCGTAACGGATACACCTGCCAGGGATATCCTGGAAGAGAACGTTCCGGATCTCTCCGTAGTAATCGAGCGTCTGGGTGTCGAAGGCAGTTACGACCTTGATGAAGCGGCAGTTAAGATGCTTGCGGACAGGGCTTTCCAGAACCTCCGTATTGACGTAAAGAGGATATTTGCTAATGCGGCAGAGCTGTCCAGAAGGACAGGCTTTAAGGGTGCCGTTAATCCCGAACACATCCTGTTCGTTATCATGTCCCGTAAGATCTCCAACCATCCGGAGATCTTCTCGAGCCTTGAAGCAGCAGGCTGTGATCTCGAAGGCATCAGATCTTCGATCATTAATGTATTTAACGAACAGGCTGAGCAGGCAAGGGAAGAAGGCGGTGTTTTCGGCGAGGGTGCAGGTGACGGCCAGGATCCTTCGGATGCCATGGCTTCCGCAAGAAGACCTGCAGGTAAGGCAGGCGGCAAATCAGGTCATAAGACTCTCGACAAATTCGGCAAGAACCTGACCGAGCTCGCAAAGCAGGGCAAGATCGATCCGGTAATCGGCCGTGAGGAAGAGATCTCCAGAGTAATGCAGATCCTGATCCGCCGTACTAAGAACAATCCCTGCCTCGTAGGTGACCCCGGTGTCGGTAAGACTGCGATCGCAGAAGGTCTTGCATTGAGGATCGCTGAGAATAATGTTCCTGACGTCATCAAGGGCAAGATCGTTTACAGCATGGAGATGGGCTCCATGGTTGCCGGCTCCAAGTACAGAGGCGAATTCGAAGAGCGTATCAAGAACATGCTTGATGAGGCAGTTGCCGATCCTAACGTTATCTTATTTATCGACGAGATCCACACACTTGTCGGTGCGGGCGATACATCCGGCGGCTCAATGGACGCTGCAAACATCATGAAGCCTCTCCTTACGAAGAATGAGCTCCAGATCATCGGCGCTACGACACTTGATGAATACTCCAAGTTCATCGAGAAGGACCACGCTCTTGAGAGAAGGTTTCAGAAGGTCCTTATCGAGGAGCCTTCGATCGAGGATGCCATCGCCATCATGAAGGGATTGAGGTCCAAGTATGAAGACCATCACAAAATCCATATTCCTGACGATGTCCTCGAGCAGTCTGTAAGACTTTCCGCAAGATATGTATCTGACAGATTCCTTCCCGACAAGGCAATCGACTTAGTCGATGAGGCGGCTGCCGCAAAGCGTATCAATTACGCAGATTCAAAGGTAAAGAACGATCTCGAGAAGAAGATCGAAGAGATAAAGGCAAAGAAGAAGACCGCCGTAGACGCGCAGGATTTCGAAGCTGCCCAGACCCTCAAGGAGGAAGAGGAGAAGCTGACGGAAAAGCTCTCGCTCCTTCAGGATAAGGTCAAGCCGGATGAGAACGGCTTCACAGGCACACTTACGGTAGACGATGTTGCCGTAGTCCTTGCAAAGTGGACCGGCATCCCGACTACGAAGATCACAGAATCTGATGCCGATAAGCTTAAGAATCTCGAAGCAGAACTCGAGAAGAGAGTCGTCGGCCAGGATGAGGCCGTTCATGCTATCGCCAAGGCCATCCGCCGCGGCAGGCTCGGTCTCAAGGACGAGAAGAGACCTTCCGGTACGTTCATCTTCCTGGGCACTACCGGTGTAGGTAAGACAGAGCTCGCGAAGGCTCTTGCTGAAGTAATGTTCGGTAACGAGAGCGCTCTTGTAAGAATAGATATGTCCGAATATATGGAGAAGCACGATGTCTCGAGACTTATCGGCGCGCCTCCGGGATATGTCGGATACGATGAGGGCGGCCAGCTCACGGAAGCAGTAAGAAGACATCCTTATTCAGTCGTTCTTTTCGATGAGATCGAAAAGGCACATCCCGAGATATTCAACACGATGCTCCAGGTCTTGGATGACGGACGTCTTACGGACGGCCACGGCAGGACGGTCGACTTCAGAAATACGATCATCATCATGACTTCCAATATCGGTGCGAGGATGCTCGTCGGAAGCGAAGGCAGAAGGATCGGTTTCTCGATGGCTGACGATAACGACAAGGACGAGCTCTCCAGAGAGGGCCTCTACGGCGGCAAGTCTTACGACGAAGCAAAGAAGGTCGTAATCGACGAGCTTAAGAAGACATTTACTCCTGAATTCGTTAACCGTGTTGACGATATAATCTTCTTCCGTATGCTCGGCAAGGATTCTCTGGTCAAGATCGTAGACATCCTTATGAAGCAGGTCGGCAAGAGGATCAGGGATCTCGGCATGGAGATCGAGCTTACGGAAAGCGCGAAGGAACTCCTCGCAAAGAAGGGTTACGATCCGCAGTACGGTGCAAGACCTCTCAGAAGAGTCATTACATCCATGGTCGAAGACCGCTTCTCCGAAGCTATGCTCGACGGCATCGTAAAGCCCGGACACCTTGCGATCATCGATGCTGTGGAGACTTCTGACCCTGACGCTCTCCTTGCACAGGGAGCAGCTGCCGAAGACGGTAAGGTTATCGTCATAAAGGATGGCGGAGAGCTTGAGATATCAAGTAATTCTGTTATTCAGGAAAGTGCAAGCACCACTTGACGAAATGTTGTATAATACACAAACTATCACTTTCTAGCTTGAGATACACGGAGTAGTTAAATGCAGGAAAACGTGAGCAATGCGGCTTCCCGCTCTAAGGCGCCGCGCGATTATGATATAGGATGTGAACCGAGTAAATTCTATTTCGGATTCCTGGGTTCACGGATCATAGTACCTCTGGTATGTGCCTATGCGCATATCAAGGTAAAGCCCGACATGGAATTCGTTAATCACGAAGGCCCTATCATCGTTATCTCCAATCATGAGTCTTATCTCGACCCCATGATCATCAACCGCCTTACCAAGGCGAGACCTGCAAACTTCGTTACCGGTGAGTTCGTATTCAGGGCACCAGCATGGGGTCACTGGTTCAAGCTTGGCGGCGCTATCCCCAAGAAGCAGTTCGTAGTAGATACGGCAGCCGTTAAGGCAATGATGCGCGTCATGAAGCGTAACGGCGTCATCATCGTATATCCTGAGGCAACAAGACACGTCGACGGCAAGTCCATTGGCTTTGACGACGGCGTTGCAAGACTTGCGAAGAAAGCTAATGCTTCCGTATATATTGCCCATATCCACGGCGCTTACCTCGCATGGCCGAGATGGTCCAAGTCCGGAATGCGCAAGGGCAGGATCAGCGCCGAGTTCGTTAAGAAGATCTATTCTGAAGAAGTCAAGGAATTATCGATCGAAGAGCTTCAGCAGAAGATCCTCGATGCCGTTGACTATAACGAGAACGACTGGATCCGCGAGAATCCCAGAAAGTATAAGAGCAGGAAGCTCGCAGCAGGTCTTCAGAACATCGCTTATGCGTGCCCAAGATGCGGCTCCGAATATACGATGCAGTATATGAATTCCGGCAAGCACGACATGATCCAGTGCTCCAACTGCGGAAATGCGGCAAGATATCTTCCTACTGGCCTTATCGAGAAGGTAGATCCGCAGTGCGTTGTTTTCGACGACCTCCACAAGTGGACAGAGTGGGAGAGGGGCCTCATAAAGGACCAGCTCGACGCAGGCGGCTTCAAGATGGAGATGAACGCCGATCTGTTCAAGGTTTTCGACAGATTCACGTTCGCGAAAACAGGCAAGGGCAGGATCACGATCACGGACAAGGAGATCACATACGTCGGAACTGACTGTCCCGCTGAAGAAGGCATCCCCTACAAGAAGGGAAAGCCGATGAAGAAGTATAAGGACAGGACGCTCGATCCTACGGCGCCTTTCGAGACCAAGGTCTTTGAGATCGATACGATGAGAGGACTTGTTGCTTCATACGGCAAGCATTTCGAGATCTACGACAAGGACGGAGAACTCTACAGATTCTATGTCGACGGACAGAAAGTATTCAAGATCCATGAGATCGTAACGCTCCTCGGAAAAAAGAAATAATTTTCACTAGAACGTTTTCAGGTAAAAATCAAGCGGGTTTGGCACATTATTCGCCAAACTCGCCTTTTTTATTGCTTTAATATATCGCGCGAAGATAGTATAATTTTCGCGTTAGTAAATTAAGAGGCGTCTTCACGGACGTTTCCCAAAAACACAAAATATGAATCAGGAGTGTGAAAATCCATGGCAATGTATGACAAGAAAAGCGTCGAAGATTTAGACGTAGCCGGCAAGAGAGTTATCGTCCGCGTTGACTTTAACGTACCGCTCGACAAGGAAACAGGCACAAAGATCACAGACGACAAGCGTATCAAGGGTGCTCTTCCTACGATCAAGTATCTCGTAGACAACAAGGCAAAGGTTATCCTCGTTTCACATCTCGGCCGTCCGAAGAACGGTCCTGAGGCTAAGTTCTCAATGAAGCCCGCTGCTGACCGTCTCGCTGAGCTTCTCGGACAGCCTGTTACTCTGGCTGCTGACGTTATCGGCGAAGATGCAAAGGCTAAGGCTGCTGCTCTCAAGGAAGGCGAAGTTCTCATGCTCGAGAACGTCCGTTTCCACAAGGAAGAGACAAAGAACGATCCTAAGTTCGCTGCAGAGCTCGCTTCTATGGCTGACCTCTATGTTAACGATGCATTCGGTACAGCTCACCGTGCTCATGCTTCAACAGCAGGTCTTGCTAACTTCCTTCCTTCCGCTTGCGGTTATCTCATTAAGAAAGAGATAGACTTCATCGGCGGTGCGCTCGACAATCCTGCAAGACCGTTCGTTGCTATTCTTGGCGGTGCTAAGGTTTCCGACAAGATCGGCGTTATCACAAACCTTTTGGACAAGGCTGACACCATCATCATCGGCGGTGGTATGGCTTATACATTCATCGGCGCTCAGGGCGGCAAGATCGGTGACTCCCTCTTCGAGGCTGACAAGGTTGACCTCGCTAAGGAGATCCTCGCTAAGGCAGAAGAGAAGGGCGTTAAGCTCCTTCTTCCTACAGATACAGTTGTTGCTGATGCTTTCGATGCAAACGCTAACAGCAAGGTAGTTCCTACAATGGAGATCCCTGACGGCTGGCAGGGCCTCGACATCGGACCTGAGACGATCGCTAAGTTCTCTGAAGCTATCAAGGGCGCTAAGACAGTTATCTGGAACGGCCCTGCAGGCGTTTTCGAGTTCGAGAAGTTCGCAGTTGGTACAAAGGCAATCGCTCAGGCTATCGCTGACGCAGACTGCACATCCATCATCGGCGGCGGTGACTCCGCAGCTGCTATCGAGAAGCTCGGCTATGCTGATAAGGTTTCTCACATCTCCACAGGCGGCGGCGCTTCTCTCGAGTACATCGAGGGTAAGGTTCTCCCCGGTATCGACTGCCTCAACGACAAGAAGACAGGCAGAATCTTTGCTGCAGGCAACTGGAAGATGAACTGCGGTATCCCTGCAGATGCAGTTAAGCTCATCGAAGAGCTCAAGCCCCTCGTTAAGAATGCTGAGCACAGAATCGCTCTCGGCGTTCCTGCTACAGCACTTGCTGCTGCAGTTGAGGCTGCTGCTTACACAAACATCAAGATCGCTGCTCAGAACTGCCACTTCGAAGAGAAGGGTGCTTTCACAGGCGAGATCTCACCTCTCTGGCTCGCTAAGATGGGCGTAAATTACTGCATCATCGGCCACTCCGAGAGAAGAGAGTACAACGCAGAGACAGACGAGACAGTTAACAAGAAGGCTCTTGCACTCCTCAAGTATGGTGTAAGACCTATCATCTGCTGCGGTGAGTCTCTTGCTCAGCGTGAAGCAGGCGAGACATTCGACTGGATCAAGGGTCAGATCGTTGGCGCTTTCAAGGATATCCCTGCTGACAAGCTCTGCCAGATCAC
>Ga0247608_10004519_pt1 | contig 15503 bp, 36 predicted proteins | sample 176DNAGHGlowgp2_FD_193490 | JGI IMG/M metagenome (GOLD analysis project Ga0247608, IMG submission 193490) | Sheep rumen microbial communities from Palmerston North, Manawatu-Wanganui, New Zealand - 1766 DNA GHGlow gp2 | ecosystem: Host-associated > Mammals > Digestive system > Stomach > Rumen ...
ATCATTTTCAAATATATAACCTTTCTCTATACAAGCTTTATTGAATTTGGATTTACATTTTCTAATGAATTTTGATTCAGTATGTTCTATATCTTTATCTCTATATATTATATTATTAATATTATTATCTTTTAAATTATTTTTAAAATCATCTATTACACACATGTTACAGGAAGACGATTGCTGTGTCAGTGGAATAGATTTTAACTCGTACTCCTTATTCAATTCTTCCTCGTAAGTTTCAGTATAAACTTTTTCTTCAGGAAATGGTAAATGTTCATGAACCATTAGGTTTTCAGGATCTTTACTAAATAAGAATTCTTTTGTTTTCTTACAAGTATCTTTATGTATGATATTTCTATAACAATCAAAGAATTCAGACAATGTATTTTTTAAACTGTCTATTTCATTTAGAGATAGTATATCAAGTTTATGTCGCATCTTATATACTCTCAATGAAGCATAGAAATTATCCATTGAAGCAACACGTCCTTTAGTTGTTTGACTATCATACAATAAGTCAACAGATTTTGGATTTATATTTCTACCTTGAATGAATATGTCTTTTGTAATGTCTTTTAAGAACTTGATTGAATTCTTTGTGTCGGTTGCATACCAGCGGCGAGTTAAATTAAGAATATCTGTTGGTATGGATAGACAATATGTCAAGTCCCAGGTCTTTACATTCTTAAATGAATAATTGTATTCTTTTGCTCCGGTAAACTCTTATATTGAGTTTTTTAGTGAAATCATATCCTGTAATCAGGTTCTCTATATTGAATTTAGCCAATGAATTGTATGCAGGCTGAAAATGTGGATTGTATGATTCACACAAGGATATTATCTGATTTGCAGACTTATATACTGGCACTACATTCATATCATTATCGTAAGCCTTAGTTGTGAGTACTTCTATTCTTCGTTCTAGTAGCTCATTTATTGTATAGTTGTTAAGTTTAGATACAATGTTTAGATATTTCTTTATATAGTATTTTGCTAGTTTCTCATTTATGATTTTGGCAGTCCAATATTGTAGATTATGCTTTATGTCCTTAATGGTTAGTTTTGCTTTTGGGTGGTCAGGTAAGAAATGGGTCAGAATTTCTTGTGTATTATAGAAATTTACTATTAAAGAATTAAAGATAATATTTATGTGCCAATACATTTTTTCTTCCAAGTATTCAGTCTTTTCTAGAGAATAATGAACTTGTGGAAAATAATGTATATCAACGAGTCTAGCTTTTTTAGCAAAAGCTTTAATTTGTTCAGTCCTATCTATTTTATAATGAGAAAATAAAGCGATTAGGAAATTTGCCCTATTCATTGAGCCAGTTAGATTTACAGGTAATTTGCCATCATCATATTCATTATAAGACATGCTAATAGACATGTCCGGAACCCTTTTATTGGGTATCTTAGTGAACTTATACTCAAATATGTTTGTATTTTGAACTTTCATTTACAAAAAATTACCTTACCAATGTATATATGACTTTTTTAATATAGAAAAATATCTATTTATAACTTATATTTTTATATTTAATTTCTGTTTGAACTTAGTTTCATAATGACCTATACTCTATATGAAAAATGGCCAGGACTCGCAAGCCTTGACCACAGAATGGTTTATATTTAGCAGAATGTATAGTTTTATGTCTGAACAGAAATTTGGCTCAGAATGTCAGTTCTTGCAAGTATCGGTGATTAAGTTTAATGCGGCTTCTATGGTATCATCCATATCAAAATATTTGTATTGACCCAATCTACCAACGAACTCCACCTTGTCATTCTTCAAGGATTTGTATTTGTTATACAATTCCGCGTTTCTGGCATTGTTTATTGGGTAATAGGGTATATCACCTACCTTCCAATCTTCGGGGTATTCCAAAGTTTCTGTACCTCTAAACAGGTATTTCTCATAATCAAATTTATCTAATCTATCCTGATTAAAATACCAATGTTGGATTCTTCTTGTATATGGTCTTTTACTATCTGTAAAGTTCATAACAGCTACACCTTGTAATTGTGAAGGAGCGGTCATTAAATGGCTTTCAAATCGCAATCCACGATATTCAAGTGTGCCAAAACGATATTCATAATATTCATCAATACAACCCGAGTAATAAACTTTGTCTGCTAGACTTTCATAGTATTCTTTATCTTTCATAAAGTCCGCATTTAGAAGAATGTCAGCACCTTCAAACATTTTTTCAATCATCTTGGTATAACCTTCTTCAGGAATACCTTGATACTTGTCATTGAAATAATTGTTATTGTAAGTAAATCTTAAAGGTAGTCTTTTTATAATGTCGGGTGAAAGTTCTTTACACGATTTACCCCATTGTTTTTCTGTATATCCTTTGATTAGTTTTTCATATATAGTAGTTCCTACCATTTTTATTGCTTGTTCTTCAAGGTTCTTTGGTTCTTTAATGTTTGCTTTTTCAATTTCTCGGTTTATAATTTTCTTTGCTTTGGCAGGTGTAGAAACATTGAATATTTTAGAAAAAGTATTCATATTGAATGGCAAATTATAGATTTCGCCATTGTAATTTGCTATTGGAGAGTTAATGTAATTGTTGAATGTAGTAAATTGGTTTACGAACTTCCAAACTTCTTCATTTGAGGTATGGAAAATGTGGGCACCGTACTGATGAACGGTATCGCCACCATAAGAATCTTCGTCATAGCAATTACCTGCTATGTGTTTTCTCTTTTCTACTACTAGAACAGATTTACCTTGTTTTATAAAATTGTATGCGAGAACTGCATTGAATAAGCCAGCTCCAACTAATAATATGTCATAATGTTGTTTCATAATTTTATTCCTTTAACTTCAATATATTAAAATGATTTGAGAATGTGAACTATCATCACCCTAAATGGTGATAGCTTCTTTTTCGTTGACATTTTTAGTTTTTGCTAAAAATGAATCGGAGGCCTGTTCCAGACACTCAGCTCTTTGTGTTGAGCCAAACATTTTTACATTCTTTGCAGCATGAATGTCCCTATCCATAGAATAACCACATTCACAATTATATGTCCTTTCATTTAAACTTATTTTATTACTTGATTTTGTCTCCTTAATCTAGTTTCTATTAAGGAATGTCGTATTTGATTTTTTTTCTTCTTCTGTTAATTGTTTTCTAGCCATATATTGTATATATTTGACTAATATAGCATTTTTAAATTTTTATGTCAACATTTTTATATATTTTTATTGTGCTGACTAACCACTTGTCTGAAGTAATAGTAGCTTGTGTAAGCACTCCATAGTCAAATATGAGTATGTATAAAGCAAAAACCACCTTGTTTAAAGGTGGTTTACAAATATGTTTTGTTATTAGTTGCAACGAGTGGTGTGAACCCAGTGAGTAAAACCATCAATTTGAGCATAAGCAAAATCATCAAAACCAAAGTTAATGTTACCAACAATGGAATTAACACGATTCACAACAACATCATCATGAACATATTTACTAGCAAGCACAGAGGAAATTTTGTCAATGGAAACACAAGTCCAAGTTTCAACATTGTTAAAAGCAGTAGGACATTTAGCCATCAGTTGATTATAGGTATCAGTTTGTTTGCAATCACCAAGTTCACCAATCTGCATAGTGTAAAGAACATCCGGATTAGCATTGTCAGGAACATAGGTGAAATCATCACCAGAAACACCATTTTCAGCACAACCAATAAGGATAATTGTGAGAATGAGAAGGAGAAGTTTTTTCATTGTGTTTGCCTCGTTGTTGTTGTTTTGTTTTTTCTATAATTAAATATAGTAATTTATATGCAAACTGTCAATAAGATAATGTTTAATAAATGTAAAATTTTTTTAACAATCGGTTAAAAAATCATCATTTATGCTATTTTTTCTAATTTTAATAGATTCTAGTTTAATTTTCTTTATACATTCAAGCAATAAGTTAATTATTTCTTCAACTGACATATTATGTACATAATAGCTTTCTTCAAGTGATACATTGCCATCATCATAGATTTTAAAGAATAATCCATTGTAATAGATTCCAAAATTATAATCTACACAATAATCATCAATAATATACTTATATAATACAGCCGGATATGTTGTCTTAGTTTCTTTAACATAAACCATTCCTGTCTTATTAGCCAAATAATTAAACAATTCATCTATTTGATTTTTATATCGGTCAAGCCGTAATTTTTCATCAATCATAAGAAATCCTGTTCTATATCATATTTTCTACTATCAATAAGTATTTGCTTGTTAATTTTGATATTTTCAAGAATTTTAGAAATAACATCTTCAACTGTATGTTCAGATACATCTTTAGTTATTTGTATAGGATTTTTAATTGCTAATATATACTTATCATCCCTATATACTAACAATATATTATAATTGTCTTGACTAGGCCCAAAATATATGTGTTCAAAATAACAATTTTCATGTGCGTGATAGACAAATTTTGTCTCCAAAGCGATATATTTTAACACTTCTGTCACATCAGTTTCAGTTTTGAATTCTGACAAATGAGAATTAACATTAATCATTTTTCTTAACTAATAATGGAACTATAAAACCGGAAATACATCCAGCAATAAAGAATAAAACTAGACTAAGTTTGATATTAAATATATTTTCAATAGCAATTAAAATAAAGGTACTTGTAAAAGTACAAGTAATAAGAACTAGTATATATTTAATAATATACATTGTCATTTTTCCTTAGATTTGGTCTTCTTTACATGTTTGACCTTTAGCTGTTTGTCATTAATGTCTAAAACGAGCATAGGTGCACTATAAGTATCATTATTATTAGCCATATTTTATCCTTTTACTTGAACATTTTAAGAATAGCCATTATAGCAGATTCTTCAGATTTGGTTAAATTCTTATCCTTGTAGGTAATTCGTGGGTTGCTAATTTCACAAGCAAGTTCCTGGATATGATGATAAGTCTTCACATAAAAATCTTTATCAAACTTAATATTGCAAATTGCTCGCTCATTAACATACAATGAAATTGTTACATTGTCTCTACCAATGAATAAATTGAATGTTCCAGCATCAAAGAATTCATTGAGAACATGAAGTGTATCGTTGAATTTGTCTAGTGTCATTGTTTACCTAATTTTAATCAAATTTAACATTTTTTAAAAGTTTTGTCAATAACTTTTTTATTATACTTGTAAAATATTTTTTACACAAAAATTGGTTAAATATTTTTATATTGTTTCAATTAAAATCAAGGAGCCTAAATGTTTAACTGGTTTAAGAAAGTAAAAGAAACAATAAATCCACCAAGTCTATATGACAAAGTCAAGAAATATCTTGAAGAAAATGCACCGGACATTCTAGAAAATTATACAATGACATATCATCCATCGGAGATATTAAATTCGTATATTCATTTTGAAAATAAATTCTATAAGGAAAATAAGAAATGGACTGAAGATGATACATTTGGTTTTAGACTTCGTGATATTGGTGGAGATATTATAAGTGAATATAGCACACTTAAAGGCTGCGGGACATTTTCCAAGACATTTATTTCAGATTCATTTTTTGAATGTGATATGAAAAAGATTGATTCATTTTTTGAAAAATTGAGAAATATAGATAAAGAATTTAGAGAATGTTTTGCTGAAGCACGAAAGTATTTTGATGCATTAAATGACAATGGTTTAAAAGGTTTCCATTTCTCTATTAACTGTTATGAAGGAAAAGTTGATAATATAACTGTTGTACCTGGAAACTTCAAGAAATTCTTGGAATTTGTAAAACCACAGTTAAAAACTGAAAAAGAATTTAAAGAATATGAAGAATACTGCTACAAACGATTTAAAGATGAAGGCGCCAGTAATTATGATGCATATACACCTTCCGTTTCTATGGATGTTCCAGATACTTGGAGGGAAACTTTGAGCGAACAAGAAAAGATTGATAATGACCCAGAATATATTTCTGCAAATACACAATGTAAAGATGTCCTAGATAGAATTGCTAAGACTGTTGTAGAGGAATAATGAAAGAATATATTTATGATTTGTTAGAAATCGCCATAGTAGTTTTATTTGCTATGATTGGTCTTGTTTTAATCGTTAATTATGGATAATATATGTTCGGTATAGTAAAAAATAAATATCTTGTTGGCACTCTATGTGGTGGTTTACAAGAATTTGAAGGTAGATGGGAATGGGATGGCCCATTTGAAATAATTGAAGCAACATCAAAATCAAAAGCAGAAAAGATTTATAATAAAAAGAATAACTGTAATTATTTTTATGGTGCTGTAATGGCTACAATTATTGGTGGTGTTCCTTTTGATATTAATAAGTATGCATCAAGACAAGAAATTAACGAAATTCTTATGGAGTTAAAATGAAACCATTTAATTACTATCTTCATAGGGTTACTTATAATTGTAATACTAAATCTGCACATTTTCTAACAATAGAAAATGAAGATACAACTGATAAAATTACAAAAATATTGGGTAATGAACTTAAATCTATTGACGAAATTATAATGATAAGTAAATATGGAGTATAATTATGACACTAGATGAAGCAATACAACACTGTGAAGAAAAATCTCAATGTGGCTCTTCTTGTGGAATGGAACACAAACAACTTGCAGAATGGTTAAAGGAATTAAAAATTCTTCGTGAAGAATACGAAATTAAGTGCCGTATTTTGGATAATGTTCCAACAGATATTGTTGCTGATATTGAAGAAGAACTTGGTTTAAATGAAGAATAATTATGATAAACAAATATGTTGTTAGTCCAATTAAATTTATATTAAGATTATCATTTTTTAATTTTATTACTTGGATTTCTTTAGTAATTGCACTTTTAATTGTTGACAAATCCGAAACTTGTACATATATTAGTTATATACTCATAAACATTTTTATTTTTACTTGGATATACATTTTAAGCCATTCTGATAACTGATATGAAAACCAACAAGAAAGACAGAATAATAGAACAAATTTTTATATAAGTGGATAAGTAGTAATATGACCGCAGAAGAAGCAAGAAACAGTAGATATTCGCCGGAAGACGAAAAGCCAGGACACAAAAATACGTTCAACCTGCTTGTGAGCGACTATATCAACGATATAGAGCGCAAGATAAGGAAGGTCATGCATTATACTGATGCAGCGATTTATTCACTAAAAGATTTATGTAACCGCACAGACATAGTTGACGAAATCGTGAGACTATTGAAAGAAGACGGATTTAATGTGACAGCAGAAGTAGAATGTAATGTTGAGTTAGATATATTCTGGCATGAATTGTACATTACATGGAGAAAATAAAAGAATGACTGACATAGCACTCCATTGGTTTTGCGGATTGTGCAGAATGAGAATTTTCTTTGCAAATGAACAGTTAAACTATTTAAAGTTCTGTGACTATCAAGTAGAAGATGATAGTAAACTTGAACATGATATAGCATTTTGGTCAAAGGTCAAAGAATATTGGGAAAAGAAACTAGAAAATTTTGGTAAATAATATTATGGTAAAAAACAATAAAAATGAAGAAAGTCTTGCTGATGCAGTTTCACTCCTTGCGATTATGGGATGTATGTTCTTCATCATAGGAATTTTAGGAACACTTGGGTAACTATGAAAGATATAATATTTTATGTTCTATTACTTGTTTTTATTGGTGGACTATTTAATTTATTTCTAGCCGCTGAAGTTGAAACATCTTATTGGTATAATTATAGATTATCTTACAAGACACAAAAATATCTATCATTAGTTATTTTCTTTTTACTATTCATTCCCGAGGGAATTGGTTTATATTATATGAAGAAATATTTTGATGAAGAAAGCGATTTAAGAAATAGAACTACTTATATGATAGAGATGCCAAATAATATATCATGCGAAGGAACTTACTGGAGTGGAAAAAATCAACCAATTAACGTGAAATGTGTAGATGGGAGTTTCCACATAGTAAATGGCATTGAAGTTAAGTATAAAATGATAGACCATAAAAAGGTAGAATGATGTATTGGTGGATTTCATTATTTGCTGTCATTATATTGGCAATATGTGTTTGTTTTATTATATATTGGATAGTGGAAGGAATAATAGAAGTGAATAAATTATGTAAAAGAAAAACTGCTAGTATTGTTTCTGAACATTTGGAAGAATATCTTAAATATAAGGAAAGTAAAAATGAAAAAACTAATAAGAATACTTTGCACAATAGTATATAGCATTTTATATTATGTTACTATTTTACCAGTTACATTATTGATAGTTTTAATCACTGGAACTGTATTATGGGCGAGTGAAGATGATATAACATATAAACAAGAACTCAAAGAAACATATCTTACTTGGTCTTGTTTTACTAAACCTACAAAGTTATTTGAAAAGAATGAAGAAGAATTTAGGTGGTAACTATGGAATATTTAAAAATTGGAAAGTTTTGGAGAATATGGGATAAAGACCCTGAATGGATGCTTGTAAATAAGGCAGGCTTGGTAGTAAAAGTTGATACTATCTATAATCGTGAATACTACGAAAAAGAAATAAAAGAACAACTTAAATTATTTCGTTATTTAGCAAAACATAGTGAATCAGCTAGATGGTTGCAATTAAATTCACCTGAAGAAATTCCAGATGATTTATTCCAAATAGTTCCTTATGACGAACAGAAATGTATAGAGCAAGGTATTATAGAATTAAAGACCGAAGAAGAATATAACAAAATCTTTTATCCAAGTGGAAAGGTTGAAGAATGAAATTGGAAGAATTGAAAAATTATACTAATGGAGTATGTTGGGGTTATTCAAGTATTGGATACTTAATGAAAAATATATATCCATACAATTCAGAACCTGATGAAGACGGTTATGTTCCATTAGGAAGTTATAAAGAATATGAAGATTGTAAAGTATATCCGATTATAATGTATTATAAAAATTCAGATGAAAAAGAAGGAATACTTTGCAGACCAATGATTTATAAAGATAATTTGTTAAAATCTTTTGGGCTATTATATAGTAAAGGAAAACCAAATAGATGTTATGTGGCTAAAGTAGTAAGTTTACCAATAGATACAGATATAGATTCAATTTATGAAGTAATGCGTGAACCAATATCAGTTAAAGGATAGGTATAATATGAGTGATTATAGAGAAACATTTTCCATAATAACCGGCCATGAAGTCAATGGTCTATCACGAGCAGCATATGAAGTTGCTGGCGAGTATCAAATAGATTGTAAGATAGACAGGGAAGTTATAAAGACGGGTTGGTTCAGTAAACGATACGAATACCATATTACGTATTCTGGTGATAAGGATAAAGTAATAAAAGCAATTGACGTTATGCGTGAAAGTGGTGAAGAATATAATGCTAAAATTGATTCACTGCAAAGAATCTATTGTAATAGTGGATGGTAATATGACTCACGATATAAACTTTTGGAAAAAACTTTGTCAAGATATGGTTGATGTATTGGGTAATGACCCATATATGGCTGCTACCGCTATGGAAGGCTGGGTAAAGAAAATGGCAGATATCGAAGACGAAAAACGATTGCTTGACCTTGTTAAGGATATAGAAAATAGATTATTATCTGTTAAACCGCACGAATGGAATGAAGAATGAAAGTAGAAACATATAAATTTAGATGGAAAACTTTTGAAGAAAAATTGCCAAAAAAGAATTCTGTGTTTTTAGTTCGTAAGGCAAAAGAAACTATAAAAGATGCTCGTTGGGCATTTAGGACAAGTAATGACAAGGAATTTTTCATTGGTAGATTAAGTAATTTTGCATATTTATCACAGTGTAAGAAATGGCTTTGGTGCTATGATTACGAAATAGAGAGGATAGAAGAATGAATAAAATACACAACGCACTAAAAACTATTGCTAAAAATGAAAGTTGATTATTCAGTTTCATTTGAAGAATTGTATGTATTAAAAGAAACAGTAATGTGCATAAAGATAAATGGTTATAAATTTAACTATTATGAAGATGGAACTGCGAGTTGTACTACACCTCTAGAAAAAGGTTGTAGAAATTGTCTTTGCTGGGATAAATTAGATAGTGCTTGCAAATCAATGATAGAGATAGCAAAAGGATAACATTTAAGACGTTTTTATGATTTTGAATATGGTTTATCAACCGAATACAGATAATCAATCCTGGTTCAAGTGCTGGCATCCTAGCGTATAAAGGAGTAGTTATGGCAGTGAATGAAGATACAATGAAAAAATTAAAGTATATACTTGATAATAGTTATATGGATGATAAGTACAGATGTAATGGAAATGAACATCTTACTCCAATATGTCTAGCATTGTTATGTAGACTTAGCAATAAGTGTGAAAACTTAAAGTTTTCACGAGATACATCAAAATCAGTCACAAAAGAATTTGATTTAAAACTTCTTGATAGCATACCAGATAATAGTAGTGAATTTATGGTGAATTTTGTTAAGTATCTTGAAGATGTCTTAGTAGATTTCTTCAAAGACAAAAAAGCCACATTACATTACTGTAATATGGACTATGATGCTACAAACCGTTATTGTACATTAATGGTTGACTATACAGAAGAATAGTCCTATTCTCCTTATTGTTCAATGTTTAGTGTTCCAAGTGCTGGACTGACTGAAATTCCATTATCTCTAAATGTTAGCATTAGCATATAAAGGAAATCAGTCTTGTCAATCTTACACCGATTTGTCATACAGAAATCATCCATTACCTTGCTGAAATAATTGGATTTGATATTGTATCGCTTAGATACATTACAATCCTTATCGGTGATAATCTTAATTGAAACCACAGGATTAGGAACTTGGTTAGCCAGTTCATCTATAAAAATCTTTGGCGAAAAATCATTTTCAAGAAACTTATTCACGATCTTTTTCTGTAGAAAATCCTTCACCATCTTCATACGGCCTTGTGTGAACTTGATTCTTTCTTCTTCAACTTTCGGTGTTGCTGGCAAATAGAAAAATTGTGATGTCATTACTTGGACTCCTTTTGTTTGATTACCAATTCGCCATTTTCAATTTCAATTCGCGGTGCTGAAAATTCCGGTTCAGATTTATTTTCTGTGTGGTCTATTGTTGAATAATCACGGGGTCTTTCAGGTTCCTTTACTCAATCAAATCCCATAGAGCGGTCAATAAATTCGTTCATTTTGTTACCTCTTTGTTAATTTCTAAGTATAATATAGAAAAGTTCCTGACCTTGTTAAGATCTTTAACACAATTTTATGTAAAAAATTGTTTACTTAACCGTGATGTCCCAAATTAGATAGCCGTGAAAATGCTCATTAAAAATCCACCCATAGCAAACTCATATATTACTTAGTTTGAATTCGGTTGATTACATCATCATACATTAGCACATAATCCACATCAAATGATGAAGGTTCCTGTGCTCCACATTGGCAACTACCCCAAGCGGTTTTACACTTTGTACAATAGCAATTACCATTCTTTGGGATATAAGCCCTGATTTTATCATTTGGGTCAAGATAAAGGACAAAGCTAACAGATGATTCCCAATCACCACCCGCCCAACACCAAATAATTTCAGTTCCATCTGGCAACTTTCTATGTGTGGCTAGGTCTGGGTCTTCTTCATCTACTTCATGATTTTCAAAATCAAAATCAACCTTTTTTAAATCTTTGCTTGCAAGTGTGTTGTCTTTGTAAGCAAGTTCACTATCAATGTAAGATTCAATTAAGTCATTGTAATCTGCAGGATTGATACTTGCAAAATTTGGAATTTGGCTAAATTCACCGATATTGCCAATATCAACCCATTTACATTCTGGGTCAGCTTTCATTTCGTCAAACATTTTATTCATAATGTCTAACTTGGTTGAACCTTTCTTTGCATAACGTGGCATAGTTTACCTCTCTGTTGTAATTCCAAATGCTTGCGGAAACATCATCATCATTTCTTCATCGGTCATACTAGATTCTTTTGTAAATTCAACTTTGGATGGGTCAAAATTTACAAAATCCAATAGTATCACCATAGAACAAAAAAGAAAAAACAAAATAATGAATGTACCAGAAATCAGTCCAAATTCATATTTGTGTTTATTGCTATTGTATTCTTTAAATCTTAACCCAGGCATATTTATCACTCATTTGCAAGTTTAATTAGTTTTTCAGCTTCTCGGTCAATCCGTTCATAAAGTTCAGTTGATAGAATACTCTTTGCCATGACTTCAAATGCAATTCCACGCTGGTTCTGTTCCTTGTATTTCTTGATACAGTTCAGCATATGCTTGGAAAAAGATTTCAATGCATCTGCCGTAATGGTATTTCCCTTTTCAGCCTGTTCAATGTATTCTTCAAGAACAGCAGTTACAGTTCCTTGTTTCTTCACATTTTCAATAGACATAGTTAAACCTCCTTTAGATGTTCCATGATAGAGTGAACTTGTAATGAAAGATTATTATGTTCTCTTATCTTGACATAAAGTTTATCAAGATTATTATCAATTCCTTCAGTTTCATATCTTTGAATGTCTAATTCAGACAAAAGATAGAGTTCAATCAACTTAAGTTCTTCAAGTGTAAATTCCATAGTTTATTTCTTGTTGATGTTTTCCTTTATAAAATTGAGTCGCCAATTATCAATTTCATTCCAGAGAGTTTCAATTTCCTTCCAGAACATCCACTGATCTTCATACGATGAATCAACTGTAATCTTGTATTCATTTAAAAGAGAACTGAACTTTGCAGAAGCAACATCCATTTTCTTACTAATGCTATCAAGCAAATATAGTGCCTTGCAATCATTTTCAACAGCATCACACTGTTCTACCAGTAAGAATAACAGTTTTTCCTTCTTGTTCTTATCATCAATGATACGCTGGATTTCGGTTTTCATTTCGTTTGTGGTCATAGGCACGGTGTTCTTCAACTTCTGTCCAACGAACATATTGTTCTTGTAACCATATTCCGGCATCTTTGCGATTTCTTCTTTGAATTTATTAATATCCATTGGATTTACCTCGTTGTTGTTGTTTCTAAGTTTAAATATAGAAAATATTTTAATTGTTGTCAAGTGTTTTCTTGAAATTTTCCAAAGAAATTTTATAATTCTTCATAATGGGCTGCATCCTTTCAATGTATTCAAGGATAATCAACCTATCATTATCATCTTTGGGAGGAATAGTCAAGAAATAATACAAACCTTCCATACCAGCATTGTACAAATGCTTAACATCAGGGTTCATAGACTTACTAAACATTTCATTGTTCATCAAGATAACCGGCTTTACCCAATTTTCACTATGAACCTTTTCAAATGCCTCATATTCTTCATCATTCTTGGTAAGCAAGACAAATGTAAAACACAATTCCTTACAAGATTCTACATCTTTAAGGAACTTATCAAACTGTTCATCGTAGTTAGAAAGATTGTAAAGGTTAGTGTTGTTAATCATTGTTACCTCGTTGTTGTTGTTTCTAAGTTTAAATATAGAAAATGCTATTGATTTTGTCAATAGCATGAACTTAAAATAATGTAAAATTTTATTTACATTTTGTCAAGTGTATCAATGATGTTCTGGATAATTTCCATGACTTTTGTTTCAGGTAATTTGAAATCTTCTTCTAATTCTTCTTTTCTTTTCTTAATTTTGAGTTTCTTGTATTCAAATTCCACATCAAAAGGCTTAAATTCTCGTTCATACTTGTCTTTCATTAGTTCATAGTATTCTTTAAAGGTCTTTCCAATCATTATCTTATACTTATGGTGAACATACATCCAGTGGGCCATTCTGACTTTATGTGCATTGAATTTCAATAAATTTTCATAGTCTTGTTTTAATGTAGTTATATTGTTAGACGATAATTTTAACCAATTACTAATAGATGATTCATCATAGGCATTTTTATCATAGGCTGTAAGTATGTTTTCTACATTATGGTGACCTATGAAGAAACATCTATTATATTCTTTAACTTTGGTTTCAAATTCAGAAAAATTTAAGGTGCATTGAAAATCATTATATTTCTCAATGATCTGTTTTCTAGCCTTATACCACTTATATTTTCGTTTTATGAAATTAATCAACATCAAAATCAAATATATAAAAATATTTGATACTGTCAACTATCTAAACTTATGTGTTGTAAAATTTTGTTTGCTTAATTATTCCTTCATTCTTCAAAGCATTCACTAGATTTATACCACATTGACTAGGATTATTCTTCTTATATTGATTTCTTAAAGCAGTAGTCTTAAAATCATCATTCTGGATTTCGTGTGCTTTGTTTGTTCGCATACTTTTGATATTTGTATGCTTTAGCCAAGCCAATACTGCAACATAAGCATCATCGTCTGTCTTATTGAAATACTTTACAAAATAACTAGAATCTAAGTCAAATAGTGAATGTGGAGGAAATAGTCTAAACATTCTAAATGTAAAACCGACACATCTACAGAACTTATTCAGTGAATGACCGATTTCTGTCAATATATTGTTTGGATTTTTCTTATGCTCATTCATATATGTTTCAACAATGTCTGAATGAAGAATAATATCATCATCAGTAGTCATTATTGGAATATCTGGATATAGTTTCTGAACAGGATATAGTTTCTTATATGCTTTTAAGTTGTCTTTTGTCCAGACAAGTTCAATATGAGAATAATTGATTATATCCAATAGAAGTTGTGGTAAGTCCTGTTCCTTATTAGGAAATTCCTCTAAGGACAAGACAAATACTATATGATAATTGTATTTGGTTTTTTGGTTTATTATGGAAAATAGGACTTTTGGTAAATCTGGGTGGTTTATGCGACCTTTCCAGCTTGTTAAACTCACTATGCAATCAAACATAGTTTATGTATAAATACATTAGATGATTATTGGAGGATTTTATATGGAATTGAACGAAGCAAAACAAATATTAAATAGTTATGGTTATATTTGCGAAAGTATAAGACTTGTAAATAATCTTGACCAGTTCGTAGAATTGTTATCAAATTGTATAGGTGAAATATCAGGTGATGAATTAGTATTCAAAAGTGCTATGAATCAGCCTTATTATACAGTTAGATTTAGAAATACTGGTAAGAAATTTGTAGAGATTATGTATAATAGAGATAATGCTTATAATGAAATAGAAGGAATTAGTGTAGCAATCTATTATGATACAGATAAAGTAAGAAATGATTATACATTTGAAGAACTTACACTAAATAAGATTAAAGAAATTGGTGCAATGATTAGAGCAGCAGCTGAAGAATAATATTGAAAGAATTTAAGTAGTATGAGAGAAGACAAATACTATATCCAAGATAAAGAATGCGGCTGCTGGATGCATAGAAGTCCTTTGAAGTGTATCATCAATCCTATTCTACGAAAGATACAGTTTTGGACTAAAGAACCTTTGGTAGTCTGTAGCAAGACAGACTTTGATGAAAACGGTGTACCACACTTCAAGGGCTATGGTTTAATCAGAACAAGAGTCATGACTGCAAAAGAATATAATGAAT
>Ga0247608_10004521_pt1 | contig 15497 bp, 4 predicted proteins | sample 176DNAGHGlowgp2_FD_193490 | JGI IMG/M metagenome (GOLD analysis project Ga0247608, IMG submission 193490) | Sheep rumen microbial communities from Palmerston North, Manawatu-Wanganui, New Zealand - 1766 DNA GHGlow gp2 | ecosystem: Host-associated > Mammals > Digestive system > Stomach > Rumen ...
GTCCTCGAAAAGGGGCAGGGCGACGTAGCAGTAGTAGCTGGTGGTGCTATAGAAATAAAGTCCGTTGCCGATGGGTCCGCAATGTTGGGTACTATAGGGGTATGGGTAGGCCGTAGTGTAGTTGGTGCCACGGTACCAGCAGCTGTCGATGGCAGCAGTGCTGCCGCTGCCATAGCTGTCGAAGTCCTCGAACAGCGGCAAGTCCGCTGTGGCAATGGGTGTACAGGCTGTGGTGAAGGATATGAGGCGGTAGTTGCTGTGGGAAGAGCCACCGCAGATGCCGTAGAGGTAGAAGTCATAGGTCGTATTTGCGTTCAAGCCCGTGAGAACGACATTGGTGTCTGTGGTGGTCTGCTGGATGCCGGTACCCGGGGCAAAGCCGGCGGGACCGTATTCATATTCGTAGGAGGTAGTCAACGCCGAGGGATCGGCTGGCCATGTCAGGGAGACATTCTCGTTGTCGATGGCAACAATGGTGGGTACAGCAGGGGTGGGGCAACTGTTGTAGGTGCGGACAGTGACGTTGTCGATGGCAATGGTATTGTAGTAGTTGGTGTCGTTGCTGATGGCAATGTAGGTACCACTGCCGCTGTAGTCGCCGAAGGTGAAACTATACTCGTGCCACAGGGCATCGCCGGGCAAGTAGACCCGGGCCACCTCCTCAAAGGTGCTGTGGTTGGTGGGGTCGGACATCACGCCTACAATCAGCGGGCCGGTGTAGGTGGTGGTGACACGGCGTGCCACGAAGGTCAGTTCGAGGGTGGCTAGGCTGTCCTCGAACTGAGGCAGGGCAGCATAGCAGTAACCATATGTTGAAGAGGTGTAGAAATAGAGTCCGTTGCCCGAAGGGCCGTAATGATAGGACGAATTGGGGTAGGGATATTGTGTGCTGGTGCTGGCCGTGCCTTTGTGCCAGCAGGGATGGATGCTACTGGTGGAACCGGAGGTGTAGCTGTCAAAGTCCTCCAAGTAGGGCAGTTGGCCGTGGGGAATGGGTGCACATCGAGTGAAGAAAGACAACGGGGCCAACGTGCTACTGTCGGTGGCAGAGCACAATGCACGGACATCCACGTCGTAGCGCGTACCCGGGTTCAGACCCGTAAGGGTGACGGTGGTGTCGTTGACAACCAAAGAGGTGGGGATACTACCTGAAGGACCATAGCTCACACGGTAGGAGGTGGCAGAACCGTTCTCATGCCACGACAACGTGGCGCTGGTAGTAGTCAACGAGACAGTGTCCAGCTGGGTAGGACGCGGACAAGTGGGCATGGAGTCCACCGTAATGTCATCAATATAGATGTAGTTGAGCACATCGGCAAAGCTGAGGAAGGCCAGAAAGCGACCAGTGCCGTTGTAGCCAGCCAAAGGCACCTCAAAACGTTCCCACGTCGAGAGGTCCGCAACCTGGATGTCTGCCAAGGTATCGAAGGTACTGAGGTCGCCGGGGTCGGACATTACACCTACGGTGATATGTCCGTAGTTGGCAGAGGTCTTATAGCCCCAGAACTCCAACTGCAACGCATTGAGGTCAGCATCGAAGAGCGGCATGGTGGCCCAGCTGTAGTAGCGCGTGGCTGTGGTGGCAGCGTTGTTGTAGAAATAGAGGGCGTAGTTGCCACTATGCTTATAGGTGCTGCTGGGATAAGGATAGGCCGTAGTGGTACCTTCGCGGTAACGGCCCCAGCAGTTGTTGATTTCCTGGGCGGCACCGGTACCGGTGGCATCCTCGAAACCGTAGCTATAGGGCAGCGAGGTAATGAAAGAGCAAAGGGTGGTAAAGGTGGCGGAGACGGTATCGCTGTGGTCGCTGCCACAGTCCAACGAGAGGGAGAAGTCGTATTCGGTGTTGGGGGTAAGCCCAGTAATCACGGCGGTGTCGCCAATACCTGTCACCGTGGTGCTGCTCCCGCCTAAAGTGGGGGCGTATGTGAGGGTGTAGCCTGTGGTGCTACGTCCTCCAACCCATGTAAGAGTGGCGGTGGCATCGCTGGGGGTCACCTCCAGATTTTGCGGGGCCATGCAGTCGGGCAACGCCTCTACCGACACATTGTCGATGGCAAAGTAGTTGGTGGTGCCTACATCGTTGAGAATGGCCATGAAACGGCCTGTGCCGGTATAGCCTCCGAAGGTGACACTATAGTTATAGCAGTCGGTGCCAGCGGGAAGGGTAAAGGTGGCCACCTCCTCAAAGGTGCTTTTATCGTTGGGATTGGTCATAACGCCGACTTTGATGATGCCGCTGTAGGTGGAGGTGGTGGTGCTACGACGAGCATCGAAAGTGAGCTGCAACTGCTGCAGACTGTCGGCAAAGAGAGGTAGGGCCACATAGCTGTAGTAGGTAGAGGTGGCGTAGAAATAGAGACCGAGTCCCGACGTGCCACAACGGTATGTGCTGGAAGGATAGGGATAGGCTGTGGAGTTGTTGGTGCCTTTGAACCAGCACAAACCTATGGGGTTGGCGGAGCCGGAAGTATAACTGTCGAAATCCTCTGTATAGGGAAGGCTGCTGTGGGCTATGGGCGAGCATGGGGTGGAGAAACGCACCATACTGTAGTTGCTGTAGCCACTGTCGCTGCACTGTGAGCGAACGAAGATGTCGTAGTCCGTAACAGCCGTGAGGCCTGAGAGTGTCACCGTGGTACCACTGACGGTTTGGGTGGTGCCGGTGCCAGGAGTATGGCCTTGTGCACCTAAGTCTACTTGATATTGGCTCACACCGCTGACGGCAGGCCAGTGGAGGGTGACACTATTATCAGACAAGGACGCAATCGTGGGATTGGGCGCATCGCAGCCGTAGACGGGCGCACGCATCGAAAGACGCATATTGGGATGATAGGTGCTGAGAGTACCCGTGGTGGTGGGGAATGCATTGGAGCCTGTTTTGTACAATGTGACTCCAGAGGTGCCCGCTTTGTAGTAATACTTGGGTGCATTGGCCGAGGTCACCGCCGCGGAACGGCTCTGACGAACTACCACGACAAGATTTTCGTAGCCGTTGTAGTAGAAGGGCGTCTCCAAGACAATAGGAATCCACCCAGTGGCATCGCCGTGGGTGAGGATATCGTTGTAGACAGTCGAGAGGGCAGAATCCGGCACCCACGCAGAATTCGAGGTTGCACGGGTCATGTCGGTATGCCCCAACTTGAGGGTGATGTTGTCCGTCATGGCGTTGGCAGTGTGGCATTGGAACCATACCGTGTCGATATAGCCCGGACCTCCTACCTCTGCGGTAGTGTAGATCATCTGGGTGTAGGCGGCAGTGGTATTGCAATAAAAGGGCGCGTAATACCCTACAGAATAGAGCGAGCCATCGTCGATAGATGCAAGTCTATACTGCAATGGCTGAGCCTGAAGGGAGTTCGCCAGTAAAAGCGGAACTACCAATCCAAAGAAGTACAGAAACTTTTTCATACATTATTTATTTTTAATGAGACATTTTTTTTCATCCAAATAATACTATTTTTCACAAGTCATATCGTAAAAAAATGGTATTTTCACAAACTTATGGGATGTTAGATTTATCTATTAATTATTTAATTACAATCATTTACAAATATATACAAACGATAATTTCAATCAAAAATACGCTATCAAAACTAGTACTTTTTTTTCAATTGTGCAAATAGTGCAAACAATTTTAACATATAATTGGGGAGTTAGACAGCCACGAAATGAAGGAAAAGATGTGATAGAGCTGAGACCTAGGCATTAAGACACAACTATAGCAAAAAAAAAAGCGAGCAGCCCGAAAATGGGTTGCCCGCTTTCTTTTGGTTAAATTAGATATTACTTCACCACCAATTTGCGGACTGCGGTGATATTGTCGCCCGTGACACGGACGAAATAGGAACCGGCTGGAATGTTGTTGAGGTCGAGCAAATAGGTGGGCTGGGCAGCAGCATCGGCAACGGTGTGCTGGTGCAGTGTACGTCCTGCAATATCCATCAGAGTGATGACAGCACGGCCCTGAACGCCACTGAGGGTGACAGCGACACTAGCGTCGGCAGGATTGGGATAGAGCTGCAGACGTGCATCATCGGCAATAGAAGAAAGACCACTGAATGGAGTCTCGATAGTGATACCATTGGACCAATGTTCGCTGTAGAAGTTCTGTCCGCAGATGGCACGGACATAGATGTCATAAAGGGTTTCGCCAGTGAGACCGGTAATGGTGTAGGGATGATGGTCGACAATGATACTGGTACCTGTACCTTGCGAGAAACCTGCTGGTCCATACTGGATTTCCCATTCTGCGGCACGACCGCCTTCAGTCCAGTCGATAACAACACTGTTGCCTTGGAGGTCGCTGTAGGTGAGGTTGGTGGCATCGGGGCAAAGATCGGTAGTGAAACGGATGGTGTCGCTCCAGGCACTGGGGTCATCAAAGCCCTGACAAATGGCCTGAACAGCGGCATAATAGGTGACGTTTGCCTCGAGATCGCTCACGGTACCGTTGTGGATATAACGCGTGATGGTACGATCGTAAGAGCTATTGAAGACATGCAGTCGATAACCGATGTTGTTCTCTTCAGTATCCCAGTTGAAGGAGGCTTTATTGTTGGTGAGGGAAGTGACTTCCAGATTCATGGGAGACAGGCAGGGAATATCGCTGGAATTGAACGAACCTATAACCCAATTGGAAAGAGCTGTGGAGTCGCAATACTGGCGGACGCGATATACATAATCGGTGTTGGGATAGACACTATTGATTGTGAAGAAGGTATCGGTAGTAGTGACGGTAGAGAGCCAACTGGAAGTTTGAGCACGGCGGTAGCTTACCTGATAGGACTCGGCCGTGTTGCGCCAACGGAGTAGGACTCCGGTGCTACGAACGATGGGCTCACGAACGATGGGCATCGGGCAGGCATTGGGGGGACAAATCTCAACAATCATCTGGGTACGGAGGGCACTGACTTCGGCACTGCCGGAATAGGCCGCAAGAGTGGCGCTGGAGGTGGCATCGGGATTCTGGCTGTCGCTATAGAGTGTGATGGCACGGCTGCCGCTGCACGGACTTGCATAGAATGTGTATGTGCTGGAGTTGTAGTTGCCGCTATTGTCGTCGATAGCGATGACCAGATTATCGGCACCATTATAGATGAAGGGGTACTCGAGGATGAAACGGTTCCATCCCTGTCCACAGTTGAGGTTTCCGGAATAAACCATCTGGAGCGAAGCGGGGTCAACAAAGTCGTTTCGGCTGGCGAAACTACTAAGGGTGGTATGGCCCATGTAGATCGTGCAGTTGGTCTTGGCTGTCATGGCCGTAGAGGCTGAATAACGGAAGTTGATGGCGGAGATTTCTCCACCAGCACTGAGTTCGTCAGCCGTGATGATCTGCTGTGAATACGTATAATTGAAGTTATTGGCTACAGGCAAAATAGAAGATGTCGTATTGGTGCTATTGTCACCAATGGTGTCGATGTAAGAATCGTTGCAGATAAGGGTAGTGAAGGATCCAGGCAAAGAGAGCTGGGAGCTATCGGTGGCACTACAAATACGGCGGACATAGACGTTGTAAGTGGAGGCAGGGGAAAGACCCGTGATGCTGATGCTGTTGGTGTGGACCAATTCGTTGACAATGATGGATCCGTGGATTGAACGGCAAATAACACGGTAGTCGCCATCGACAGGCCCATGCCAAGTGACTGTAGCGGAGGCCATAGAGACATCGGTGGCACGCACACCAGCAGGACGCGGGCAGTCGATATACTCTATTCGAAGGTCGTCAACAGCACCCGGACCGCCTATAAAGTTACCTTCAAGAGAAGCCGTATTTTGGTTGAACCAATAGAAAGCGAGGCGGTGTATGCCGGTAAGGGTATCCAAGATGGCACTGTAGGTGTTCCAGTTGGTACTCAGGCGGACGAAAGTAAGATATGTCATATCCTGCACGTTGCCCCAAGGAGTTTCTAGATTGATACTGGAGGGCAAAACCTCGACATTGGGGTCGACAAGGAAGACCATTAGACCATCATATCCAGCAGAGGTGGTACCGCCAGCCTTGGCACGGAATGTGAGCATGTAGCTGGAGTCTATGGTGCCAAAGTCGAAATCGCGATAAGCGGTGGCGTTGACAACCTCGGTATTGCGTGTGCCGTAGGTGGCACCGGAGTCCGGCGAAACAAACATGGCGTAGGAGCCTGTGGCATCGAAACCATTGGTACCGTTGCCCGCAGCAGTGTCGCGGAACCAGTTGATACTGGAATTAGAAACAGTCTGCCAGTTGTCCCACTCGGTGGAAGTCTCGAAATCGTAGAAGTACGGTACGGGAGCAGGGTTCTGCATAGTGGAAAAAGTGATGGGAGCGAGGCTCCACTGGGAGGTGTCGCCAGGGGCACATATACTACGGACATAAACATCGTAAGTAGTGGAGGGCAATAGACCGGAAATAGTGTAGGGAGACGCCGTTGTGATGGCACGGGTGCCAGAGCCTATGGCAAAACCATGGAGGAGCCACTCGACTTGGAATCCCATGGAAGTATTGCGGTCATTCCATGTGATGGTGGCACTGTTGGGAGACAAATAGGAAACTGCAAGGTTGTTGGGACGCTGGCAGTCAGGAATTAGTTCTACAGCAATGCTGTCGATGTAGACATAGTTGTAATTGGCTCCGCCAGTGCTGGTGGAAATGAAAGTAACATACTGACCGGCGCCGGGGAAGGCATCAAAAGCCACCTCGTAGTCGGTAGGTACGGTGGCAAGCGTGATGGTGTCGACAGGAGTGAAGGAAGTGATGTCGCCAGGAATGGCACTAAGGCCGACGATGACATCGTGAGAGTAGGAGGTGTAGGCGGAACTGTTGGTCCATGCCCGGAATACTGTTTGAACAATATGGCTTGGATAAGAGACGCTGTCGAGCTGTGGGAGCATGGCATATACCTGATTGGAGCCATAGGAGTAGAGATACAGTGTGTGGCCAACAACCATGCCGCTATCATCGGTGACATTCATGATATAGGGATAGTTGCTATACCCACCGCAGGACCAGCAGGCAGGACGTGCTCCGGAGCCTGAACCCCAGCCATCGAAGTTCTGGGTGAAGGGCAGGGTATCGATTATGCCGCATTGGGTATTGAACGTGTGGACGAAAGACCAGTTGGAGGTATCGCCAGAGATGCAAAGACCGCGGACATAGACATCGTAGGGAGTGGAATGAGACAAGCCATAGAGGTTGACACTATCGGTAGAGCTAGTAATAAGGATGCCTTCGCCGTGGCTGAAGCCTGCGGGACCGTACTCAATCATAAAATAATTGGCTGAGGAATCATCCCAATGGACGGTGGCAGTTGTGGTGGTAATGGAGGTGGTAGCAACATTGGTAGGACGTGGACATCTGGGGAGATAGCTGACCTCGATATCGTCGATATACATATAATTAGTACCCCCAGTGGCAGCGAAGGCAATGTATTGCCCAGCGCCGCTATAGGAAGTGAGGGGCACCTCAAACATTTCCCAATTATTGAAGTTCTCGGGGCTGAGGGTGGCAACGGAAGTGAACGTGGTGAAATCGTCGGGGTCGGTCATGACACCTACTTGGATGGAGTAGTTGGCAGAGGTTTTATAAGCAGCAAAGCTGACCTGCAGCGTATCGATTGGGGCAGCGAAGTTGGGTAAAGCCAAATAGGAGTAGTAACTGCCACTGCTGTAGAAGTACATGGACTTGGTACCACTGTAGCTATAGGAGGTGGAGAGATAGGGATAACTGGTATAGCTATAGTTGGTGCCGCGATGCCAGCACTGAACTATTGGGGAACCAATAGAAGAAGAAGCGGTAAAGTTTTCAAAATTCTCAGTGAAGGGCAGGGTTGCGATAGCCACACAGGGGGTAGTGAAGGCCACCTGGGCAAAAGTGCTGCCATTGCCGCAGTTGGGCACCACGCGGACCTGATAAGAGGTCATAGGCGCTAGCGAGGTGAAAATATACTCATTGATGGAAACGTCAGTGGCTTCGGTGGTCCATGTTGCATCCCCGTCGGCCTTATAGAGGATATTCCACGAAGTTTCCTCGTTGCCCGGAATCCAAGAGAGCGCTACGGTGTCGACATCAAGTCGGTCGAGGATAACGGTGGGAGCAGCACAGGTGTCGTACTGAGAGCAGCCTAGTGTGTAAAAGGTGATAGAAGGACGGTAGGTACTGCTGCCGCCGCTACCTGCTGTGGCGTTGGCAGGGGTATACTGTTGACCATCTTGGTAGTGGTAGATAGTGTGCGTGGCTGACGAGCTGGTGCTATAGCCATAGAATCCCGACGAGGAGTGGCTGGAGCCGTTGGGCTGATTCATCATAGTGGTGATGACGATGCTGCTCGAGCCGTCCCACATGAAGGGTGTGGTGAAATTATAATGGACCGTGCCGCTTGTATTGAGAGGATGTGATGCGGGACCATAGACAAGATCCTGCGAACGCACTGCCACCATATCGGCTATGCCGGAAAAAGAAGTACGATCGGAGGTAGTGATGTAAATACTGAAGACCTTGGCGTAAGAAGAATTGTTGGTGAACGAATAATCCACACCCGATATCATTCCAGGAGAAACGCCCATGCTTATAAGTTCCGAAGCAGTGTAGATACTCTGGCACACGGTGTTGCCCCAAGAACTATTGACTGGCACACCAGACGTTTGGTTGGTACCGGAACTGAAAACGATAGTATCGGTTTGCGTGGGGTCGATAACTGCACAAGGCATATTGTGGGTGGAGAAATTGACGCTGTCCCACGCGCTAAGGCTGTCGTTGGTGCAAAGGACATTAACATAAGCCCTATAGGAACCAGATGGTGCAAGACCGGTGACCATGCAACGGGGGGTGGAGACCGTAGTCTGGAAGAGTATAGTAGAAGAGTCGGCGGGTCTTACCTGCACTTGGTAACTGGCCGGTTGGCTGGGGGTGTTATTCAACACATCCCACGAGAGCAATGCTCCTGAGGTTCCCACCTCGGTTGCAACAAGGTTGTTGACCGGAGAACAGGCTGGGGTGCGTTCGATGACAAATTCGTCAAGGCAGGCATACCAGTTGGCTGTGTTTGAACGTGCCATGACGGCGAAGAAAGAACCCTGGCCAGCATAGTTGCCCATAGGGACGATAAACTGTTCCCAATTGGTGGAAGTGATATTGACGGTGGCGACAGGTACGAAGGAGGTGATGTCAGCAGGATTTGTCATGACACCCACCTCAAAAACAGGGAAATAGCTACTGCTGGTGGCACGTCCCCAAAAAGAGAGTTGCAGCACACGGACTGGCGCAATATCGGTATCGACACCGGGTAGGACTACACATTGGTAAGAGCCATATGTGGGTAGAGAAGAAGAGTTGTACCAATAGAGGCCCTTAGAGCCACCATTGTGGGAATAGGACGAGGAGTTGGCAACATATGGATAGCCATAATAGGTGGTGCCGTCGTTAATACGTTTCCAACAATTGACAAAGGTGTTGGAAGTGCTAGAGCCTACAAGGGCACTCTCAAAATCCTCGTAATAGGGCAGCGAGTCAAGAAAGTTGCAGGGGGTATGGACACGATAGAACAGCGACATGCTGGTGTCGTAGCCACTACAGACTGCGCTGATATACAGTGTATAATCGGTGTTGGGTGTGAGGTCGGTGAGTGCAATAGTGGTATCGTAAACAGTATAGAAGGTTCCTTGACCGTGAGCCTGATTGGCTGAGTCAACCTCCACGACCCACGACATGGCATTGCCACCGCTGTTATCGGACCAAAAAAGATCGAAAGAGGTGGTGGAAAGATTGCTGATATAGGGGGACACCGGCTTAGGACAGGTGGGCTGGGTAAAAATGATATTGTCGACCGCAGCAGGGGGATTGTTACCAGCCGAACCATCGTTGCACCACATGAAAACAAGCAAGTAAGTGTCTGCCACAGAGACATTAATCTCCGCAGAATAGGTCCCCCAAACGCTAGACATGTTAAGACGGCTGGCCCCATCGAGGGCTATCCATCCGGCAGGCACAGTGTTGGTGTAGGAGCTGGTGGATGTGGAGCCATTGGGCAACTGGCCGGGGCTGAACGTTGCAGAGCCGGGGGCCAAAAAGACACGCAAATAGTCGTAGTTGGTCTCCCCATTAGCCTTCCAGTCATAAGACACATAGTAGGAGCCCACAGCAAGGTCGAAGGCACGATAGGCATAGACGATGCTAGTGGAACTATTGACGTATGTGTTGGAAGAGGAATCGGTACCGGAAATAAACAGGGCGCGACTAGTGGTGGAACTGGCATCTGTGCCAATATACCACTTGTTCGTTTGAGTGCCATTGGCTAAAATCCAGCCGGCCGAATCGTTTGCATCATCAAATGAGCATGAATAGTTGATGTTTTGCGACCGAGCAAAAAATGGTAGCAGCAGAATGGTTGCCAACCATAACATTTTTACTGTCTTTTTCATAGCAAAGTTATAATTATGTATTATTTTCAATTTCAAATATTAAATAGATTGGCGATGCAAATATACAACTTTTTTTTATTATATTGCATTTTTTTGCTACTTTTGCATCCAATATTGATATTATCATTATGCACCCAACGTATGAAAATTGGCTCAATTGCTACTAAATTATTGTTGACGGCAACGTTAGTCATGATAACCTCGACAGCGGCAGGACAGGTAAGCGTGACCAAGAGCGGAACTGCCGTTACCCCAATGGACCACCCCCGCGCAACCCTGCCACTCCGACAGCTGAATCATAAGAGTGCCTCCACCCTATCCGCCCCAACGGCAGGCACCTATCTGGTGGTGACTCGCGAGGATTTGTTGCCGACCCTTGCGCCTCTCTTAGACTGGAAGAGGCAACAGGGCTACGATGTAGAGACGTTGGTGATGACTACACGCGAAAGCGACAGCATCCGGGCGGCCCTGCAGGCACGCTACGACAACGCTTCTGCACTACGGCCCGCACAAAAATATGTGTTATTGGTGGGCGATGTGGACCGACTGCAGTCCTGCCAAGGGCGCTATGCTCCCGGTGGTCTTGAAAACAGCGTTACCGACCTTTACTACGGCGAATACACAGGAGATTATGTGCCGGAAGCACTGGTTGGGCGGCTGTCTGTGCGCGACAGTGCAGAACTATCCGCCGTAGTGAGAAAAACCATCGATTATGAACAAGGTCGCTGGGCAGCAGCAGAAAAGATGCTACTGACAGCTGGGGCAGAACAACGCGCCAACGCTGCTACTACAACCAATGGGCAAGTGCACTATCTCTCCCATTTGGTGGCAACGTACAGACCCGAACTAGACACAGTTTGTTTTTACAATCCTGCCTCGGGAGATCAATTAGACTCAATCGTTAGGGCTTTGGACAGGCCCAATGCCTTAATCAACTACACCGCCCACTGCACTATGCAGGGGTGGAGTAATCCTTCAGTGAAATACCCCACGATAGACACCTTGGAAGGAGCTGTTCCCACAGTATGGGTGAACAACTGCTGCCTGAGCAACGCCTTCGGCACCACCTGCTTCGGAGAACGACTGCTACGCAATGCTACGGGCGGGGCAGTGGCAGTCATAGGGGCCACCAACGAGACTCTTTGGGACGAAGACTACTACTGGGCCGTAGGGGCTAAATACCCACCAACAGAGAACCCTATATTTGACAGTGAGCGGCCAGGAGCATTCGACCATATTTTGACAGGGAGGGACGTGAGCGAGAGCGGAGACATTACGGCAAGTGGTTGGGTGACGACAGGTCATGGGAAAACCAACACTGGCGAAATGCCCAGACAATACGATGCTGACGCCGTGGCCATCGGTTCACTAATCTTTGCTGGCTGTAGCGCGGTGACCTTGGTTGGGTCGCCCTATGACGCGTTCTACTGGGAAACCTACTGCCTGTTGGGTGACCCTTCATTGAGTTTGATGCTGGGGGCCGTTGATACGCTGGCGTTGGATGTCGTTATGGGCACGCTACCAGAAAGCGTCGATAGCCTATCGGCAGGTGCAACAAGTGTGACAGTCTTGGGGTCTCCTTGGTGTCGTGTGAGCGCAACTCAGAATGGGGCACTGCTCGGCACCACTTTGACCGATTCAGCCGGATGGGGTACAATCCATCTTTATCAAGGCCTATCAGGCGATAGCCTAACCCTGACGGCGACAAGACCCGAGAGCATTTACAAACAGATAACGTTGCCCATCAAAGCACCACACCAAGGATGCATCGCCGTAACCGAAGCAACGTTGGACGCAGAAGAAACAAGTCTAGAACTGAGACTAAGGAACGTCGGGCAAACCCGTGTCCTAGGGCACCACCTAACCCTGACTCAAACGGCCGAAGATAGGACTTGCGGTGCCGCCTTGCTAGCTGATAGTTTGTCGGCGACTATAGACTCTTTGCCCAGCGGGATGGAAATGTTGCTGACCTGGCCTCTGGGCGAATACTCAATTGGACAAATGCCCCTGTTTCTCGGTCGCGTGACGCTGAACGACGGCACAGAGAACTATTCGACACTCCAGCTTGCCCTAGAAATGGCTGATAAGCGGCCGCAATTGGCAACATGGCTACTACAAGATGAGATGGGCAATCCTGCAAGGAGTATCGAGTCGGGAAAAACTTATACCCTAGGTGCCGTTCTGTCCCACGGGGCCGACACGGCTCAGCTATGGCTGGACGGCAACCCGATAGCAATTGCTACGCAGTGTGACCAACTATCGAGCCACTTCAGCACCAACGAGGAAACAGACCATCTGCAGGTGGAACTGCAGGTGAACAAGGACCGTTGGAGTTGCCACTACAGCAAATGGTTCTTGGCACACAACAACATGGAAGATTTTGAGAGTGGAGACTGGAACAACTACCCATGGCAAATCACCAATCTAAATCCATGGCAGATAGACAGCACAGCCACTCACGGCGGGGCTTTCTGTGCTCGGTCAGCACCTATTGGCAACAACCAGCGATCGACGATGACTTTGGAGCTGGAAACCCTAACGGACGACAGCGTGGTGTTCTACTACTACGTATCAAGCGAGGGAAGCGACTGGCTATACTTTTTTGTTGACGGGCGGCGACGTGGTTATTGGAGCGGAAATAGCGGGTGGCAACGTTACGCCCGATTTCTGCCGTCAGGTAAGCACACGCTACAATGGATTTACCAAAAAAATGCTTCGGGCCATGAGCGGGAAGATTTAGGACGCATTGACGACATAAGGCTGCCGTTGGCAATGTGGAACCAACCTTATGGGCACGGGGTGAGAGACAGTGTGGCGGTCGGTTTGGACTTAGACTTCTGCCTCGAAGATGACTTTAGCGTTTGGCCTAATCCAGCAGGCGAAAGGGTGACGATTGCTCACGGAATCAAGCCTTATGATCGAGTGTTGATAATCTACGATGCTTATGGTCGCGAGGTGGATAAGATAAAAATTGAAGATAACAGCGAAACGACACAATATTTGACCCACCATTTACGTTTTGGTATATACACACTGGTACTGCACAACAAAGAAGGCAGGCTGGTGAGGAAACTGACAGTAACGAAATAGAGAGATGTTGCAAATAGACACATTGCCAGCTTATGCACCCACGGCGGAATCTGCCACACTGAACACGCTCACCCACCTAACCGCTGAGTCTGCAGCGGACTCGACAGCGCTGGATTCGGCTACTATGGCCCAGTTGCCAGAGATAGTGTGCGCTTACGACACTATTTTCACCCCACTAGAAGCTAAGGAACCTACCCTACATAAAAGCCTTTTTACTCATCACGAGTTGCAGGTGAAAACCAGCCACGAGAAAGCCATCATGCGCGAGGACGCTCCTGGATGGATGTTCGGTATGATAATGATTGCCTTATTCTTAGTTTTCAATTTCATACGGCGAAAACAAATCAGCACCGTCGAGCTATTGCAGTCGGCCATTGACCACCGAGCCCTAGACCGACTGCTTAGAGACACCAACCTAACACACCCTACTTCGCTAGCTCCTATAGCAATAATTATGCTACTGCCAATAACACTTATGGGCTACTACTCTTTTATGTCCCACAGCAGCAAGATGCTGTCCGACCTGTTGACATACTTGTTAGTACTAGTGGTATGCTTGGCACTCTATTTCATCCGCAACGGAGCAATACGCCTAGTAGGTAACGCTTTCGGAAACAAAGAGTCCACCTACTTCTATTTGGCAAGCAACTACATCTTCCACCTGCTGTATGCCATTGTAGGCTCGGTAATGGCCTTTTTTGTGTGCTTCACTGGTGATATGGGGAAAACCTTTTTTTTCATCGCTTTAGGATTGCTAGGTCTGCTAATGACTGTGCGGTTTATCAGGGGAATGCTAATTATTTTAACACTTTCAAAAACATCAAAATTCTATTTATTTTACTATCTTTGCATCCTCGAAATTGTACCAATTGTGATAATTGCAAAGGTTGCAACTTCATTGTAGACAGATTATTGTGTAAATAGATTAAGATTGCATGAAAGTTAAGAAAATCCTCATTTCGCAGCCCGCACCTGCCGATTTGGAGAAGTCCCCCTACAAGAATTTGGTTAACCAATACGGTGTCGACATTACTTTTTATAAATTTTTTGAGGTCGTTGGGCTGACAGCCTCTGAGTTTCGCAAAAGCCGCATCCACCTGTCCGAATACACCGCCATCATTTTCAATAGCAAAAATTCGATTGACCACTTTTTCCGCCTGGCCAAAGAACTACGCGAAGTGATTCCTGACACGATGAAGTACTTCTGCACCTCAGAAGCCATCGCCCTCTATCTGCAAAACTATATTCAGTACCGCAAACGCAAGATTTTCTTCGGAGCACAATATTTTGCCGACCTTATCGAGGTCCTCAGCAAACATCGTGATGAAAAATTCCTCTTCCCCTGCAGTGATGAGAAACAGACCGAATACACAAAACTGTTAGACAAAAACAAATTCAAATACACCAAGGCAACGATGTATACCTCGGTACCCAGGGATTTGAAGGATTTCAAACTGAAGGACTTCGATGTCATCTGCCTCTTCTCCCCCATCGGAGTGCGGTCGTTGCTGAAGAACTTCCCTAACGTGGCAGAGATGAATCTAACTATTGCCGCTTTTGGCACTTCGACACATGCCGCCCTGAAAGCCGCCGGTATCAAACTTACCATAGCAGCCCCCACCAAAGCCTCTCCTTCAATGGCCATGGCCATCGAGAACTACATTAACGGCAAGGGGCAGGACGATGTGGTGATTTCACGTCCGTCAGGATTGAAGAAAGACGGGCACTCGTCCCGAAGCGCTGGTTCGGCAACAGGAACTGTGAAAAAGACCAAGTCGGTGTTCGCCAACAAAGCCAAATACAAACAACTGCAGGAAGAGCGTAAGGCTCAGGCTGCCGCCCGTCGCGCCGAACGCCAGGCTGCCAAAGCAGCAAAAGAGGCCGAAACAGCAACTACCATAGCAGCAACCAGTGCTACCAAAAGCTCTATCACAAAAACTACTGCTGCTAAGAGCACTACCAAAACAACCGCTGTAAAAGGAGCCTCCAAGAGTACAGCCACCAAGACT
>Ga0247608_10004524_pt1 | contig 15488 bp, 17 predicted proteins | sample 176DNAGHGlowgp2_FD_193490 | JGI IMG/M metagenome (GOLD analysis project Ga0247608, IMG submission 193490) | Sheep rumen microbial communities from Palmerston North, Manawatu-Wanganui, New Zealand - 1766 DNA GHGlow gp2 | ecosystem: Host-associated > Mammals > Digestive system > Stomach > Rumen ...
AATGGGAATAGCATAAATGTCCTTCCTATTGCTCATCCTCGACAAATTGGAGCCTTAGGTGCGCATAGTGAGAAATGGTTTCAAGCCCATTTAGAATGGGAGAATAAAAGCAAGTAAATTCCAATTTTACAAACAATAAACAAATACGAATATGAAAAAGATCATTGTGATATCTACGAGCCTGCGTCATGGATCAAACAGCAACATTCTCGCTGAGAAGTTTATAGAAGGTGCCAAAGCAGCAGGAAACGAGGTGGAGAAGATCTCGCTTGTGGGCCAGAACATCCAGTTCTGCAAAGGTTGCATGGCTTGTCAAAAACAAGGACGTTGCGTCATCAAGGACGACGTGAACGACATTATGGCAAAGGTGCTGAAAGCTGATGTCATCTGCTGGGCTACACCTATCTACTATTATGAGATGAGCGGGCAGATGAAAACACTCATCGACCGCATGAATGCGATGTATGAGCAGGATTACCAGTTCCGTGATGTCTATCTTCTGACTACGGCTGCAGAGGATGAAGCCGAGACCCCCAAACGTGCAGAGACAGGACTGACGGGCTGGATAGACTGTTATCCAAAGAGTCGTCTGGCCGGTACGCTCTTCTGCGGCGGCGTGAACGAAGCCCGTGAAATTGAAGGCAATCCCAAATTGCAAGAGGCTTACGAACTTGGCAAGCGCGTGTGAGGAGAATATGGAATATAAGACGTTGAATAACGGCCTGAAGATGCCGATGGTCGGGCTGGGTGTCTATAATATCTCTGAGAGAGAAACCCAGAGAGCTGTGGAGGATGCCATATCCGTAGGCTATCGGAGCATCGACACGGCTGCTATGTACTATAATGAGAAAGGTGTGGGGGATGCTGTTCGGGCATGTGGCGTTCTTCGCGAAGATTTGTTTATCACGACAAAGATATGCGATTCCTGCTTTACGAAGGAGGAAACCTTGCGGAGTGTTGACCACTCCATGAAACTCCTGGGGCTTGACTATGTGGACTTGATGCTTATTCATTGGCCCGTAGGCAATCCTACCGTCATGTGGCACACGCTCGAAGAACTCTATCGTCAAGGTATGTTCAAGGCCATTGGCATATCAAATTTCTATCCAAACATCTTTCCGAAGATTGTGGAAGATGCCAAGGTGATACCTGTAGTGAACCAATGCGAGACCCATGTGCTCTATCAGCAACGTAAGATGCTGGAATACCTGAAACCCTACGACACGGCTCTGGAAGCATGGAGCCCGTTGGCTGAAGGTAAACATGGCATCTTCAAGAATCCCACCTTGGTGGCTATTGGCGAGAAATACGGTAAGACATCAGCACAGATAGCCTTGAAGTTCTTGGTTCAGAACGGTATCATCGTCATCCCAAAGACTACCCACAAGGAAAGGATGAATGAGAACATCGACCTCTTCGACTTTACCCTCTCTGATGATGACCTGCAAGCCATCCAACGCCTCGATACGGGCAGGAATGTGACGGGCTGGCCGTCGGATGCTTTGAAGTATGAAGTATAATGCTAAGGAAATATAAACAGATAAATCGGAATTTATGAAATACGGCAGAAAACATTTCTTGACGAGAAGAAGCTACCTGCTTATGGCCATGCTCGCTTTCACCCTCATGGCTCAAGCGCAAAAGGCCTATGACAGTCTTCGTGAAAGCCTATGGCATGCGTTTCTCACCCCACCTGACAGCATCCGCGTAGGATGCTACTACTACTGGGTGAATGAGCAGGTGGATCCCAAAGGCGTGAAGGCCGACCTACGGTGGATGAAGGACAACGGCATCACACTGGCATTCCTAGCCACAGACATTCGCAACCGGACGCGATGGGACAATCCGTGGGAAGGTCAGACGTTTGGCAAGAACAAGTTCCAGAGCCGGCTGTGGTGGAAGAACCTGCGCACGGCTCTAAAGACGGCTGGTGAGCACGGCATCGAGATGGGCCTGTTCAACTGCCCCGGCTGGAGCCAGTCCGGCGGGCCGTGGGTAAAGCCGGAAGAGGCCATGCGCAACTGGACAACGAAGGGCATTGAGATATGCAAGACCAAGGAGGGTACCGACGTGATGTGTTCGCCCTGTTCGCCGGAGGCCCAGGGACTGGAGGTTGACAAACTCTCTAAGGCTCACGTTCAGAAACACTTCGAAACATTCATCGGAGAGATACTTCGCCGGATTCCTCCTAAAGACCGCCCGACACTGACCACCGTCGTTGTCGACAGCTGGGAACGTGGCAAGCAGAACTATACCGATTCTATCTTCTCAAAGTTCCGTCAGCGATACGGGTATGAACTTGACTATACCAATCCCGGTTGTAAGAAGGACCTTGACAGGCTCATTGCCGACCTGGTAGCTTCAGAGTATATGGGCGGACTGACAGAGAAAGCCCATCAGTACGGACTGCGCACATGGTGCGAGCCCTATGCCCACAGTCCCTTCCCGGCCAACAGCATCACCTACGGCAGCGCTGCCGACGAAGTGGCAGCAGAGTTTTGGGTGGGTGACCGCAAGTTCCGCCAGAAAGAGGTAGACGCAGCCATCGGGGCTGCCCGTCGCAGCAGCAAGAACAGAGTATGGGCCGAGAGCTTCACCGACGGCTGGCCAGAACTCGCCAAGGACGACTGGAGCTTTGAGAAACTCAAGCCCATCGCTGACCGCTATTTCCACGCCGGAATAAACGCCAGCATCCTTCATGTAATGATTTCTCAGCCGGGCGATGACAGCAAACCCGCTGTGCGCCCATGGTTCGGAACTTATTTTGACCGCCGCAGCCGACATTCACGGGAGCTGAAACCGCTCGTCACATATCTGCGACGATGCAACTTCATGCTCCAGTTGGGCAGGAGGGCGGATGATGCTTACGACCAGCGCATCCTGTCCAATGGCACCACCATCCGTTTTACTGATGATTCCCGGTTTGAGGTTACCTTCCCCGACGGCCGTCAGGAGTTGTGGGACCCAATGCAAGGAATTCTGAAGACTGGGGAACAGAAGTAAATTCCATTTTATCGAACAGACAGATAATGGCAAAACGAGAATACATACAGGCCAACAAGGATTGGCTGGAGGCAAAAGCCCAGGAGGAAGGCGTGAGGGCTCTTCCGAAGGGAATATACTATAAAGTGTTGGCAGAGGGTAATGCCCAAAGTGCCAAGCCCAATGTGAGAAGCATCGTGACGGCTCACTACACAGGGAGAACAATCAACGGCAAGACATTCGACAGCAGCCGTGGCGGTGTGCCGCTGGCTTGCAGGCTCTGTGACCTCATAGAGGGATGGATCATCGCCATGCAGCAGATGCACATCGGTGACAAATGGGAAGTCTATATCCCAGCCGAAATGGGCTATGGCAAATTCTCCCAGCCAGGCATCCCCGGTGGTTCGACATTGATATTTGAAATAGAACTGTTAGGAATAGCATGACAAAAGACAATATATTGATTCGCAGGGTAGAACGGCAGGATGTGCCGTTGCTACTGGAGTTCATCAAGGGCATCGCCCGATTTGCAAAGATGGAGAATGAGGTGATTGCTTCGCGAGAAGTGCTGGAACGTGAAATGTTCGACGAGCACAGGGCGGAGGCAGTGTTTGCCGTCGTGGATGGCAGGGAAGTGGGCTTCGCACTCTACTTCTACAATTTCTCGACGTTCATCGGACATTCAGGACTGTATCTGGAAGACTTGTTCGTATGGCCGGAATATCGTGGAAAGGGCTATGGAAAAGCATTGCTGCTGCATCTGGTGAAGACGGCACGGGAGCACCAGTGCGGACGGATGGAGTGGATGAGTCTCGACTGGAATAAGCTCAGCAATGACTTCTATCTCTCACTCGGAGCCGAGCCCTTGAATGAGTGTACGATTTACCGACTTGATGCTACGGCATTGGAGCGATTAAGCAAATAAAAGGACGAAATGAACATAGAATGAAAACCATCCAGATAACAGCTTCTCATGCTGACGAACTGATGGAGCAGCGAGAGCAGAGCCAAACTTGTTTTGGCTATGCCGAGATTCCCGAGCAAAGCTCGCCTACCCGTAGCCTTTCGCGACTGAAGAAGACCGAAGTTCAAAAAATTAAACAGCTGTATGAAACGGCATTCCCTGAAGACGAACAAATCCCTTGGGAAGACTTGATGCGCCTGGTTGGGGAAATGCCCTTGGATTTCACTGCATATTACGATGGAGAAGCATTCATAGGCTTCACCATCGTCTATCCTCGTAAGTCATTCAACTGGTTCTGGTACTTTGCCGTGCGAGAGGAGCTGCGAGGCAAAGGCTATGGGCAACGTATTCTATCTCAGTTGTTAGACAACTATGAAGATCAGCCTTTCGTTTTGGACATGGAGAGTACCACCCAAGTTTGCGATAACCTGGAGGAACGTAGAAAACGTCAGGCGTTCTACTTGCGTAACGGGTTTAGGGACACGAATGTCTATCGTACTTATAATGACATCACCATAACTATCATGATGAGAGGAGAAGGTACGTTCACCATGCAGGATTGGGATGACATCATCCACGAATTGCAAAAGTTCTGGTGGCCTGATGACATCAAGGAAGAGTAAGCTTTCATTTGCCCACATTGATTAACCGAGAAGGTATTTCCTAGGACAGACAAACGGGGAGCTTCCATTTCTGAGAGTTCCCCGTTGTCTCTTTTTCCCCCTATTCGCTCATGCTATAGGTGTGTACACTGGAGCCTTGGGCAGAGGGCAGATAATTGATGCCCCACCAGCACATCTGCAAGAGGACGAAAGAAACGATGAGCATCCAGAGAGCAAGGCGCTCACGATGGTGTGGAAGGTTACGATAGTGCACATAGACAAGATAGGACAGCCAGGTAATGGCCGCCCACGTCTCCTTGGGGTCCCACGACCAGTAGTGTCCCCATGCCTCCTTGGCCCAGAGAGCACCGAAGAGCATGCCGATGGTAAGGAAGGCAAGGCCTACATAGACGAGATTATCGGTGATGTCTGATTCTTCATCAGCAATGGGCTGATTAGTGTTTTCCGTCGTTTTCTTTTTGATGAAAAGCAGATAGACGGCCATCACCGTAGCTGCACCAAGTACGGCGTATGCGAACATATAGACAATGACGTGAGGGGCGAACCAAGGACTCTGGAGGGCTGGCATCAGTGTCTTGTCGTGAATCTCAGGCTTGAACAGGTTCACGCAGATGAACACCAAGGCAAGAATCGTGGAAAACGTGAGTATCCATTTGTATTTCCATCGCGAATAGACAATGATACCCGCCAATGGCAGGAAGAAAGAATACCAGAGGCGTGTCTCACCCATTGTGCGAAGCGGCGGGCGCTCCAGGATAATCCACATGGAGAGAATAAACGAGAAGAAAACGACCAGTCCGACGATGGTTGCCGTATAGGCAATGCCGGTTTTTTCTTTCCATGCCGCCCATGCTCCTATAGCCCAAAGCAGGATTGCTGCTATTGCGAAATAAATAAATTGCTCCCAACTCATACGCGTCTCCTCCCTCCAATAACAAACATACAAACTGCTCCCGCCAGCATCATGAAGATGCCTGTATATACCAACGGCAACCAGGGGTCGCTGACAAGCTCTAATATAGAAATCTGACTCCCGGCACCCATCTGCGTGTCGTAGCCGTATTGATAGATTTTCCAACCGTCCACCTCGTAGGGCTTGTTCACGTCAACCGTGGTCTCGATGTTCTTGCCCGTCTTGGTCAGAATCTGAATCTCTGAGGCAAAGCGCTTGGGGCTTCCGTTGTCGTAGGTCTCCATAATAAACTTCTTCAGTTCAATGGCTATCGGCATTTCCTTGACGGCCCCCTCCTGAGTCATTGCCCGCCATTCAGGCTCACCAACGGTGGTTATCATTTTTACGCGTTGCATGTCGGCATTGCCAAGTGTGGCGGTAGTGAGGGCAATGAACAGGCCCAGGTGGTTCAGTAGGAAAGGTACGTCACGCTTCCATGAACTCAAGTGCATCAGCCGACGTAGGATGATGACTCCCAGAATGACTGCCATATACACATAGATAAGCACGAAGGGCCAGAACGCCAGCATATTGTTCAGCCAGGTGCCGTCTTTCAGCTGGCGGGTGAGTCCCATGATGATGGTCAGTACTACGGCATACACTAATGCTGGTATGGCGGCCTGGTAAGTACTTACGAACAGGAAGGCATACACCTTCTTTCCTAATATAAATATGAGTGCTATTAAAGCTAGGAATCCAGCCAATATAATCCCGTTGGCAGGCCAAGCAAACGCATCCCACATTACAGGACCGACACTCAACTCAAGTGCCAGTCCTGCAAAGATAAGGCCTCCTCCTATGAGGAAGCCCTCCTTGAATGTCCATGGTTTAGTCCACATCAGATTTCAATGAGCTTACCTTTCTTTCTGGCTTCCTCAATCCATTTTGGTTCTATCTCTTGCAAGAAACGTTTCTTGTTCTCATTCAGCGTCTTCATGTCGAGACCGATGGCAGCCTGAGCCTTTGCCTTGGTGCTATAGTCAGGCACGGGGATGGCATCAGTATGCCCATGCTTGGCGGCAACGCGGGCAATAAGCAGGCGGGCCTGCTGGGCATAGTCAACCGAATGAGAGAGTAGCCGCACCACCTCTTGCGGTGCATGGAAGGTGGCACCATGAGAGGCGATGGCATAGTCCCAACGCCACTGGCTCTTTCGGAGCAATGCCTGAATGGGAGCCAGCTCAGCTTCGGTAGCACCCTTGTCGATGATGAACTTTGTCTCGAAGTGGGCACGGGCAAGCTCTTGCTCGGCACGGGCACGCACCTCGTTACACTTCTCCTGGCGCTCATACACATTTTGGCGCAGCACCTCTGCATCCTGACGGTGACAGGTCTGGCAAGTTCGGTCAATCTTGGCCAATGGAGATTGTATCTGATGGTCAGAGAACTTCACGCCGCCCTCTTGCTTATAGGGCATGTGGCAGTCAGCACACGACACGCCGCGCTGGGCATGTATGCCTTGTTGCGACATCTCCCAACCGGGATGCTGGGCCTTCAGAATCTTGGTCTTCGACAGCGGATGGATGTAGTCGTAGAAACCAATTTCGTCGTAATATGCCTCAGCAGCCTCGCAAGTCAGCCCCTTGTCGTGCGGGAACACCAAGTAGTTGCCTTTGCCGGGATTCTTCTCGTCGTTAGGCTTGATGAAGTAGTACTCTACATGGCATTGGGCACACACCAGCGAGCGCATCTCCTGTTGCGTGGCATTTTTCACGTTCAGGCCCCGACGGGCAAAAGCTTCGTAGAGGGCAGGACGGGCAGGACGCAGGTCCATAGTGCGCGCATCGTGGCAGTCGCTACAACCGATGGGGTTCACCTCTTCGGCACCCAGCTCGCTCCACTTCTTGGCATAGAAGTTAGCGGGGTCCATGACCGATTTCGAAGCGCTGAGCTCACGCATTATTCTTGGCACGTCAGGACCCTTACACGTCCAGCACGTCGCCGGTTGCATGTCTCCGGCAATGGAGTCGGGCGTAATCTGAATGCCGGGATTGCCTGTGCGCAGAATCTTGCGCATATCCTCTAAGGCATGCTTGTGTCCGCGAGGGGTGTTGTAGTGGCGCGAGAAGGCATAGCCAGCCCACAGCACCACCATCTCCGGACGCTGTTCGAGCACATCGACCTCTTGCGACGAGTTGTACTTCGACTTGAACGTGGTGTCCTCTGTCATGGCCCATGTCTCGTACTCACGCGGATAGTCGGCCTTGAACTTCTCGTTCTGAGCCACTATCGAGTCCTCAAACACGGTGCGTTTGTTGTTGAATACGCTGACCACCTCGGCCCTGCGTTCCATCAATGAAGAAACGAGCAGCCCTAACAAGAATACTACAATCATTGAGCCTCCGAAGAGTGCCCAACCTTGCCATTTCTTTAGTTGCTTTGCCATAATATTACGTTTTTTAATTTTAATTCATCATGTTCTGAAGCCATCCCGGCACAGGCGATGGGGGTAAGGGAGTCACCCCCTCGGCTCCAGGTGTTGCCATCAGCGAGTTCATGCCACCGTGGGGCACATTACGATGACAGTCCCAGCACGCCTTGCCGCCTTGGGCCTGCTGCTTCATGTAGCCCATGCGCCCCGTCTTCACAAACTCCGTGTTCAGCTGTTCGTGACAGCGTATGCAGTTGTCCATTACCACCTGACCCGTCAGCGTCTCGGCCATCGGAGCCTGTCGTTCTGAGTGCATCACGAAATAGGCTGTGTGCTTCAGTCCGTCCATCGCCTTGAAACCATACTTCAATGCCAAGTTCTGGTGGGGCACATGACAATCGTTGCACGTGGCGCCATTGGACTGCTTGTCTATTCGTCCGTGTGAAGAGTGGCTCCACGTGGCGTAGTAGGGTGTCATGATGTGGCAGTTGACGCATGCCGACGGATTGTCGCCAATAAAATAAGTATGCGCCCTGAGCAGATACATAAACAACCCGCCGAGTCCGCATACCACACCCGCCACAAGCAGCAAACCTACTTTCTGCCTGTACGAGAATTTATCTTTTAGTGCTAATATCTTCTTCCAGCTCATCCGTAGATTATTCAAATTTGCTACAAAATTAGTCATTATTTGGATATCTGGTGGCAACAACTGTTACCCCATCCATATAATAATTGTTAATTTATGGTTTTATTCACACTTTTTCCTTAACTTTGACCCAACTAAAATAAAATATGGACATTGATACATTACAGGGGCTGAGACGATGCCCGCTTTTTAATGGGCTGACGGAGTCGGAGATTATCGACCTGATGCACAAGGTGCGTTATAGGGTCGTACGGTGTTGTAAGGGCGAATTTCATGCCATCGAAGGCTCTGTTTGCCAATATGCTGACATCATTATTCAGGGCGAGATGGTGGCAAGTATGATGGGTCCCTCTGGACGTATTATCAGGGTGGCAGACCATCAGTCTGGGAAACTTCTGGCCCCAGCCTTTTTCTTTGCTTCAGATAACCAATACCCCGTCACCGTCGAGGCTACTACTGATACCACCGTCTTTCGTCTGATGCCTGCCGATCTTGAAAAGATTCTCAGCCATGACCCGCGACTGATGATGAACTATATCAAGATACTTTCAAATGTTGTTTCTCATCTGACCAAGAAAGTTCGCATGCTCTCCATGAGTGTACGAGAAAAGGTGATACTTTATCTCGAAGAGCAAATCAGGCTTCAACAGTCGAAAGATGTTCTTCTGCCTTTTTCCCGGCAGGAACTGGCTGACCATTTCGGTATCCAGAAATATTCGTTGCAACGGTGTCTGAATGAGCTGAAACAGGAGGGCGCTATCCTTGTTGAAGGGAGACATGTCAAAGTCTTATCTTGTCATCCCAGCGGGGGAACCGCTGGACACACATAGGGGGCCTTTGACCGCAAAAAGCCTTTGACCTTAGACTGCAAAAGCCGAAAAATCATAACAAATAAGGATTGCAGTAATGAAATAATCGTTGTACCTTTGCACCCGAATTTGAAAATTTCAGGATTCATGAATAAGAGAATATGGCTTTTGTCCTTCGCTATTGCCTTGGGTTTGCAGATGCAAGCCCAGAGGCAGGACGACATGCGGCAGACTGTGGAGTATTTGGCTTCGCAGGAGCTGGGTGGCCGCTATCCAGCTACTCATGGCGATACACTCGCATCTGAGTTCATCGTCAGCCAGCTGCGCAGCATGAAACTCAAGCCTATAGTCAAAGGCAAGAAGGAAACTGGCTACTATCACAACTTTACCTACGGGAAGAACGAGAAGCGCACCACTCACAATATCATCGCCGTGATTCCCGGCAAGGATAAGCGGCTGAAAAACGAGTATATCGTCGTAGGTTCGCATTACGACCATCTGGGCATGGGCGGTGAAGGGTCAGGCTCACGCCGTCCCGACACGTTAGGCGTTCATCCGGGTGCCGATGACAATGCCAGCGGCGATGCCGTCGTACTCCAGCTGGCCTGCCATTTCAAGAAGGTGGGCTCGCCGCGTAGCATTATCTTCGCCTTCTTCGGAGCCGAGGAACAGGGCCTGGTGGGCTCAAAGTTCTTCCTCGACTGGATGAGGCACGAGGATACTCGGCGCATCAACCTCCCCGACAGTCTGAAAGGCATCGTGGCAATGGTCAATCTGGACATGGTCGGCCGTATGCGCGACCACTCGATGAGCGTGTCGGGAACAGGCACCAGCAGCAGCTTCAAGGCGATGGTCGAGGAGGTGGCTCAGCAATCAGGCGTGCACGCCAGTTGTATTCCCGACGGTTATGGCCCCAGCGACCAGGCTTCGTTTGTGGCAGCCGACATCCCCGTGCTTTTCCTGACAACGGGTGGCCACATGGAGTATCACACGCCAGCCGATGTGCCTTCCACGTTGAATTACGACGGTATGCAGCAGACGCTCGACTTCTCGAAGGAGCTCATAGCCCGTCTGGCAGCTCTCCCCGAGACGCCCGATTACATCAATGTGCCCAGCACCCAGACCATGAAGCATGCCAAGTTTAAGGTCACCCTTGGACTGATGCCCGATGTGATGGGAGCCAGCACCATTCCTGGTCTGCGGGCCGATATCGTAGTGGCTGGCAAGCCTGCCCATAATGCCGGCATCCGTAGCGGCGACATCATTCAAGAGATTGACGGTAAGGCCGTCAACGATATCAACGAGTATATGGAACGCCTGTCGGAGCTCAAGGCCGGTACTACGATTCCCGTGAAGGTGCTTCGTGGCGAAGAGGTCATCGTGTTCCAGGTTTACTTAACACCTCCTGTCAGATGAAAAAGTTCGCGTATTGGTTTTTTGCTGTTGTCATCACGCTGGTGTTGAGCATCTATCAGCGCATGACGGGACCTACTTACCCTAAGAAGTTGACCGTCGAACTGCGTGGTGAGAGTTATCAGATGAAGTTGCCTCGTAGTGGTGTGCAACAAGATGTGCTCGTGAAGCTTCCGATTCCCGAGGACCAGTCCCATAAGTTAGAATCTGCCCAAACGACCTCCGTGCCCATGAGTTTGCATTACCGCCGTTTCCCGACGTCAGATGAATATACCAGCGTGGATTTCAGTTTGAAGAATGGTGAGTGGCAGGCTGCTCTGCCCGTTCAGCCCGTTGCGGGAAAGCTACAATACTATCTCACCATCGGTGGCAAGGACTATCTGAAGGATGATCCAGTCGTGATACGTTTCCGCAACGACGTGCCCGCAGGCATCCTGATTCCCCACATCCTGCTGATGTTCGGAGCCATGCTGCTGGCCGTCTATACCTTCCTGCTGGTCGTTACGGGCAAGGACTACGCCAAGTGGCTGAAACTTACCGTAGGCATCATGTTCGTGGGAGGTTTCGTCTTCGGACCTCTCGTCCAGCATGCCGCTTTCGGTCCCTGGTGGACGGGATTCCCCTACGGAACCGACCTGACTGATAATAAGACGCTGCTGTCGTTCCTCTTCTTCTTGGCTGCTCTGGCCACGTTGAAGTGGAAGTACAACAAGTGGGTAGTCTGTGCGGCAGTCGTGTTCATGGTGCTGATATTCAGTATTCCTCATAGCGCATACGGGTCTGAGTACGACTATTCTGCCCAGCAGTTGAAAAAGTAAACATATTATTTAATCTTCGATATAAAAGAAAATGAGAATCAAGAGTTTAACAATCGCATTGATTGCATCTTTGGCAACCGTGCTTGGTACCAGTTCGTGCAGCAGCGATGATGAGCCAGAGGCTCCCGTTGTCGCCCAGGTGGCTGGTTCCTACACAGGTAATGAGGTGATTATGGTCGATAACGAAGAGTCGTCGAACGAGACCAAGACCTACGAGATTACCAAGTCTTCAGACACATCAGTCGATATGACGGTTCCCGAGTGGGGCATGGGCATGATGACCATCCCGTCGTTCGTCGTGAAGAACATTCCTTTGGCCAAGAGCGGCAATACCATTACGGGCAAGGTCGCCTCTTATAGCGGAACCGTGAAGAATGCTAACGGCGAGGAGAAGGCCTATGTCGTGAGCAACGTCGCGCTCATATTTAACGACAAGACAGTGGTGGCTACTTACTCATTGAAATATGGCAACATGCCATTCCTCATGACAACCTCATTTACCGGAACTCTAAAGTAAGTGTTGAACGTTCGTATCAAAACCTCTGTTCTGGCTGGCATGGCTTTGGCTGTGCCAGCTATCAGTATGTCTGCGCAGGACAACATCCGCGACTCTGTGGAGCTGGAGCCCGTTGTGGTGACGGCCTCGCACACCCCTAAGGCGCTGAAGGATGCCCCTGTGGTGACGCGACTCATTACGCTTCACGACATCAAGATTACCGATGCCACCAACATTCAGGACATGCTCATTCAGGAGCTTCCCGGGCTGGAGTTCGGATTCGCCATGAGCCAAGAGACATCGCTAAACATGAGCGGCTTCGGCGGCAATGCCGTACTCTTCCTCGTAGATGGCGAGCGCATGGCTGGCGAGACCATGGACAACGTCGACTACAGCCGCATGAGCCTTGAGAACGCCGGGCGCATAGAGATTGTGAAGGGGGCCTCGTCGGCTCTCTACGGTTCGAATGCCGTCGGGGGCGTCGTCAACATCATCAGCCGCGAGAATCTCGAGCCTTGGACGGCAAATGCCCATTCGCGCTACAGCACCTTCGGCCATGAATGGCGCAACGGAGCCAGCTTCTCGTTCAACAACAGGAAGTGGAACTCGCAGACGAGTTTCCAGCACACCAAAGCCGACCCGATAGACCTGCCTAAGGCACACTCTTCCGAGGAGATTGCCATCGAACTGATGAAGAAGGCACAGGGACTACCCTACGACGAATCAGTGCTGAACGACGACTCCAACCTGAGCCGCCTCTATGGACAGACGACCTACAACCTGAAGCAACGGCTCGTCTGGCGTGCCACCGACCGGCTGACGATGACCGGCCGTGGCAGCTACTTCTTCCGCACCAGTGAGCGCGACACCCACGACTATCACTTCAACGGCTACAGCGCAGGTCTCAAGGGGCGCTACAATTGGGACTACGGCCGCCATCTGGAACTGTCGTATGCCTACGATCAGTACGACAAGGCCAACTACATGCCCGACGGCACGCGCACCCACGACCATGACTACTCCAACTGCCAGCACGTGGTCCACGCCATCTACCACCACTCGTTCGGCAACGACATCCTCATCCTGGGAGCCGACTACCTGAACGACTACCTCTCATCCTATCAGTTTCGCGACAACACCAGCCACTCGCAGAGCAACATCGACGGCTACGCGCAGTTCGACTGGAACATCACGCCGCGGCTGAACGTCGTGGCCAGCCTGCGCTATGACTTCTTCTCGGCATCTGCGCAGAGCGCGCTCACCGAGCGACTCGCCATCGTATACAAGTTTCCCTGGATGACCTTCCGTGCCAACTATTCCAGCGGCTTCCGCGCACCTACGCTCAAGGAGATGTTCATGCACTTCGACATGGGCAACATGGGCTACATGATCATCGGCAATCCCGACCTCGAGCCCGAGAAGAGCCACAACTTCAATCTTGCCCTCGAGCGCACCAACCGCATCCGCAACCGCGGAATCCTCGACGGGCGCTACAACTTCACCCTCGTGGGCTATTGCAACGTATTCGACAAGCGCATCACTACCATCGACGGCGGCGGCTACGAGGGCATGCCAAGTGCTCTCTATTGGAACGAGGACGGCGTCACCGTCTGGGGCGTGGATGCCAGCTTGGCCCATTTCTTCGACTGGGGCATGACGCTCAAGCTGAACTATTCTTGGATGCACGAGAAGGGAAACGTCATCTATTCGCAATTCTCACAACCCCGTTCTCACTCGCTGACGTGGCGGGTAGGCTACAACCATCGGTTCTCGCCACACTATGCTTTCGAAGCAGCCCTCTCAGGCCGAAGTCAGGGCAAGCCCCAGTCGGGCGACACCGCCGTTGATCAAGGCTATACCATCTGGAAACTGATGCTCCAGCACCACATCTGGCGAGGTCTGCATCTGAACATGGCCATTGACAACCTCTTCAACTACACACCAAAGTCGTATTACTATTTCTCACCATTGACGACGGGCACCTCCTTCAGCATTGGCCTCTCGGTCGATATAGATAAGATTACCAAATCTTGACGCCGGTCGTCCTTGGAGGCTCTAAACTTTTCTTTGAAATTTAATGATTGAGCACCGCATGAATGAGCTTAGAGAAAATGAGACGCAAGTGTCAGCAGCTTACAGACGAAGAGAGGATGGCTATAAGATTGCCGCCGTCAGGGACTGGCTCTTCAGGCAGAGTAAATAATTAAGGCATTCAATGTCGAGTCAAGACCAAAGAAAACAAAAGTTAAATCAAATAAACAATAATGAATATGAAGACAATCAAACTGTACAACGGCGTTGAGATTCCGCAGATAGGATACGGCGCAATGGTGGCTCCGGCAGACACGGAGCGACTGGTGAGTGAGGCACTGAACACGGGCTATCGCATGATAGACACGGCTCAGTCGTACCTGAACGAGACCGAGGTGGGCAACGCCGTCCGCAAGAGCGGCATACGGCGTGAGGACATCTTCCTCGTGTCGAAGGTGTGGTTCGGCAGCTATGGCTACGAGAAGGCCAAGGCATCGATCGACGAGAGCCTGCGCAAGCTGCAGACCGACTACATCGACCTGATGCTGCTGCACCAGCCTTACTGCGACCGCTATGGTGCTTGGCGGGCACTGGAGGAAGGATACCGCGAGGGCAAGCTGCGCAGCATCGGCGTGGCCAACTTCTACCCCGACCACCTCATCGACCTGGCCATGAACGTGGACATCAAGCCGATGGCGAACCAGGTGGAGACGCATGTGTTCTGTCAGCAGCAGAAGCCGCTGGAGTATATGAACGAGCTGGACTGCCGCATCATGGCGTGGGGCCCGCTGGCCGAGGGACGCAACGGCTTCTTCCAGAACGAACTGCTGGCCGGCATCGGTCGGAAGTACGGCAAGAGTATCGCGCAAGTGGCCTTGCGCTGGTTGCTACAGCGAGGAGTCATCATCATTCCCCGCTCGACCAAACAGGAGCGTATGGCTCAGAACCTCATGCTCGACGACTTCACGCTGAGCGCAGAGGACATGGAGCAGATCAAAACACTCGACACAGGTCGCAGCATCCTCTTCGACCACCACGACGGCGACACCACCAAGATGTTCATGGGCTGGCGCAATATTGAGGATTTGTATAAGCAGGTATAGGATATTCCTTATGGGCATCTAATTTAAAAAAGACAAGCAGATAAATCGGAATTTATATGGAATACTTTTATCCTTTTGGCGAAACCGTTCGCCGCTTAGTACAACATGATAGAACTCCTAAACATGTTTTTGTCCTTGGTGTATATGCCAGTGCTGTGCATGCAAGATGGAAAAAAGGAAATGAAATAATTTGTCAGGCATTAGCGGTGGCGAGTGAACCAAGAATCTTTTGGGATGGTAATCCTGACGAAGCCAAGGAAATTATCTCTAAAATTCA
>Ga0247608_10004527_pt1 | contig 15479 bp, 14 predicted proteins | sample 176DNAGHGlowgp2_FD_193490 | JGI IMG/M metagenome (GOLD analysis project Ga0247608, IMG submission 193490) | Sheep rumen microbial communities from Palmerston North, Manawatu-Wanganui, New Zealand - 1766 DNA GHGlow gp2 | ecosystem: Host-associated > Mammals > Digestive system > Stomach > Rumen ...
TAATAAGAAAAGTCCCATTCAAGATGACTATATAGAAGCTTACTTAGCCGGTTTTAAGGCTGAGAAAGATGATGACATCAAGAAATGGCGTCAAGGCAATGTCACCGATCTGAAGACAATCTCTTTGGACTTGCGAGCCACTATGGATTGGCAGAATGGGTATAAAGATGCTGATTATGTCGTCATAGCTGCCCCGACCAACTACGATACGCATAAGAACTTTTTTGATACCTCTGCAGTAGAAGACGTAATTGACAAGGTGCTACAGGTCAACCCCAATGCCGTGATGGTCATCAAGAGCACCATCCCTGTGGGTTACACGCGCAGTTTGTATGTCCGATATGCAAACAAGGGTGTAAAACTTTTTAATTTACTGTTTGCTCCTGAATTCCTGAGAGAGAGCAAAGCTCTATATGATAATCTTTATCCCAGCCGAATCATTGTAGGTGTTCCTAAGATTATTGATAGGCCTGAATTTGCAGAGGAAAACGAGTCAATCTTGAAAGTGACAGATGTCGCCTACTTACAGCAAAAAGCGCATGACTTATCGGATTTATTAAAAGAAGCAGCGATAGGTCCCAGCAAAGACTCTGATTATTGGAAGTCTTGTGACATGGCAGATGTGAAAGCCCACCAAGAGGCAATTCCAAGGCTCTTTATGGGTATGAAAGAGGCAGAGGCCGTGAAACTCTTTGCCAATACTTATCTGGCGTTGCGTGTCAGTTATTTCAATGAATTGGATACTTATGCTGAAATAAAGGGTTTGGACACCATGTCCATCATCAATGGCATCGGTCTGGACCCCCGTATTGGCACCCATTACAACAACCCCAGTTTCGGATATGGAGGCTATTGCCTTCCCAAAGACACTAAGCAGCTGTTGGCCAACTACGAAGACGTTCCGCAGAACATGATATCGGCTATTGTGGAGAGCAACAAGACGAGGAAGGACTACATAGCCGATGCCGTTTTGAAGAAAGCCGGCTACTACGAAGGAAGTAGTTCCTATGATGCCAGTAGGGAACGCCAGTGTGTAATCGGAGTCTACCGTCTCACGATGAAGAGCAACTCCGACAATTTCCGTCAGAGTGCCATTCAGGGCATCATGAAGCGGATTAAGGCTAAGGGCGCCGAGGTCATCATCTATGAGCCCACCCTTCCCGATGGCGACACCTTCTTCGGCAGCCGTGTGGTAAACGACCTTGCTAAATTCAAGCAGCAGAGCCAAGCCATCATCGCCAACCGGTACGATGCATGCCTTGACGACGTGCAGGAGCGAGTCTATACAAGAGACCTGTTCAGAAGAGACTAAGTAATCACAAAAAATATCTACCATGTTACCATCAAACATTGACATTTCAGCTCAGACCGTTTTAGTGACGGGTGCTGCTGGTTTCATTGGTGCCAATTTAGTCAAACGGCTCTTGAGTGACTACAAAGATATCAAGATCGTAGGTCTTGATAATATCAATGATTATTATGCAGTCGAGTTGAAGTATTACCGCTTAGCTGAGCTAGGAATAGTGAAGGAACACATCGTTGAAGGTGAATCGGTTAGGAGTGATAAGTTTTTGGGATTTGAATTCTTCAAAGGGGACTTGACCGATAAAAAAACGGTCACATGGTTATTTGAAAAATACCGATTCGGCATAGTCGTTAATTTAGCTGCGCAGGCTGGTGTCCGTTATTCTATAGAAAATCCCGATGCCTATATCCAGAGTAACATTATTGGCTTTTACAACATACTCGAAGCCTGTCGACATTACCCTGTCGAACATTTGGTTTATGCCAGTTCCAGCAGTGTATATGGTGGAAACACAAAAGTCCCATTTAGCACAGATGATAATGTAGACCACCCGGTGAGCCTTTATGCTGCCACGAAAAAAAGCAATGAACTCTTTGCTCACTGCTATAGCAAACTATATGACATTCCTACTACAGGTCTGCGCTTTTTCACAGTCTACGGTCCCGCTGGTCGGCCTGACATGGCATACTTCGGTTTTACCAACAAACTCTTGAAGGGCGAAACTATCCAGATTTATAACTATGGTAATTGCCGTCGCGATTTCACTTATGTAGATGACATCGTTGAAGGTATCGTTCGTGTGATGAAGAAATCCCCAGAGCATAAGAAAGGTTCAGACGGCCTGCCGTTACCGCCGTATGCAATCTACAATATTGGTGGTGGACAGCCCGAGAACCTCTTGGATTTTGTTCAGATGTTGCAAGAAGAGCTTGTCCGTGCGGGTGTGTTGACTGAGGATTATAATTTCGAAGCCCACAAAGAGCTCGTGCCTATGCAAGCCGGCGATGTGCCGACTACTTATGCTGATGCTTATGCATTGGAACGGGATTTTTGTTTTGTGCCGAAGATAACGTTGCGGGAAGGATTGAGAAAGTTTGCGGAGTGGTATAAGGAGTATTATGGATGAAAATTCATGTGGTGCCTATACAAGAAATAGGCTGTTTGCGGATATTCATTTTCTAGAATAGTTTAATTTTCAATAACCATTTCACCATCAAAAATTAAATGACAGGATAAGAATTTCTCACCAGCGTCTCCATTATCCGCCTCGTTCTCATCGTCCTGCTAGTCTTTTACCATTCCTCCGCCATCTATATCGGTTTTTGGGTGGCCGATAGAGGATTTTCCCGAAGTACCAGTTTATTGGTGACCTGACAAGTTATCGTATGTCTTTATGTCTAAGATGTTTGTGTTTGTCTTGGGCCATGTGTTCGGATTCCAAGCGAGAGCCAAAGGAGAGGTGAAACGTGAGATCCAAAAACTGTTGTGGGGGTAGCTCAAACGGCTGATGATACCTTGCATGGTGTTCAGCTTGCTGTATATCCTTTTGTTCGGCAATATTAGCCAGCCAATCCAACAGACGCTGTATGATATGTTAAATGGCGCTGGTCATATGTGGTTCCTGCCGATGTTGTTCTGGTGCTTCGTGGGTGTATGGGTGATTGAGAAACTGCGTTTGAAGCCGAGATGGGTTCTGCCTTTACTTCTTGCGACCTCGTTGGTTTCGTTCTTGCCCTTGCCTTTTCGGATGGGGATAGCCTTGTATTATATGGTGTTCTTTTATGTGGGTTATATCCTGCAAAAGGAAGATGTTTCGCTCGACCGTTTCTACACCCTGAAACATTGTCTCGCGGCCACAGCAGCATTTTTGGTTTTGTTCCCAACACTAACGCTGCTTAAAGCTGATCTTGGCAGCTTGATTGGGGTGGGGTATTTGGTTGATAATCAATTAGTTATAAAAAGCATAGTAATCTCTTTGTCTAAATTGATGCAAATCATCTATGCCTCGGTGGGCTTGTTGATGTTGCTGGCGTGGGTAGGCTATGCCGAGGGAAAGCGCAAGAAATCGTTGTCTCAGTGGATTATTAGATTTGGCAACCTTTGCATGGGCGTATATCTGTTGCAACAGTTCATTTTGAAAGGATTGTATAACCATACGGCGTTACCTGAAATTTTAGGCTGCTATTGGCTGCCTTGGGTGGGATTTGTGATTGCACTCATCGGGTCTGTTTGCATTTCTCACCTATTAGTGAAGACAAAAGCCGGAAGGTTTCTAATTGGATAATTTGAAATGTCACAGGAATTAAATACAAAAGTTAAAACAGCAACGAAGTGGTCTGCAGTTACTGAGATTGCGGCCAAGTTGGTGACTCCCATTACCTCTATGGTGCTGGCACGATTGCTTACACCTGAGGCTTTTGGTGTGGTTACCACACTGACGATGATCATTACCTTTGCAGAGATTTTCACCGATGCGGGTTTCCAAAAATACCTGGTTCAGCATGAGTTTAAAGATGCGCAAGACCGCGACGAAAGCACAAATGTGGCCTTTTGGAGCAATCTGGTGATGTCGCTCGTCATTTGGGGTATCATAGCCATTTTTGCCAATCCTTTGGCAGCTCTCGTTGGTAACCCAGGCTTGGGTCATGTGCTGATTATCGCCTGTGTGTCTATTCCCCTTGCTGCGTTTAGTAGTATCCAGATGGCGCTCTATAAACGCGACCTCGACTTCAAAACGCTATTTAAGGTTCGTATTGTCTCTACATTGATACCACTATTGGTTACGGTCCCTTTGGCAATTTTGTTGCGCAGTTATTGGGCACTCGTTATTGGCACTATTATAGTCAATGTCGTTAATGCAGTGCTTCTCACAGTCTTTTCAAAATGGAAACCACGTTGGTTTTATAGCATTGCCAAGTTCAAGGAGATGTTCTCGTTTACAGTCTGGAGTATGATAGAGGCGGTTAGCATCTGGTTGACAGCGTATGTTGATGTTTTCATAGTGGGCACAATGCTGAGTCAATACTATTTGGGCCTATATAAAACTTCATCAACATTGGTGGGACAGATAATGGGACTGATAACTGCTATTACAACACCTATCCTGTTTTCAGCCCTTTCGCGTTTGCAGAACGACGAGAATGGATTTCAAAGACTTTTCTTCCGTTTCCAAAAACTGGTAGGATTGCTACTGATGCCCTTGGGGATGATCATATTTTTGTTTAGTGATTTCGTAACAGATTTGATTCTTGGAAGCCAATGGACAGAAGCAAGTGGCTTTGTAGGACTATGGGGATTGACAAATGCATTAACAATTGTTCTAAGCCACTACAGCAGCGAGGTATATCGAGCTAAGGGAAAGCCAAAACTATCTGTTTTAGCTCAACTTCTGCATATAGTAGTACTATGGCCAACAGTATTGATAGCCGTCCGCTATGGTTTTGAGACGCTATATATCGCACGCTCGCTGGTTCGTATTGAAATGATTGCTGTTAATCTGTTAATAATGGGATTGATTATAAAAATGCCTGTTGGCAAAATGATTACTAATATTATTCCTTCGTGCATTGCCGCAGTTACGATGGTTTTAGTCATTTTACTTCCAGATTCCAACACCCTTTGGCTTAATATCGCCTATATTGGAATATCTCTTGTTTTATATTTTACGGTTGTTCTTTTGTTTAAGAATGAACGCACAATTATTCGAAATCTACCAAGCTATATAAGGCAATAAATACTTGAAAAAGAAATATTGGTCAAAAATATCTCTATCATGTTCGAATATTATGAATAAGTTTTATTTCTATTTGTACATTTTGCTCTGGGTGATTTATGGTCTCCAGGGTTCATTATATGCTCACGGAAATTTTATCTCCGTAGGTGCCTTGGCTTTGGTAATGGTTATGTCATTATACTATTTTGCATATGCCATTATCCATTACAAACTCCCTAAGCCGTTAAAGATTCTTTCGTTACTTACTGCAATCTGGACTATTTATGGACTCGAACCTATACTGTTTGGAACGGGCCAGACTGCGTTTTTCATTCAGCCATTCTCGTATCTAAAGAACATCTATATGTCTCTACTGCCAATATTTGTGTTTTACGTCTTTTCAAAGAAGGGCTTTATAACAGAAGATAGGTTGCGTTGGCTGTTTGTCTTATTCTTAATTATAGCGATATTTAATTATTATGATTATCAGGCCTCTGCGTTAGCAGCATTTGAAGGAGAGAGAGAAGAAGTAACTAATAATGCAGGCTATGTAGTTGTATCACTGCTACCTTTATTGCCTGTATTCTGGCGGAGACCAATTTTGCAATATATCCTTTTAGGAGTTTGTCTGTTGTTTGCACTTATGGGTATGAAGCGTGGAGCAATAGTAAGCGGATTTCTCTGCTCAATATGGATGATTTTAGTGTCGTTCCGCCAGGATAAGTATGAAAGGAGTGGTAAGAAAGGTGGGAACAGCTTTATTCGATTGTTAGCCACTATTGCAATGGTTGGAGCTGTTGTGTATATAGTTCAGTATCTCCTTTCTACAAGCGATTATTTTAGTCAACGTGTGTCAAGTACTATGGAGGGTGACTATTCTGGGCGCGAGAGCATTTATGGTACTTATTTCAATTGGTTTATTAATCAAACCGATGTAATAAGACTACTTTTCGGGAATGGCGCAGATGCAACACTACGTTACTTTACCAATTATGCTCACAATGACTGGTTGGAGATATTGATTGATAATGGTGTTATAGTAGCACTTTTGTATGGCGCCTATTGGATTTCGATGATAGTTATGCTCTTGAAAGGGAAGCGAGGCTCCACCACTATGCTAATGTTTGGTTGTTTTGTTATCATCTATTTGCTGAAGACATTTTTTTCAATGTCCTATAATAGCGTGACCGTTTATGCTGCCTGTGCAATTGGATACGCATTCGCAAACTTTCAAAGCCGAAAAACGAATGAAAACAGTGAGGTTTCAACAAGAATACACTAATGAAATAATTTATTATGCAACCCATAGTCAATTTCATTAAGCATCCAAGTCGTATATTCCTTGGATTGGTAAAACATACTCGGAATAGGTATTCCGACAGTACCTATCTGAAACTGTTTTATTTCTTCCAGATGGGCGAGGTCTTGCACCTTAAGCACCCGCGTAAATACACTGAAAAGATTCAGTGGTTGAAGTTGCATGATCGTAATCCACAATACACAAAGCTTGTTGATAAAATTCTTGTAAAGGATTATGTTTCGCAAACAATAAGCAGCGATATCGTCATACCATTACTTAAAGTATATGACTCTGTCGATGATATTACTCTTGATGAGCTACCCAATCAGTTTGTCTTAAAGACCAATCATTCGGGAGGTAATACAGGTGTGATAGTTTGCAAGGACAAAAGCCATTTCAATTTGGATGCGGCAAAAACAAAGTTGCAAAACTCATTAAAAGGATCTGCCTACAATCTCCTTTTGGAATGGCCTTATAAGGATGTCGAACGCAAGGTCTTTGCCGAACAATATATGGAGGATGAAACGGGTAATCTGATGGATTATAAATTCATGTGTTTTAACGGAGAACCGAAGTTCGTCCATATCTGCCCTGACAGAAATAGTGGAGGCCAGATTCATTTTGACTACTATGATTTGGAGTGGAACAAGTTGCCATTTGCCATAGAACACCCAAATAGTGATGTCATAACCCCCAAGCCGAAATCATTTGACAAGATGCTTGAATATGCAAGAATTCTGTCTGCGGGTAAGGCATTGTCAAGAATTGACTTCTATGAGATAGCAGGGAAACCCTATTTCGGAGAAATCACATTCTATCCTTACAGCGGATTGGAGAAATTTGACAAGGATGAATGGAACGTCAGGTTGGGTGATTGGATAAAACTGCCTATAGAATGAAACGCATTCTCTGCCTTATTGATTCTCTCGGCCCAGGTGGCGCACAACGGCAGCTCGTGGGGTTGGCTACGTTCTTGAAGGAGCGTGGATATGATGTGATTGTGGCTACTTATCACGACAATCGCTTTTATGTCGATCAGTTGCTTACTGCTGGCGTGCCATACGTATATCTGAAGAAGGCCGAGAAGAGTATGACAAGGATTTGGCATATTGCTCGATATATCCGCAAAGTAAAGCTGAATGTGGTAATCTCTTATTTAGAGACACCATCCATCTGCACCTGTGTCGCCAAACTATTCAATCATAAGTTCAAGCTGATTGTCTCCGAAAGGAATACGACCCAACATACAGGTCGCAATGAGAAAATCAGATTCAATCTTTTCCGCTTCGCTGATTATGTTGTGCCCAATGCCTTCGCGCAAGAAGACTACATCAAATCGACTTTCCCTAAGTTGGAGAACAAAGTGGTCACAATACCGAACTTCGTTGACTTGAATCATTTTATCCCCGCTGAAAGAAGAATCCGTCGAGAGGTGCCCGAGATTTTAATTGCTGCCACCATTTGGGCTTCAAAGAACACGCTTGGTTTCATAGACGCAGTAGCCCGATTGAAAGAGAAGCGTTGCAAGTTTCATATCAGCTGGTATGGCAAAGACAAGACACACCAGGACTATTTCGCCCAATGTGATGAAAAGATAAAGCGTTTGGGAGTTGAAGACTATATTGAACTGAGAGAAAAAACGACCAAAATCAAGGATGCATATCAGGAGGCGGACTATTTCTGCTTACCATCCTTCTATGAAGGTACACCTAACGTAATCTGTGAGGCAATGGCCTGCGGACTGCCCGTGGCTTGTAGTGATGTGTGCGATAACTCCAAATATGTTGTGGAGGGCGTCAATGGTGCCCTTTTTGACCCGAAGGATGCGGAAGGTACGGCCAACGCAATAGCCAGGCTGTTGTCTCTTTCAGACGCGGACTATAATAACTACTGTAGAAAGAGCAGGCAGTTGGCTGAAGAAAAACTGTCAAAGGAAAAATTTGTAGAATCATATATTAAACTCATAGAGCAATGAACATCTCCCGTAAGTTCAAAGATAACCGCTTTCTTCGTGGAATTTACTGTTTATGGTGTCGTAATTTCGGCGGTCCTAAACGTAGTCGATTTGGCTATATCGCTGACAGTGTGATACTTACCCCCCCCCTGTCGGGAAATATGAGGAATGTGTATATCTATGACAATGTAGGTATTGGACCTCACGCGCTACTGTCAACGCCGAATGCCAAGATCATCATCAAGGGCAACTGCGCCATCGCTGAGCATCTGACAATCCACACCGGCAATCACGCCCGCGTAATAGGGAAGTTCGTAACAGACATTACAGAAGCCAACAAGCCGCAAGGGTTCGATAAGGATGTCATCATCGAAAATGATGTATGGATTGGCTCGAATGTGACCATCCTTGCAGGCGTTCATATAGGCCGTGGGGCAACGATAGCTGCCGGAGCTGTGGTAAACAAAGATGTACCGCCATATAGCATCGTAGGTGGTGTGCCGGCAAATGTCATCAAGATATATTGGACGAAAGAGCAGATTCTGGAGCACGAAAGTAAGCTTTATCCTGAGGCTGAACGGATGAGTAAAGAAGAATTAGAAGAATTGATTATAGAATAGTTTGAAAAGCAATGAATAACAAACCAGTTAGAGTACTTCTGGTATCACCTTATTCCGCAAAGAGAGTAGGAGGTATAGGGACATGGTCAAAAATCATTTTGGATTATAGTAAATCTTGCAACGATTGCGACATACGATTCCTTAATACTGTGCAAGGACTTCCTAAACGATGGTCAATGAATAATCGGATTGCTCATTTGCTCGTCGGATTCCTTGATTCCATTTTGATTGTTATACGGCTGTTTTTCAGGATGCTTGTGGATCGTCCTGATGTCGTGCATTACACAAGTAGTGCTGGCTCAGCACTTAGGAAAGACTTGATAGCGATTTGGATAGTCAAAAAGGTTTTCCATAAGCGTTTTGTCATTCACTGGCACTTTGGACGCATCCCTGCAATTTTTGAAGAAAAAGGAAATGAGTATCGTTTGTTTGTCAAGGTGTGTGATAGATGTGATGTGTCTATACCAATTGACAATAGTAGCTATAATGTGTTACGTGACGAGAATATTAAATCTGTATGTATTCCTAACCCGATTCCAGTGTTATTGCAGCGTGAAGCCGAGAGCATACACCCCACCGTTCTTCAGAACAACAGAATGGAAGGTGTCGTGTTATTTGTCGGACATGTCTTGAAAGGGAAGGGCATATTTGAATTGGTTAAAGCATGTACAGACTGCGAACGAGTTAAGCGTCTAATAGTTGTTGGACCTTTTTTTGATGAGCAGTTGAAGAATGAGCTTATTGCAATTGCAAAAAAACGCAATGATTCTAAATGGGTTGAATTTGTTGGAGAAAAGAGTCGTGAAGAAGTATGGGGTTATTATAAAACTTGCAGTTTGTTCTGTTTACCAAGTTATAGTGAAGGATTCCCTTATGTGGTATTGGAAGCAATGGCTTTCGCGTGTCCAATTGTGGCAACAAAGGTCGGGGCCATACCAGAAATGCTTGTCAATGGTTGCGGTGAGATAGTAGATCCTCAGCAAGTTGGACCTTTAAAGGAAGCTTTGGATAACTTGCTTGGGGATGCAAATAAAGCCTATAACTATGGTGTTAACGCACATGATAAAGTACTAGATAATTATACCATAGATAGGGTTTTTGCGCAATATCTAGATACGTGGAAATCAAAAAAATCATAAAAAATGGGATTATCGTCAATTTATAATAAACTTGCACTGACTTCTCCTCGTATGGAGGTGGTATTACGTAAGTTGTATTGGAGGAATGTAAAGTTCCTGGGAAAGTATAACCCTCATAAAAATGCCAAGATAGAGCCGTCAAATAACCATATTGATTTTGGCAAGGTGATAGACTGGCTAAGGTCACAAGGTGTTGGTGAGGGCTCACTGTTGGTTGTCCATTCATCATATTCTTCCTTGGAGTGTACAGGGCTGACCGCAAATGAAATTATAGAAGAGTTGCTCGCACTTGTCGGTAAAGAAGGAACGCTAGCCATGCCTGCTATACGTCGGTATAAGGAAGAGCCTCATGGAGCAGACCTTCTGAAGGCGGATACAAGTTCCTTGATGTGTACATACGACGTGAAAAAGTCAAAGATACAGTCAGGCATCCTTCCTTTTATGATGCTGCGGAGGAAAGACAGTACGGTAAGTCATCACCCATTCAATCCGTTAGTGGCCATAGGCCCATTGGCAAAACAGATGATGGAACATAACCTTGATGGTGATGCGCCATCGCCTCATGGCCCTAATTCTTGCTGGAAATACTGCTATGATCACGACGCATTTGTAGTAGGACTTGGTGTAGATTTAGACCATTACAATACAATCAGTCACGTGAACGAAGAAGCCTTTGGCAATTGGAAGTGGACAGATGAAGAATGGTATGAACAAAGAAAGTTCATCGTGATCGATGAGGATAAAAACCAACGTGATGTCGTCGTAAAGGTCAGAAAACCGCAATGGGGAATGCTGCGATTTGCGGAACTCAATGCAAATAGAGACCGAAATGCCAGCGGAATTATCAAGCGTACAAAAATCGATGGTGAAATTGTTGTATGCATTGAAAAGGCGAGAGAGTATGTGGACTTTTTACAAACGAATACTAAAAACGGGAAATATTATTATTTATAAACATAATACAATACATTAACATGGAAAAATTTATTGAATTGTTCGCTGTCGCAATAGAGCGCGAAGGCGAGATCAAGATGGAAGACGAGTTTCGTAACTATGATGAGTGGAGCTCTATCGCGTACCTTTCTGTCATCGCAATGATGGATGAGGAGTATGGCGTACAAATTGAGGAGGCTGAGTTCAAGAAACTCCGTACTGTTCAGGCTTTGTATGATGCTTGCACGAATAAGTAATATACAGAATGGCATACATACAATTTGAAGGCGTTGGCATCACGGCGATGTCAGCTGCCGTCCCTAAACGTGTTATTAGGAATCGCGAGTACACGGGGGTGTTCAGCTCAGAGGAGGCTAGCGAGATAGTCGATAAGACTGGTATTGAGGAGCGTCGCTTTGCCGATGCCGAGACCTGTTCTTCAGACCTGTGCTTTGCAGCTGCTGAAAAACTGATAGCCGACAATAACATCAACAAGGAAGAGATAGACCTGCTGGTGTTCATCTCGCAGACTCCTGACTACAGGATGCCCGCCACTGCGGTAACATTGCAGCACAGGCTCGGTTTGGCAAACAAAACCATTGCTTTTGATGTGACCCTTGGCTGCTCGGCTTTCTTGTATGGTCTCAGTATCGTGTATGGAATGATGGAGCATAGCGGATTGAAAAAAGCATTGCTTCTAGACGGAGAGACACGTTCAAAGGTATATTCGCCTCGTGACCGCAGGAGTGCATTTCTGTTTGGAGATGGAGGCGTAGCGGCACTGATTGAAAGGGATCTGAAATTTGGACAGACTACGCTCTCCCTTAACAGCGACGGCTCCCGTGCTGACCTGATTATGATTCCTGCCGGTGGCTACCGCAAGATGAGCTCTGCTGAGACTGTGGTGGAAAAAGTCGTGGATGAGTTTGGGAATATGCGTAGCGAAGAACAGGGCTATATGCGTGGAGGCGATGTTTTCAACTTCGTTATCCGTGAAATCCCCCGTGATATCAAGAACACCCTGGCTTTTGTTGGAAAGAGCGTGGATGAGTTTGACTACATCGTATTTCATCAGGCTAATAACTTTATCAATTCGTATATTATGAAGAAGATGAAGATGGATGCCACAAAGATTCCTTCCACCATTGCCAAATTCGGTAACACTTCGTCGGTGTCTGTTCCGCTTACGATTGTGAGTGAATTAAAAGACAAGCTGAATGGTCACAAAAATCTTCTCTTGAGCGCTTTTGGCGTTGGAATGACCTGGGCCACGGGCGTAGTGCCATTTGTGGATTGTAAGATCAGTGATATTGTTGAAGTAGAACATGGACAAGCCATTTAATCCATTTTCAATCGAAGGTAAAACAATCATGGTGACCGGTGCTTCAAGTGGCATCGGTCGCCAATGTGCCATTGACTGCGCAAAGATGGGTGCGAAAGTCATTGCGATAGGGCGTAATAAGGCGCGTCTCGAATGCGTTAGGACAGAGATGGACGGACGGGGTGTCTGCTATTCGTATGACCTTGAAGACATTGAAGGTATAAAGTCTTTCCTTACGTCCGTTGTAAAGGACAATGGCAAATTGGACGGCTTTATTCACGCAGCTGGCATAGAAGTTACTAGTCCTGTCAAATTGACAGGGCCTAATGACTATGAAAGGCTATATAGGATTAATTGTCTGTCTGCAATTGAGTTTATTAAGTATTTCTCCGATTTCAGAATATTTAATAAAGATGGCTCTGCCGTGATGATTAGTTCCATTTCTGGAATCATTGCCCGAAAAGGACTATCAGCGTATGCCGCCAGTAAAGGTGCTTTGATGAGTGCCGCAAGAGTAATGGCAGTTGAATTGTCTTCTAGAAATATTCGAGTCAATACAGTTTCTCCAGGTACCATCCTTACTCCGATGATGCAGAGCGCTCTTGACGCAATGAAGCCAGAAGAACGGGAAAAAAGAGTGGCAGGATTCCCTCTTGGATTGGGACAAACAACGGACATCTCCTATGCCTGCATCTATCTAATGAGTGATGCAAGCCGATGGGTTACTGGCCAGAATATTATCATCGATGGCGGTTATACCGCACAATAGTTTCAAGAATGGGCGAAATTAGTTTTCGTTATAGCTGCACTTCTCCTCTCTGTTTCCTGTCAGACGGGCGACTCCTGTGTTATCAGAAAGGACACGTCCTGCTGTTGAAAGATGGCACTCCGGAACGGAGTATTCGTATTCCCGTTAGTGGTAAAGAGAGAGGGCTGGGGCATTCTCGGTATCTGTCAAGGCTTTTCCGCTTCGGTATCCGTGCAGCCATAGCATTGGACAATGAGCATGTGCTGCTCTCAAGAGGTAATGTGATCCAGGAATTGAATCTCGCTTCTGGGGTATTATCTCAAGGTTGTAACTGCGGCGAGGGCATCCGTCCATTGATCTTTACTGAGGTAAAGAGCATTGAGGGTTTTGATGATGGCATTTACTTTGGCGGGTATCTCGGCAATATGGGTAAGAAACCTGTGAACATCTATCATAGAACTGGCATTGATCATTGGGAGGTCGTGTACACTTTCCCGCAGGGGACCATCAACCACGTGCATAATGTGGTGGCAGACCCTTATCGCCAGTGTTTGTGGGTTTTCACGGGGGATTTTGACGAGGCGGCTGCTATCTGGAAGGTGACTGATGGATTCAAGAAGGTAGAACGAATGGCTTGCAATGACCAGAAGTATCGGGCCTGTGTGGTGTATGCGCTCCCCGAAGGCCTGCTGTATGCTACCGATGCTCCTTTTGCGGACGATTTTATCTATCTGCTGAATCCCGATACCTTTGAGACGAAACAACTGTTTCCCTTGCACGGCTCTTGCATCTATGGCTGCAAATGGAAAGACAAGTTTGTGTTCTCTTCAACCGTAGAAGGAGATGGACGAAATATAACTCGAAAGGAGTTCTATTTTACACGTAAACGAGGTGCTGGCATTAAAGATGACTATGTGCATATGTATATAGGCAATTTGGAAGAAGGGTTCAAGGAGATATATAAGGAGAAGAAGGATTGTATGCCGTTCTATACTTTCCAATTTGGGGTGTTTAAGTTCCCGTATGGCGACAACAACACCAATACGCTCTACTTCCAGCCAGTGGCTACGAAGAAGAATGATTTAAGTTTGATGGCAATAAAAAAAGAAGATGTTCTTAAATAAACGGATTCTTCATATGAACTGTATTTTTCTGACCATGTCTAACATCACAGAGGTGGAAAGTAACAGTATCTATTCTGACCTTATGCGGATGTTCCGAGATAAGGGACATGAGGTTTATATTGTTTCCCCACGTGAACGCCGTTCTGGAGAGAAAACACGATTATCCAAAACAGATGGTGTACATATTCTCGGCGTGCGTACTCTCAACCTACAAAAAACCAATGTCATCGAGAAAGGCATTGGTCAGGTACTTGTGGAATCTCAGTTTAAGAATGCAATCAAACAGTATTTAAATGGTTTGAAGTTTGATTTGATATTGTATTCTACTCCCCCTATCACGTTCCCTAAGGTGATAGAGTACTTGAAATTGACTAATCCATCAGCAAAGACGTATTTACTTCTTAAAGATATATTCCCTCAAAATGCTGTCGACATAGGCATGATGAGTAAATCGGGTGTGAAAGGCATATTGTACCGTTTCTTTCGTAAGAAGGAGAAGAAGCTATATGCTCTTTCTGATTATATCGGTTGCATGAGTCCGGCGAATGTAAAGTATTTATTGGAACATAATCCTGAGATTACACCTGATAGTGTAGAGGTGGCACCGAATAGTTTAGAGTTGATTGTTGAGAGTTTAGAGTCGAAAGTTCCAAAAGAAGAAATAATGCATAAGTATGGATTGCCTCTGGATAAACCCGTTTTCATCTATGGTGGGAACCTGGGGAAACCACAGGGGATTCCATTTTTAATACAATGTCTTGATGCAAATGCTAACAGAGAGGATTGCCATTTTGTTGTGGTGGGTGATGGAACAGAATATGATAAGTTGGAAACATGGTATAAGACGAAGCACCCCCAAAGCGTATCGGTATTCCGTCGATTGCCTAAGGAGGATTATGACCAGCTGGTGCGAGGGTGTGATATCGGATTGATATTCTTGGATTACCGATTCACTATCCCGAATTATCCATCCCGTTTGCTTTCTTATCTTGTTGAGAAGAAGCCTATCATCGCTGCAACAGACCCAAATTGTGATACAGGCAGTATCGCAGCGGCAAATGGCTACGGCTATTGGTGTCCCAGTAATGATGTGGATGCCTTTACAAAATGTGTTGACAGAATGCTGGCATCGGATATCAAGCAGATGGGCGAGGCTGGTTACCAGTTCCTCTTGAACAATTATACTGTGGAGCATACGTATAATGCTATTATGAAGCATTTCCGGTAAAGTTTAGAGTTTAGAGTTTAAAGTTTAAAGTTTAAAGCAATAGTTCGGAAATAAAATTTTAACAAATCAAGCGGCGCAAGCCGCAATATCATAT
>Ga0247608_10004530_pt1 | contig 15474 bp, 16 predicted proteins | sample 176DNAGHGlowgp2_FD_193490 | JGI IMG/M metagenome (GOLD analysis project Ga0247608, IMG submission 193490) | Sheep rumen microbial communities from Palmerston North, Manawatu-Wanganui, New Zealand - 1766 DNA GHGlow gp2 | ecosystem: Host-associated > Mammals > Digestive system > Stomach > Rumen ...
ATGACAGTGAGCCTTATAAAACTCATTATATAATTTAGCCTGGAATCCAAACTTATCATAAGAATTTATAGTTCTAAGCCCGGGTATTTTCTGAATTACAACTTTCCCCTGATTAATTTTGATCCTAGATTCTACTGGCTCATAATCTTCATCATTATTATCATATAAATAGATTTCATCAACACCCAAATTGAGATGATAGTTGATTCAATCATTTATATATTCATTTTCACACTTGGCTATTGCACAGATGACTACTTTCATTATTTCTTTAAACTATTAATATATTCTTTGGCGAATTTTTCTTTTTCAGGAGTTTTAGGGTTTATATTCCAAAAGTATTCTAGATCTATAACTCTATCAGGAAATCCAGCATCAGTGCTACGTTGCATCTTCTGGTCTATAAATTCTTTTAAAGTCTTAGTCATGTAATGGTTTATATAGGCTTCATTACAATTCCTTAACCCTTTAACTTCACAGTCAGTGGGTTTACCATCCGGCATGACCTGTTTAGGTAATTTCCCATTTATTCTACAGAAATGTGAAGATGGTATGACTACGTTATTAAGTCCACCCCTAATTATTTCTTTAGCCTGACTACCATATCTATGCTCGGTCAATCTTTTTGTGATACCTTTATAGATTGGTATTGACATATCTCTAGATGTCTTATTGTCATCACCATAAAGATGCCAATTTAATCTAACTACTGGGTAGCCATTAAACTTAGGGTCAGCTAAAAATTCTTTTATATTTTTCCAGTTCTGGAGAACAATAAACTCGTCTATATCTATAAAAATAATTCAATCAAAATCATTTTTATGTTCATTATAGAACTCAGTATATTTTTTTGACTGAAATCCTCTAGCCCCTGGAATCTTAATTATATGTACTTTGTTTTTTCTTTGTATCCTAGATTCAACAGGTTCATAGCTTGGGTCATTATTATCATATAGATATATTTCATCAACGCCTAAATCTAAATGGTAATTTACTCAATCATTTATATAATTATTCTCACATTTAGCAATGGCGCAAATTACAACTTTCATTATTTCTCCAAACTTTTTAAATATGTATTAACAGCCTTCTCTAAACTATTAACCTCACTGGCTAAATCTATATCTAAAGCAAAATCATGTATAGCTACAAAATGTGGACCAAACTTATTAACATTTGGATCTACACCTTCTATAACTCTATATAATTCTCATGAAATTGGTTTACGTTTGGTAAGATTATGGTCTTGTAAATATTTACATTTAGCAATACATTCATGGAACCTTTTCTGATTTACAACTTTAAAAGCTAGTGGCTCTTGATATGGCTTACTATATCCTGGAGCAAATGGTGGCTGAGTTCCAAAGAATAATATATCATTGGTCTCTGCCTTAACTACTTTTTCTAAGGCTTCTTTTGAATACCAAACATCACCACAAAGATATAATGCCGGTATATCAAGTGGAACAAATGCATCTACCCAATAACCTGTTTTATTTTTATTTATATCTTTTATGCTTGTTCCTTTTACAACATAATTATTACTATGTCTTAAAATAGGTAAACCTAAATAATCAAAACAATCAAGGTTAGAACTAATATAAATATCTTCTACACCTAATTCCTTTAACAGCTTTATAGTATGTTCAAGAATTGGTTCTCCATTTATTTTTACTAACCAACGTGGCTCTTCAAAAGTCTTATAAGTTCCACCACACATCAAAATACAAATCATATTACAGTTCCTTTATCATGGCCCTAGTTCTATCGCCAATTTCTTTCTTTATAAATTGTTTATGATACCAAGTAGAGTGAGCATCATTAGCAGCGTTGCCTTGTGGATCTAAATTACCCCTAACGAAAGAATAAAATTTATCAGGGTATAATTTCTTTAGAGCCATTATCAATCACATATCTTCAAAATAATCACCATTTACTATTTCGCCATCTGGGTAATCTATCTTTTCAAACATTTCTTTTGAGATGGCAAATAATTGGAGAGTTAATTGTTTAAATGTCCCGAATTCTCCAGGATGATTATCAATCTGCCTTAAATAATTATCAGCTGAAGCTTTATTGCCTACTAAGTTAATATCATCATCTAACATTATAATGTAGTCATAATCAGAATCTAAAAATCTTTTCCTTAATTCTCGTCTAGCTCCGGTTATTCCTAATTTAATGTCATACTTATATATAACTACAGCAGAATTATTTAATTCTACTAATTTGGTATCATCTTTTCAATTTTGAGCTACTATAATAATAGGCAGCCCAAATAAACTATCACATTTACTAATGAGGGCATTTAATTTATTTAGTCTAATGGCCCTTAGTTTAGAATCATCTGGTAAATATGATATAATTCCAATACATTTTGTCATAAATTACTTTCTCTTGATAAATAAGTTTAAAATAAAGTTTATAATACTATACAGTAAATCTGTAAACTTATTTGGAGAAGGTATAATTATGTCGCTATCCATACTAGAAGCAGGAACAAATGAGAACGCTTCACTAATTTTATAATCATAAGGAAGAACAGCACAACCTTTAACACCCCATGTTTTGCCCCATGAGTTCTGCATTAACCAGCCTTGTTCATTCCAGCCATAAAGCATTATACCGTGTCCGCCACTTTTATTCTCGCCTTGCTTAATAACTCCATTAACAACTCTATTATCAGAATACCATGTCACAGCAGCTAACACCGGACCATAATTCATAAGTGCATATTTTATATCACTAGCATTTCTGAGTTTGGCAAAGCTATCTATTCTATTTTTAGCAGCACTATCTAATACTTCTTTCTTTTCAAATGCTTCTTCAGCTATATCATAAACTTTATTTACTTCTGTATTACCTGGGCAGAAAGCATATTCAGGATCTCCATATTGAAGTGAGATCTTACATGCATCTCTGAGATACATGCCAGGACCAAGTGTTCCACATAATTTTTTATGAATACCATAAAGGAAGTTAGTAGACAATTTTCTACCACCGTTGTGGAACTCAAGTATCTCTGATGTGGCATGGGCAACACAAGAACCAACAGAACCCTGGCTCTTAACATTCCTATATCCCTGACACTCAAAAGCAGCAGGATACTCAACTGCCATTGCTATGCCTTTTCTTATTTTATAATCCCTTATATCAATCTTATCAGGTAATGCGCCTAAACCGTATTCCATGTTTAATTTCCTTTCTCAATAAAAAAGAGGTATATATCTAATTTAGCATTAGATATAACCCCTTGTTTAATTAAACTTTCTTAAGGTCTTTAGCTTTGTAGTATCCTTGAACTACACCGTTCTTACCCACCTTATATGGATAAGTTGCATCTTCTATATAGTCCATAATTTCTTTTTTCCAACCTATACCAAATGTTGGTGAACCAGTTCCATCTGGTTTTGAGTTCCCTCTAGATTTTATCTTTACTTGGTCTCCAACATAAAGTTCTTGAGGTTCTATCGGAACTTCCCTTATAAACTCAAGATCATCTTCAGCGTAATAACCGAGAGAAGAACCTGTCCAAGAACCAAGTTGATATGGGAACTTTACTAAACTAAAGTTAGCACCCCAAATTACATTTATAATTGTATATTCACCACCAATGTGGAAAACAGTATATCCAGAACCATCAGATTTAGAATTACCAACTTTTAGTATTCTTACCCTATCACCAACTTTGAACTTTGGTTCGTGAATTTCTTCAAACTCAGCAAAGATTATTACATCTCTATCAGGCATCTTGAAAGTGTTGCCATCTATAACAACTTGCTCTGAGTAAAGTTTAGAAAGTCTATAACCCTTGTTTGGGTGAACTTTTACACCGACTGTCTCACCAACTTCAGCCTCAGTTAAATCTGTTTCTACATAACCATTATTTGCTTCTTCACAAGTAATTGTATAAGAAACCTTCTTAAACTCAGCAGTGAGTGTAACTTCACCGATTCTTGGCATCTTGAAAAAGTCTTTTATTTCTTTTCCATTTACCATCAACTTAGTGCAAGCATAACCTTTATTACACTTTACATTAACATTGACAGTATCGTAGCCACATGCTTGTTCTTTATCAACTTCAATTACACCTTCTTTATACTTAGTGCAATTTACTTTAAACTTTGTTGGGAACAAATCATATGGAAGTATTCTTGGAGCATTTTCATCTACTCTAGCACACCACTGATTATTAGCAATCTTGAACCACTCATAATTATCAGCAAGTTTTACTTCTGAGTAGTTATAATAACAATCCTGTGGGAGTAAATCTAAGATGTTATCATCACTAGCAAGAGATGGGCTTGTTCTGATTCTTAAATCAGGTATCTCACAAATCAACTGATTCTTCTTCTCATCTCTATCAGTATCAGGAGTTGGTTCAGGAGCAATCTTAGGAACTGCTGGGTTATAAATAAAACCAGCAAACTTATATGTTCCACCCATACCCCACTGATTAGATGGGTATCTAGTTGCTGTGTAGAAGAAACTCCCACCATAAGCAGATTCAGATGTAAAGATTGAACCATCTGGGTTTATTCTCTCAACTATAGCAACATGACCATAATCTCCCCAGCCACCTGTCCAAACTATAATGGCGCCAGGAACTGGGTCTGAACCCACTTCAAGTTCAGGATACATTTCATTTCTTCTAGCTATGAAATTACAAGCGTTACAATTGAACCATGGGTATTTACTACCAACATACCCAGTCATCTCACCATAAATTTCATTAAATCTTCCATTTGCATATCCAACGCAGTTAGGAAGACAATTGCAATAGTCATTAGAGCAAACTATTGCCCCAGACCAACCACCATGCTCATAATTAGCATATGCCTTTGCATAAGTTTCTCCCTGTGTTGGTCTTGTAGTCCTAATTTTAAATGGAGTCTGCCAAGCAGTTCCAAGAGCAAGACCTTCATCTAATTGGAACGCATCACCTATAAAAGCATGGTTAGTAAGATTCTCTACATCTACTTTACCGAGAGTTTGAACCTCTAACTTCTTATTCTCCTTTTCAATCTTTTTTGCCATATTACAGACCTCTGTTTGCTTTCTGTGCTCTTTCAGCAATTACAACACCAGCATCTCTAAATATATCCTTGATGTTATCAAAGCACTTCACTGTATAAACAGCAATCAAAGAAAGAGCAGCCATATTGAGAATTGTATCAATTGATACCATCTCACCAGCTATCTCTACCCCAGCTTCAGGGGCAAACTCACCAGCACAATAAAACAGACCAACACCAACTAAAGTGAGAACATATTTGAGAAGTCCTCTCCAAAGTTCGTGGAAGTCAAAGTCACCTATCTTTACAGACAATGCCAGTCTGAAAAGTGTATTTGCTAACATAAGGGCTGCTATAGCGAATATGTTAGACAAAAGACCATAATCAATGTTGAATTCCATTATCTTCACCTCTAATTATTTAAAGCTTCTATAGTTGTATCTTCTTCGTAGTCCAACGGAGCTACTACTTTTAACTTTGATGGTATATCATACAATAAATTACCAGACTTATTTTCTATGCTCAATTGCACTTTAACGTCTAGGTAATTATGTTTAAATAAACTAGTTTCTTCGGGTGTTAATTCTACTGTAAGGTAAGAATAATGTTTATGTTCATCTACTATAAACTCAACTGGAGACTTCTCTAGGACTACATTAAATCCTTGTCTGTAAATTACCTTAGCATGACTCATATCAACCAGCTCCCCAGGTTGAGATCCTTGGGGAGCATCAGTTGCTACGTAATCTGTATATACAAAATCTAATTTAAATGTATTTACAAAAGTCCCGCCAATAACAATACGATCTTTAGCTTCATCATTTATTTTAATAGGTCTATTGAACGGGTGTTTTGTTGGTTTAAATCTTTCTAACATTTTATACAACCATTGGCACAGCCTTTATAAGAACTGGCGTACAAATACTTGGAATTCCATGCATTCTTGCTACTATCTTAATCTGTGGCTCATAGTCAAGTTTAAGAACAGAAGCCTTTGGTGTGACTGTAAGTTCATTACCATCTTTAAAGTAATGGAAGTCAGTTAATTCACCCTTAATTGGAGTGCATTCCCAATCAATAGTATAATCACCACCAAAGTCAGCAAATGCTGTTAATGTTATGGCTTCATCAACACTTAAGACTCTATCTTCTCTAGTGCATGTTATCTGAACTGGAACTAATTCACCATCTCCATCTGGACTTAACTCTATAATAGGATATCCTTCTGGGTATTCAGTTTTAAATGTGCCATCTCCAGTATAACATACATATTTTTCAGGATCTGCCATACCAATTCCAACCATTGGATATAAAGTCCTTGGTGGGTAATAAGTAGCACCATCTCTCCATTCTGGCCAGTATTTACATAAAACACTTTTACCTTCTTGGTAAGCATCCCAAATGTCTTGCCACTTTTGATCTAATTCTAAACCTTGCTCAGTATGTTTAACATTTATAATAAAAGGTTCAACCGTTACTTTGTCAGCCTTTTCTTCTAGGTCAGCTAGAATTGTTTGTATATTTTGATCTACTATTTCTTCATCAGCTTTAGTATCTAGATTTTTATTTATGTCTTCTATGATACTCATTACTTCCTGGAAGGATTCAATCACTTCTTCAGTATTAGCCTTAGTAGAAATTATTTCCCTTAAAGATTCAATAACTTTATCATCTATACCAGTTGTAAAGGCATTGACCCAGGTATACCTACCTTCAACGAGAAGGCAGATATACATTGAGTCATTAAGTAAATCAAAGTCATCACTCTGAGTAACAAAAGCAATCCTCTTATATAAATTTTCTTGAGGATCTGGTAAATCTTTAAAATTATGATATATTAAACACTTACTTAGATCAAATACACTTGGGTCTAATTGTGAATAAATATAATCCATTTTGTTCCCCTATTATCTATTATCTATAATGTATCCCTCAGCATCAACTGGGAGTAATTGAATTTCATCATGTTCTGCAGCAGGTGTAAGAACCATATCTTTACCAATTGTAACATCAAATCCATCCTTTGCTCCAGGATAATTACTCTCAACATCTACTACTACTGGGCAGCAATGAACCACAACTCTGGAATCACCAACTTTACCTGGTTCAGCAACCTGGCCATCAACCTCAGTGATAATTTCACCACCATTAAGAATTGTATGACCAGCTCTAGCAACAACACCAGCACCATTATGAGCAGTAATCTTACCGCCGTTCATTGTGAATGTGCCGCTGTTTGGCATGTATACACCGCAAGCAACATAACCATTAGAAGTAATGTTAGCTTCGAGTTCACCACCATTCATAACGACTTCAACATTACCCTGATTCTTGGATCCGTTACCCATGATTGGAGCATTATCAACACCAGTAATCTTACCTTCATTCATTTCAAATGCAGCACCAGTTGTAACTAAGATACCAGCTTCTTGAGCTTTAATTTCTCCGCCATTCATAACGATTTGAGAACCAGCGCCTGTAGCTGTTACAGCACAATCACCACCAGTTGTATCAATGTAAGCACCATCACCAATTTCAATAGAACCGCCATTGAATGCAGCAATTGCTCTACCTGAGTGGTTAACAATTTCACCATTCTTTACTGTGAGATTTGCACCAACAACTTCCATACCAGCTTTATTTCCGCTTATATTTTCAAATTCAAGTGATTTTCCATTAAGATCAAGAACTACGTCTCTATCACCGCTAATAGAAATTGCGCCATCATCAATAACAATGTCATCTGTAAGAATTACTAAATTATCCTTAGCTAATGCATTCTTAAGACTTGCGCTGTCATGAGTGTTGGCCTTTAATGCTTCTATTTCAGCCTGGAGTTCTTCAATCTGATTCATAACACCAGAGAGATCTACCATGCCAGCAATTTCTGCCTTATCATCTTCAGTGAGAACGTAATCTTCACCATCCTTGCCATCTTTTCCATCAGCACCGTCTTTACCATCATGACCGTCTTCACCTTTAGGGCCTTGTGGTCCCTGAGGACCTTCTGGGCCTTCCGGACCCTGTGGTCCAACTGGTCCTTGTTCACCCTGTGGGCCTTGCGGACCTTCTGGACCCTCTGGCCCCTGTGGGCCTTCCGGACCCTCTGGGCCCTCTGGGCCTTGGCTACCATCCTTGCCATTTTGACCATCTACACCGTCTTTGCCATCTTGGCCATCTTTACCGTCCTGACCGTCTTTACCATCTACACCGTCTTTACCGTCCTGGCCATCCTTGCCATCTACGCCATCTTTTCCAGGCTCACCTGGGTCGCCCTTAAGTTCTTCTTTATGCTCATTTACATATTCAGCAAGTTTATTACCAAGCTCATCAGATTTTACATATGCATCAAGGTCGGATTTCTTAGCATAGTCATCAAGAACAGACTCATCTATTTTATCTTTAATTGCCTTAGATAGCTCTTCTTCGTCTATAAAAGAATCTACATATTCTTTTGTGGCATACTTGCTAAGTTCTGACTTATCAGCCTTTTTATTAAGGTCAGCCTTCTTTGCATAAGGTTTAAGATCAACATCTTTAGAACCATCTACCAACTCGTTAATGCTGACTGGAACTAACTTTCTACCTTTACCATCAATAACTTGTTTACTACCCATATTTTACCTCTATTCGTATATATAGAATTTTCTTCTCGGGAATATAGTTCCCACTCTACCATTGGTTAATTTTACTTTTATTTCTAAATAATAAAGGCCTGGAACTAAATCTTCAGTCTCATCTGAGCTGATATTTATCATTACATCGCCTTGCTTATTAAGATCTTTTTTGGTATAAACCTGCCTTAGAACACCATGTTCAAATTCCTGGTCAGGTTCACATATAGAGAGACATACTTCATCGTCATAGGATAAAATGTATCTGACTATATGCCATTTATCACCAGCATTTATAAGTAGAGGCACCCTTAATGAATCACCCCTATTCATAGTTATAATACGCTCTCTATTTATTGTATACATTAAATTTCCCCTACATCTCGTCTAATACATCATCTTCAGGATAGTCTGCTGGAGAATCTTCTCTACCGTCATCTATAGCATCAGCCTCAGGGACAACGGCTTGAACTCTACCCTCTAACTGGCCTATATGCATATAATGATCTGTAAGTAAATCATTTAAAAGACTTTCTAATTCAGTATCATTGACTTCCTGTGCAAAAATAAGGCTGCCATTTATAGCATCACATATTTCCCATTCCTTCTTGATCAATTCACTAATCATTGAAGAAATACCCATATTATCAACAGCATTATCAGAAAGATCTTCATTTATAGGCTTACTAGATTCTTTAGACAATTTCTCTACTATTTTCATATCCATAGGTCTACTATAATTACTATATCTTTTTATATTCATAGTTTAGCCCTTCTGTTTTCTACCTACAGCTATAAAGTCTTTTAATTGATCCTGAAGATTATTTAATTCACTTTCAAGTCTTGTTAGCTCATCAGCTGCAGACTGAAGTTTTTCCCCTGACATATTTTCTTCATCTTCAATTTTAACTTCATATTCAGCAATCTGTCGCATTATATTTCTCAGATCTTCATAATAACTTGCTAATCTATTTTTATATCTGGCAATATCAGGTGAACCATTAGCCTTTAAGTCATCATAAGTTTGTTTAGCCCTAGCTACCTGTTTTCTAGAAGTGTCAACATTATCTTTTAATTGGTTAAATCTCTCATAAACTTCTTTAAAGTTTAATTCAGATGATAAGTATCTTCTTGCGGCCTTATTAGATCTCTCCACACCCCTCTTAGCTCTATACCAAGCTTCAGCGTCTTTTAGTTTATTCTTATAGAATCCAAGCTCTTCGTCATTAACTCCACGCAGTATAGCATCTTCATAATTCTTTTGAGCTTGATGTAGTCTATTCAAAGCATCTTTAGTTGTATCCCAACCGGCATAATTTTTAAGTAATGATCTATTAAGGTGTCCTGCCCTATTTGTATTATTACCAATTAAATCATATCTAGGTGTATCACCAGTATACTGGCCTGATTCTGGGTTTGCTTGTCTATCAGCTCTAAGCTGAGGATCTACATTTACTTCATTAGCTAAATAAATTTTATCAGCTCTATCAACAACTTCAGCAAAAGTTAGCTTTCTAGTACTATCTAGGATGTCGCCATTCTTTTTCATATATTTAGCCGCAGTTCCTGGGTCGCTATTATAACGTCTAAAGTTAGCAGCATATTTACCAGTTCTTTGTTTGCCATCTTTATCGAAGGTTACCAACTGACCATCAAAAATGACCCTTACATCTTCAGCTCTACCCTGCTTCTTTAATTCCAATGCCTGTTCTGGAGTTATCTCAGTATATTCAGAATTATAGAAGTCAATTGGAGTTCTTCTAAAATTACTTACTCCCTGTTTATTGGCAATGCCCATATAACCATTGGTATTGCTATAACCATTACCAACTGTAGCCCTAGCCTTTCTATAAGCGTTACCTAAATCACCAGGTAAAGCTTCATCTAGATCTTCATCCACTTCATCATTGTCATAGAAGTGTAATTCAAACCACTCAAGAGCTTTTTCAATGTCGCTTTGGTTCAGGCCATCTTCTCTGTATAAGAAACAAACATCAGATATAGCTTTATAAATATCACTTTTAAAAGCTTCATAATCATAACTAGATAAACTCTCGTTTAAGTTTGTCTCAGGCTCTTTAAGTATTAGTTTCTCATTTTTAGGTTCAACTGGAAATGCTTTAACATGTTCGTCGCCATTTATTTCATCAGCAACTTTAAGACCATCTTCTAAGGTCTTTTTGACTTCATCTTCAAAGTCTTGTTTAATTTTCTCCAGCTCTTCGTCTCCACCTATTGATGCATAATCATCAAATGGTAAGATAAGCTTTTTATCTTCTGCCATATTTATTTCTCCCTATTTATTTGCAAATATATAGTCTATATTTAATTTAGCAAAATAATATACAATAAAAAAGCCAGTAGATAATTCTGACTGGCTCTGGATATATATAAATAAAGGCATCAAGTGCCTTTAAGACAACTTAATTAAGGTCTTTTACAAACTTTGGATATATTTTTTCTCACTGACCCTTGGATCTTCCTTTATTAGCTCTGTTTACACCGTCTTTTACACCATCAAATAATGCCGGCCAATCTTCTGGTAAAATAAGCTCACCAGATGCCCACATATCATCTAATTCATCTGGATCTTCTGCTTCTGGATCCATATCGAGATATTGAGATAGGAACGATAAAATAATCTCATTATAGAAGTTAGGGAATTCTGTTGCAAACTGACTTAATGGTATGGCATAAAATCCATCAGGACCAAAGTCATTATAGTCTGCTTCTATTTCTTCTAACTCAGCTTGAAGATCATCTTTATTTTCATCGGTTATGTTAATAGTCTCATTTATAGATTCATTATAATCAATAGTAGAAGCATCATCAACTGGAGCTTTAATAGGTTCACAGAAGGAAGGAACCTTAGCAAAATCACAATAGTCATTAACGTAGTGGTTAGCTTCACCATTTCTAATTTCATCGATTACTGCTTCTATTGATTTATCAATCAATTCATTCCTTAAAAATTCAGCGTCATCTTCAAATTCCCAATAAAGTTCTTCTTCTTTATCATCAATAGCACCTGGCATACAATTTTTAATAAAGGCTATAAGTCCTTCTTTATCTTTTGGGATGGCATACATTTGACAGTGTTCTTGTTCATCAAGCTCAACCAGTAGATTACCATTGTCTTCTACCAATCCAACTTCATCAACAGATGGATTCCAATCTGGATCAGCTATATCATGTGCCATAACACATTCATCTCTAGCACCGGTTAATAATACAGTGCCTAAGAAGGTTTGACCACTAATAAATGGTACCCAGTAATCAAAGAATTCTTCTTCGTCTACATTTCTTAAAAGCTCAATCTCATCATAAACAAGATCATCTAGTTCACTATCATCAAGCTGATTTACCATATCAGCATCCTGAACTACGTCAATTAAGAAATCCCTTTTTTCAAATGGGTCAAGGCTAAGTATTCTATTTGCGGTCTCAAGGTTAGACCATAAATCCTTCATAATAATTCTCCTGTTAAATTAATCTATCCTATACGCATAATACGTATCTAACTGTATTTCGTTACCATCATAGGTAGCCAAGCTATTTTCTGGGCCATCAAGTCTAACTACTTCTTCAGCAACTAAATCCCAATCAATGTAATCTTTAGCCCAGTCTTCAAATCCATCTGGACCATATATATCATAAATATATTCTATTTTATCAGTGGGTGAAAGTGATTCTAATCTTTCAGCTTCAGACTCATCATTTTCCTGAGTTCTGAAATAATCTGCTTCTTCATCAATAAATTCGTCTACAGCTGAATCATCTATATAATTATATAATATATCTTCCTGGAAGTCTTTACTAAAAGCTTCAAGCCCCATCTCATCAGCCATTTCTTTAACTTGTTCTTTAGCTAAAGCCTCAGCTTCATCATATGTAAGAACATAGTATTCTTCATCACCCACCATATAGCTATTATCATAGTTGCCTTTTTCAACTTCACTAGCATCTATGCCTAAATAATTGGCTAATTCTTGTGCTCTAGAATCATCAAGTTCTGCTTCGTTTAATTGTTCCTTGCCTTCAGATTTATGGCCTTCATTCCAGTTAAGTTCACCAGAACCTTCCATATCATTCTTGATACCATTTGAGCTAAGGATCAAATTAAAAATGTCTGGTCTAAGTTTTAATCCCTTTTTAGCAAAGAAGTCAGCAGCTTCTTCATAACTTAATGACACTGATTCATCACCTATAACTTCCATATTAGCTATAGTTTCTTTTGCCCAGTCATCAAATGAATTGAATTCTCTCATACTGGGATCAAATTTATGGTTTTCATCCCATATGTCTTTAAGCTGATTATAGGTATACGTTGCTCCGCCGTATCCCATAATACCATTAGTATCTAGATACCTTTTACCTGCTGATTCCTGTAAGCCTTCAAGACTCATTTCTTTGTTTTGTAATTTAACTTTCATATCCTTTAATTCCTGTAAAAATCCATTATTTCTTAGTTCTTTAAATATAAGATTTTCTTTTCCATATTCACCAGAACTAAGTAAACCTTGTTGTCTTAATTTATATACATCATCCAGAAAAGCATCTATATCATCTATAGTTTCACATTTTTTAGCTTTTTCTACTCACTCAGAGTATTCAGGTTCTAAATCTGGGTATTCATCTGGGATACTATCTTTATCTGGAACTTTTACCCAACCATTATAAAGTGAGTAAGAACCATTTGTCATAGCGCCTTCAGTGAGAGACTCATCTAGATTATCTTCTGCAATATCTTTGAGTTCATTAATATCACAATTCTCTAAATGATTTTTCATAGCCTTTAAATCAGGTATGATTATATTGTCATCTTCATTCCAAAGAATTAGTTCTTCAATCTCATTAAAGTTGCCTTCGCTCTTACCGGCATAATCTAAAATCTTATTTATTAAGTTAACTTTTTCAAAATCTTCATCTTCTGTAAGAGATTCATTAGTATCAAGTTCTTCTACAGGCCAAACAATATATTTATGTTCTTTCATTTTCTTAAGAACTTCTTCAACATCTTTGCCTGATACTATATGTGATTGAAAATCTCCATACTCAGTTGTTTGAAAAGTTATTTTATAATCTTTATCTGGATCAAACCCCTCACTAAGGGATTCTTCCATTGGAGAACCATCTGAGTAGCAGCCTATTCTCTTAAATAACTTTGTTCTGAGTGATTCATCCATTTCATCTTCTGGAACTAAAAGCTTCATATAAGGCCCAGCAAATGAAACATCAGCACCACAGTCTTCTAGCCAACTAGTTAGCTCTTCCATATCTAAAGGTGAATCTCCAAGATCAAAGACTAGTAAGACCTCACCATCTTTTGGACCATCTTCATAAACAAATTCAACCTCAGGGTATTTATCATACATGGCACTGACTATATCTGTGGCAGTCATAATGTCAAATGATTCTCTTACACTTTCACCAAAAGTATCAATGTCGCTGTAATCATCTTTATAAAGATCCGGGTCGCCACCATTTTCTCTGACCATATTATTCCAGGCTTCTTCACTCCATACTGGATCTGCCCAGCTCTGTAAATTTTCTGGGTCATAGTGCTTGTCATAATAATTATGCCAGGCAGTGTCGAAATCAACACCCAAATTGTATTTTTCCCAATTTCTTCTGGCATCTACAAATGCATCATGTGTATCTAGAAATCCCATTTTAATCTCCCGTATAAGGCTCTACGTAGATCTCTACTTCATGACCCCTTATAACAGGATCGAATTTATTATTCCATAAAGCCTTGTATGCATCATAAACTTTTTGTGCTAACATTTCTTGATCTGGATAGACTGAAAGGTCAGCAAATATATGTAAATCAATGTCGCTCTTATCAGTATAATTGTAAGAAGCATTAGAACCAATAATGCGAACATCTTTTATATCTAACTTAATGTCATTTTCTTCAAGGTTATACTTGAATCTATCAACAATCTCTAAAAGCTTTTCTTTTACTTCAGGATCAAGTTCATCACCATTAAAGATCTTCTGATTGAGAGTATCATGTTTCTCTACTGCTTCACCCAATTTCTTTTTACGGCGAAGTTCATAAGCAATCCTATCAGCTTCTTCCCAGCCTATAATATGACCATCTTCAGTTGATACTCGTTTATACTTACCATTTTCATCAGGGCCTTCCCAAGTCCATGGGTAAACTGTTCTATCTTTTAATGGATATTCATCACTGTCATGGAAAGCATCAAAGACTTCATCATCTCAGAGAGCACCAGATTCTTCTAGATTTTCACTCATGCCAGCTCCATAAGCTTTACTTATTGGAGTACCTTCAGGGTTTAAATTGGGTGAGAACTTTAATTCATCATCAAAGTTTTCATTTACATCATAAGAATAAAGAAGGTAATATTTATTATCACCCTCCCCATTCTTATCAAGGTCTCTGATTTGTACATTAGGATATGCTCCATCTAAAATAGACTTAGCCATATCCACTTCTTTTTTATCTCCGTAAGATATAACTCCATCCTGATTATTTAAATTATCAGTACTTTTTAAAATATGAGAATAAATATCTCTGTAATTTACCCCATTATTTATATCTTCTTTAATAACCTTTTTCATATTTTTATTATACAGCCTTTTTAATAAATTGTAAACTCTATTATATTTATTTTAGCACCGTTATTCTTCTGAAGATTCTAATTTACACTCATCACAATCTTCTATAATTTGACCATTTTCACGGGCTTCTTTAGCCTTAGCAGCATCAGCTTCAGGTGAGTATTCATACCCGGCCCTAAGAGCTTCTTCCATTCTTTTTTGTTCTTCTTCCATTTTTGCCGCCATTTCATACATTTCATCAAGGAGTGGTCCAA
>Ga0247608_10004531_pt1 | contig 15473 bp, 8 predicted proteins | sample 176DNAGHGlowgp2_FD_193490 | JGI IMG/M metagenome (GOLD analysis project Ga0247608, IMG submission 193490) | Sheep rumen microbial communities from Palmerston North, Manawatu-Wanganui, New Zealand - 1766 DNA GHGlow gp2 | ecosystem: Host-associated > Mammals > Digestive system > Stomach > Rumen ...
TAATGTAACTAAATACTTGTTCCATTTATTTGTTTTTTAATTAGTTTTTTAGAATTTTGTCGCTGCAAAGGTACAAAAAAATAGCGAAACGCCATGCATTTCGCTTTCTTTTTTTACGTTATCGTTATCGTAAGCGCCTTACTGCAGCATGCCGAGCAGTTTGACACGGCGTTCGAAGCTCTCGCGATTGTCGAGGGCACCGTTTTTGATGCGGGCACGATAGTTGTAGATGGTGTTGACGCTATAATGGAGGAATTCGGCGATCTTCGACGAGTCTTCGATGCCCAGGCGGATGAGTGCGAAGATGCGGATTTCTGTTGCCAGGCGGTTCTCTTCCTTGGGGTGGATCTGCATCTCGGGCTGGAGTAGGGCATTGAAGTCGTCGACGAAGTTGGGGAAGAGGTGGAGGAACACGGAGTCGAAGTTCTGCAATAGCTCTTCCAGTTCGTGTTCTTTCAGTTCCGTAGACTTCGACAGGCGGAAGAGTTCGTCGAGTTCCTTGTTCTTCATCTTTTTGTTGACCATCTTGCGGTAGTCGTCGAGTTTGTCGATATACTGTGAGCAGAGGCTCATGAAGCGTCCGATGTATTCTTCCTTGACATGATTGGTTTCGGAGAGTTGGCTGTTGACCATTGATAATTGGCCATTGAGGGTGGAGAGCTCGTCTTTCTGGGCTGAGAGCTGGGTGTTGAGGGCAGAGAGTTGGGCGTTGGATGACTTCAAGGCATTGCGGGCGGCATCCAGCTGTTTGTTACGACGGTGGAGGAAGAGGAGTACACCCAAGAGCAACAGGGCGAGGATGCTCACCACGACCACCGATGTCCAGAGCACCTTCGTATTACGGGATACGGCTTTCTGGTAATTGTTTTCGATGACATTGAGAATCGGCGTAATCTGCCAGGAGCGCATGCGGGTGTTGAAACGGTTGTTGCAGTCCCAGGTGAAACGGATATACTTATACGAGCGGTCCAGATCACCCTCGTCGTTCAGGATCTCTGCCAACTGCAGCAGCGAGGCCTGATCCATGACGGCATGGCGGATATCGCTGAGGGCCGACTGTGAAAGCCAGTAGCGCATCTCTTCCTGATCCTCGCTCACCAGCCAGCGGTAGTAGCAGGCAATGGCATAGTCGCGACTCTCGGGGTTGGTGCGCTTCACCCACTGATCACTCAGCCTGCGGCCTTCCTCCAACTGCTGGCGACCCTTCAGTTCCTGGATACGATACATCAGATAGTCAGGATGCTGATGGTCGATAACCGCGAAGAGAGAGTCACGATAGACACGCTGTTTCTCGTAATAGCTGTCCTGCATCGAACGGATTTTCGAATAATACCCCAGCTCGCCATACACATGCATCTGGGTCGTATAATAGTTCTTCAGCCCCACACTGTCCAGTTTCTGTTTGTCTACGGTCTTCAGGAAAAGGAGCGCCTCACTGTAATAACCTACGGTAGAGCACTGAAAAGCCCTGAGCACCCTGCAGTTTCCTGCCTGTGCGGCATCCCCCAACTTGGTAGCCCATTGCTCGGCCTCGTCGACATAATAAAGCGCGGAGTCGTTCATAAAGGCCTTGTAGAGCTCATAGAGTCTGAAAGCCAGCTTGAATTTATCCTCTGGCGTTACGGCCTTGACATATTGCTGGCGCTGCTCTTCTATCTGCGCTTCGTATTCAGACACGTATTCGGGCGAGTGGTTGATTGCCTCGTCGATCTGCTGATAAACAGACTTAATATCATATTTCTGGGCCGTTGCCGTTAGTCCTAACACCAGGGCCAATAGTAAAAGTAGTTTCTTCTTCATATGAAAAATAGTCGTTGGTTCGGCAAAGGTAAGCAATTATCATTATAAAACCAAATAAATATCCCAAAAAATAAAAAAAGGAACGAATACATCACGCACTCGTTCCTCTCGGTTAATCTTGAAAACTACTTTTTACTACTAACTAATTAACTAACTATATCATAAACCGTTTAATACTAAGTATGAGAGATTACTTATTCAAGTTGAAAGAACAGCGGGCAGGGAGGTTGTCGGAGGCTGTGCCAACGAGTGCCTCGAAAGCACCTGGCTCTGCTACCCACTCGCCACGCGTCTCATCGTAGAAGCTGAGGGCCTGACGGTCGATGGTAAGACTTACCTGCTGGGTCTCGCCAGGCTGGAGGAAGACCTTCTGGAAGGCCTTGAGCTCCTTGACGGGGCGATCGACAGACGACTTCTTGTCGCTGATGTAGAGCTGGACAGTCTCAGCACCAGCCACGCTGCCTGTGTTGGTGACGGGAATGGTGAAGGTGAGCTTCTCGTTGGCCGTCATCTGCTGCTTGTCGGCAGAGAGCTTGCCCAACTTAAAGGTGGTATAGCTCAGACCATGACCAAAGGCGAAGAGCGGCTTCAGCTTCTGCTTGTCTGTCCAGCGGTAGCCCACGTAGATACCTTCCTTATATTCCTCGTCGATGATCTGATGATCTTCGCGCCATACACCTGGGAAGGCGTTCAGTGCATGAGCACCGCACTGCTCCAATCCTGTGTACCAGGTGAAGGGCAGTTTACCTGAGGGATTGACATCGCCTGCCAATACACTGGCAATAGCCTCACCAGCCTCGGAACCTACAAACCAACCCTGAACGACAGCGGGCACTTTGGAGAGCCAAGGCATGGCGACACCATTACCACTGATATTGACATAGACAAGATTCTTATTGGCTGCTGCCAGGGCTTCGATGAGACGATCCTGGGCGTAAGGCAGTCCGTACTGCTGACGGTCATGACCCTCACAGTCCTGATAGTTGCTCTTGTTCAGTCCGCCAAAGAGAATGACGACATCGGCCTTCTTTGCCTTCTCGACGGCTTCGGCAATGAGAACATCAGCAGAGCGCGTCTCGTAAAGCGAGCGGCCTACCGTCACACCATTATAGCTCTGAACCGTATCGCCCACATAACCACGGGCAAAGTCAACCTCAGCCCCCTTGAAGCGATCGCGAATACCATCGAGGGGCAGGATTTCCTTCTGCACCTTCAGCGAGGAAGAGCCTCCGCCAACGGTCATCATCTTGATGGCATTCTCGCCAACCACGAGGATACGCTTGGGTTGTTGCAGAGGCAGCAGGCTGCGATCATTCTTCAGTAGTACGATGCCTTCCTGGGCAATCTTCAAGGCTGCCTCGTAATGACTTTCGGAGCAGAGGAAACCATAGGGTTTCTGACGATTCATCGTGGTGCGATAGAACAGGCGCAGCAAACGACGTACTTTCTCATCGAGTTCCTTTGTGGAGAACTTGCCTTCCTGAATCAGCCGTTTATAGGGCAGCGCCAGATAATAGCTGTCGTAGGCATTGGTGGCACCCATCGTCAGACCGTCGGTCCAAGAGCCGAACTCCAGGTCGAGGCCATTGGTGATGGCTTCTTCAGTGTTGTGGCAGCCTCCCCAGTCGCTGACGACAACGCCATCGAATTGCCAGTCGCGCTTCAGAATCTGGTTCAGCAAAATATCATTGTGACAATTGTGTTGGTTCTTATAAAGATTATAGGCGCCCATGATGCCCCAAGTGCCTGCTTCGGTTACGGCAGCCTTAAAGGCGGGTAGATAGATCTCGTGAAGGGCACGGTCGGAGATGACGACGTTCACCTGATGGCGGAACTCCTCGTCGTTGTTCAGGGCATAGTGCTTCACGCAAGCAGACACCCCTTTTGACTGGAGTCCTTGAATATAAGGTACTACCATGCGCGAGGCCAGCCAAGGGTCTTCGCCCATATACTCAAAGTTACGGCCTCCGAGCGGAGTGCGGTAGATGTTCACACCAGGGCCGAGAATCATGGCCTTGCCACGATAGAGGGCTTCTTCACCAAGACTCTCACCATAGAGACGGGCCATCTGAGGATTCCAGGTGGCAGCCAGACAGGTGAGGGCAGGGAAGGCCACACAGGAGTCATTAGACTGTCCTGCCTGTACCCATTCGTCCCACAGCACGTCGGGGCGCACGCCGTGAGGACCGTCGTCCGTCCAGAAATCAGGGAATCCCAAGCGCTTCACGCCGGGACTGCTGAACTTACTTTGGGCGTGGATCACGGCAATCTTCTCGTCGAGCGTCATCCGCGAGAGTGCATCTTCGATACGCTGTTCCACAGGCAGCGTCTCGTCGAGATAGGCAGGCAGTGCGTTCTGTGCCTGCAAGCAGGTCGCTGAGAGCAGCGACAAGAGGGCAATCGTCAGTTTCTTCATTGTAGTTTCGATTTTTGTTTCGATGGTGCAAAGTTACGCATTTATCACATATATTAAAGTATATATAAGGAAAAATGTGGATGAGTGAAGACAGACAAAAAACGTAATCCACTCGATATGAGTAGATTACGTTTTTAGTCCGTCCTGTTAAAAGTGGATAGGATATAGAGGTGTAAAATGTACAGTTATCGCAGGCAGCGGTCCAGTTCTTGGGCTATCAGCTCCTTGTCAAGGTGCTGTCCGATGAACACGAGCTTCTGCATACGGTCGCCGTACTGCTCATCCCAGTCGCGGCGCAGTCCGGGGTTGCGCTCCATGAAGTCCTCCAGCTCGGCCTTCGGCATTTCGGCATACCATTGTCCCGCGTTGCGGATAGATACCTGCTTGCCAGCCTGCTCGAAGACGTAGCACGTCTGCTGCTCATCCTGGAAGTAGCAGATGCCCTTTGCACGGATGATGCCCTTCGGCCACTTGCGGGCCACGAACTCATCGAAGAGTCCCAGGTCGAACGGACGGCGGCGGTAGTACACGTAGGTGCCGATGCCGTATTCCTCAGCCTCGCCCTCGTCATGGTGGTGGTGATGGTGGTGATGCCCGTGCTCATGGTGATGCTCATGCTCATCGTGGTCGTCGTCATCATCGTGGTCGTCATGGTGGTGCTCGTGGTCCTCGTCCTCATCGTGGTGCTTCTCCACCTCCTCGATCCACTTGGCAGAGGTGGCCACGGCATCGAAGTCGAACATGCCGGTGTTGATCAGCTTGTCGAGGTCCACGTCACCATAGTTGCACTCGATGATCTCTGCCTTGGGCTGCAACTCGTGGATGATGCTGCGTACGCGGCCCAGTTCGTCGGGGCTCACCTCCGAGGCCTTGTTGAGCAGCACGATATTGCAGAACTCTATCTGCTGGATTACGAGGTTCTCGATGTCCTCCTCGTCGATGTTCTGGCGCAGCAGGTCCATGCCATTGCCGAACTCATCGCGCATACGGAGGGCGTCGACCACGGTCACGATGCAATCGAGCCTCGGTGCCCCCTTCTCCGTCACCTCAGGAGCCATCTGGGGAATCGAGCAGATGGTCTGCGCGATAGGTCCGGGCTCGCAGATGCCGCTGGCCTCGATCACGATATAGTCGAAGCGCTGCATCCCGATGATGTCCTGCAGCTGCTGCACGAGGTCCATCTTCAGCGTACAGCAGATACAGCCGTTCTGCAGGGCCACGAGCGAGTCGTCCTGCTGGTTCACGATGCCCCCCTGCTGTATCAGGTCGGCGTCGATGTTCACCTCGCCGATATCGTTCACAATCACGGCAAACTTGATGCCGCGCTTGTTTGACAGGATTCTGTTCAGTAAGGTCGTCTTTCCGCTGCCCAGATAACCCGTGAGCAGCAATACGGGTACTTCATGTTTGTTCATCTTCAGATCGTCTTTTTACATTTGCGCCTGCAAAGGTACGGAAAATTCCGCACAGCGTCCAAGAATTTCCCATTTTTAACACCTCTTCAAATCCAAAGTATTACACATCGTTCCAGACCCTTCTGTGTTCGAGGAAAGCAGCCAGGCCGAAGACGTGTGCTAAGCCTAGTATCAAGGAAAGCCCGTTCCGCGGCCTTTCCCGTTGCCTCATCAATCGAACTATTCCAAACAAGGTTTCCTACGTCTTTTCGGTAAGTGCGATTAATCGGAACAGAGCCTCTCACTCCGGATTACCGGAGTCCCATCGTCTGGATGTAGTCCGTTTGAGGCTTGCAATGTTGGAACTTGCAGTTCTCTGCAAACTCGCTGAGCAGTCGACGGAAGGTCGGCTGATCGGGACGCGCCTCGCGCCACTCCTGATAGGTGTTGCGTGAAGTCTCAGAATATTTCACGACGATGCTGTCCCATCCCTCAGGACGCTGGATGCCGTTCATACAGGAACCATCGACCTGAAGGCCGGTACTCACCACCTTCTTGTAGGGCCAGAAGGTGTAGCCGATGTTGGCTTCCTTCAGCACCTGCACCATCTGGCGCTGCCACTCGTCGGTGTTATGGCCAAATTCGCCCATATACATAGGAAGCTGTGTCTTGTCGCGAAACTCGATATAGTCCTTGATGGCTTCTTTCGTAGCCTCGCCGCCGTAACGATGACAGGTGTACATGATCTTTTGGTCGAACTTCCAGTCGTCGAACATAAAGAAGAAGCTGTTCCAATGGGCACCTCCCAACAGAATGATATGATTCTGGTCAACCTCGCGGATGGCCTTCACACAGCGCTTGTAGAGGGGCTGCAGCATCTGGTAGAGTGAGTCCTTGTTCTCAAAGTAGTGGGCGATGGGCTCGTTCATCAGCTCATAGCCAAGGATGGTGGTCTCGTTCTTGTAACGGTCAGCAATCTCGCGCCAGATGTTGCAGAAGAGTTGCTGTGAGGGTTCACTCTCGTAGATCCAGGGATAGCCGTAGCCATCGTCGATGTTGTCGCCCGTCTGACCTCCAGGACAATCGTGCATGTCGAGGATCAGATAGAGATGGTTGGCACGGCACCAGCTGACAACGCTGTCGATACGTTCATAGCCGTCTTTCTGGCCTGTTTGTCCCATATAGTCCTCATCGGTAAAGAGCTTGTAGTTGAAGGGCAGACGGATGGTGTTGGCTCCCTGCTGTGCAATGAAGTCGATGTCGGCCTTCGTTACATAATTGTCCTTGAACTGCTGCCAGAAGTCGGCCGTGGCATCAGGACCCACTGCTTCCTTAAAGAGCAGGTCGATCATCCAAGCCGAGTTCGTGCGGCTGAAACCGAACATATAGCCCTCGGGATTCAGCCAATTGCCGAGGTTTGTACCCTGAATAAACAACTTTTCACCATTGGGCTGAATCAGATCAACACCCTGTATGGTAACAAATCCTGCCGACTGCTGCACTTCCTTCGAGGCGCAGGCAGTCAACAGGAGCATGGTAAAGTATATAATTGATTTCTTCATTTCTGGAATACGCGGATATAATCTACTTCCATCGTGACGGGCAGGGCACTTTCGTCGACACCCTGAGAACCGCCCCAGTCACCACCCCAAGCGAGGTTGAAGATGACATAGAAGGGATCGTTATAGGGCCAGTCGTCTCGACCTAAGCCCCGATTGTCGTAAGAGAGCTGCACCTTGCCGTCGACATAGGTGGTGATATTCTGAGCCGTCCACTCGATGGCGTAGGTATGGAACTCACCCTCGGCACCTTTGCAGTACATCTCGTGGGTCACCTGAGTGTTGTTAGAGTGTACATGGGCATTGGCATGAAGACTCGACGATACGAAGTCGGGATGGTAGCCCACCTCCTCCATGATATCAATCTCACCATCGGCAGGCCAGGAACGGAAGTTCACAGGCATCATCCAGAAGGCAGGCCATGTGCCCTTACCCTTTGGTAACTTGATGCTGGCTTCAATATAGCCATACTTCCAACCCTCCTTCACGTGGGCATAGACACGACCAGAGTAGACCTTGCCATCCTCCTTGAAACAATGAATCTGGAGCTTGCCATCCATAATCTCAGTGACGTTATGACCCTTAGGAGTCGTATGGTTCACGTAGTTCTGCAACTCGTGGTTTACCCATCCGCTGTTCTGTACTTCATGGGTCCAGTCTACCTTGTTGAGCTCTGTACCCTCGTCAAACTCGTCGTGCCATACCAACTGATAACCCTCAGGGGCATAGTAGGCAGGCTTCTCAGCAGCGGACTGGGTGACCGTAACGGTCTTGCGGGCTGAACCTGACATAATGGTGACAGCACCAGAGCGGGCCTCAGCCACAGGATTAGCAGGAACCGTGACGGTAAGGGTACCCGCCTGGGCTGCCGTGTTCTGCGTCTTGACGGTAAAGAAATCCTCACCCATCGCAACGCCCCACTCCTGGCCAGTAGTGGCTACATTGACAGTATAGGTGCCACCTTCGGCAGGGGCACTGACGGTCTCAGGAGAGACTGTCAGCACGACTTCCGCCGGTTTGGGATCATCTCCGCTCCCACCGCAGCCAGAGAAGGCTACGGCAAGAGAGAGCAATAGGTTACTTATAAGCATGAATCGTTTCACTACAAAGGAAATTCTTAAATTATCAATTATTCAACCTCCTTAAACACAATCTGACTGATCTTGATGTGAGTACCGGCAGGAGAACCGCCGAAGTCGAAGAACAGACGGATGGCAGAGGCATCGGTACCCTCCTTCAGGGTTGCACCCTTCAGGGTGAAGACATACGGCTTGTCGCTGGAGATGTCGTGACGACCCTCGCAGAAGAAGTTGGTATCGCCAGCATCAGTCAACTTGATAGTTACACCAGGCATGTCCTGATCGGCCTCCATCACCATCTTGAAGTTGTACTTCTTGGCAGCGCTGGCAGTGAGCTTGGTGTCGATATGGAACTGTCCCTGCCACTGGCTACCGCCCAGACCCTCGGGAAGTGTCAGCTCGTAGGCATCACCACTGTGGGTAGCCTCAGAGTAGGCGATGGGGCTCCAGTTGTTGTCAGCGAAGTAGTAACCCATCTCCATGCCTACAGTACCATTGTCGACGCCCTTCCAGAGGTTGTCGGGATCGTCGTAGTTCATGGGCACAGCTTCTTCCAGATAGATTTTGCTGATCTTAATGTGAGAGCCGGCAGGAGAACCACCGAAGTCGAAGAACAGACGGATGGCCGTAGCATCGGCACCTTCCTTCAGGGTAACGCCCTCACGCTTCAGAACGAATGGTGTGCCGCCCTGTACGTTGTTGCGCTCCTCGATGAAGAAGTTGGTATCGCCAGCATCGGTGAGTTTGAAGGTTACGCCAGGCAGATCCTGGTCTGACTCCATCACCATGTAGAAATTGTAAGTCTTGGCAGCGCTGGCTGTGAGCTTGGTGTCGATATGGAACTGTCCCTGCCACTGGCTACCGCCCAGACCCTCGGGAAGTGTCAGCTCGTAGACATCACCGCTGTGGGTAGCCTCAGAGTAGGCGATGGGGCTCCAGTTGTTGTCAGCGAAGTAGTAGCCGAAGGCATCGAAGGCAGAGCCGTCGTCGACAGCCTTCCAGAGGTTGGCAGAAGATGCATAGTCCCAATCCACCTTTGCCTCGGGCTGAGGCTCGTCGCCCTCTTCCTTGCTGGTAAGCATGAAGCGCCAGGTGATGCCGCTACCCTCATAGAGGAGTACCATGTCGGTATTCGTCAGTTTAGACACTGTGAAGACAGGGTTAGCATACTGAGCATCGCTCGAGATGTAGGGGAAGTAGGTGTTGTCTTCCAACTTCAACAGGATTTTCTCACCATCCACGTCGAAACTGTAGGGGGCTTTCTGCTCATTGACACTGGCCATGAAGTCCTGACCGTCGTTGGTGTTGTACTCAGAGAAGACAGTACAACCGGTATTGACATACATCGTACCACCCTCACCAGGATTGTAAGTGTAGCCACCGTTGGCATCGAAGGTGATGCGGTCGTCGTACACACCCCAGTCAGCTTTGTCGTTAGGACCAGCACTCCACCAGTTGCTACCATCGCTTCCGGGCTCACCGCAACCCATGTGTCCTGCCTCGGCGTAGTTGATGCGCCAGGTGCGGGAAATGCGGTTGATATAGGGTGTGAAGTCCACCTGTGACTTCTCAAACGTAAAACTCTTGGAGATGCTGCCTTGGCTGAAACCGTTGCGGTTGCCGAGGCGCAGTTCTACATCATAGGTACCAGCCTTGCTGTTCGACCAGTTCATGGGGTTCAGTGTAGAATACTGATTGCCGTTAACCACCCAGATGGGATAGGTGCCCTTTGGCATGTTGGTCACTGAGAAGGTGGCCTGGTTTACACTTTGGTCCACATTCATGTCGATATCCACATTTGCGATGGAGGGAATACCACTCTGGCTGGGGCCGTCGAATGATTCTGGTGAGCAGGAAACAAGAGCCATGGCCACCATCAGTGAACTGCCTATGTATTTAAATATCTTGTTCATAATTATCAATTTTCAATTATCATTTTTCAATTCATTAATAGTTTCCGTTCTGCGTTAGGGTACCCTGGGCAGCGTCGATGTTATCCTGCGGGATGGGCAGGTAGCGTACAGCCTCACTCCAGGCCTTGGTACGATAACCACCACCATCGTTGGCAGGAGTCAGCACGCTGGCAGCCTTACCAGTACGAACGAGGTCGAAGTAGCGCTTACCCTCACCCATGAACTCATGACGACGCTCATTGAGGATGTCATCCTCACTTACACCGTTGAGAGCCTTCAGACCAGCGCGGGCACGCACCTCATTCACATACTTAGCAGCATCGCCAGCATTACCGCCAGTCTTCAGCAGCAGCTCAGCAGCGTTCAGCAGGGTCTCAGCATAGCGATAAACACGAAGGTTGTTGTTGAAACCAAGGTCGGCATCTGCCTTCTGATCCTTGTTGTTGCTCTTGCGGCACATATACTTATAGAGGCAGTAGCCTGTAGCCATCCAACCTGGATCGTCGCTGGTTCCATGGGCATTCAGGTCGAAGGCAGAGAACTCCTTACGGATGTCACCCTCTTCGAAGCTGGCTACAGAGTGCAGAGGAATAGCACTGAAACCCCAACCTGCATCTACATCCTCGAAAGGATCGCCAGCATTAGCTTTCCAGCTACGTGGACCGTGGAGACGTGGGAACACAGCACCACCAGCACCCAACTGGTTATTCCAGCCACGAACAGAGTTGTCGTCGAAGTAGTTAATCTCCCAGATAGACTCCTCGTTCCACTCGCCACTCTCATCCCAAATAGCCTGGTAATCAGGTGTCAGATGGTAACGACCGCTGCTGATCAGTTCCTGCATATAACTCAGGGCTTTGCTGTAACGGCTGTTGTCGTTCTGGATCATCACCATCTCGGCATAGATCATATATGCCAGCGGCTTTGTTACATGACCCTTATCCTCTGCGGGATAGTCGTCCTTAAGCGGAGTATTGCCGATGATGTCCTCAAGTTCGGCAATCACCTTGGCATACACAGCGTCGGCAGTTAACTGTTCTTCAATATAGGGAGCGTTCAGGTTCTCGAAGTAACAGGGCACATTACCATAGAACTTCCAGAGCTGGAGGTAGTAGAACACGCGGAGCAGACGGGCCTGAGCCACAATGTCGGCTTTCTCTGAAGCAGAGATGTTTCCTGCCTGTTCCACCCAGTCGGCATACTTAATCACGTCATTAGAGCGCTTCACGCCACTGTAGCTGTCGCTCCACACTCCAGTGAGACAAACCACGGGGGTGCAAGAGTAGTTGAACATCAGCTGCAGCATGGGCTGGTCAGTATTACTACTGCCATTGGGATACATATCGTCGCTCATGAACTCAGAGATGAAGTTCAGGGCATTATACTGGTAGGTTGATCCATAATCGTACCAATGGAGTGGTGCATAGGCGGCCACCAGTGCTTCGTCGAGTGAAGTCTTCGTGGTATAGTATTCCTCAATGAAGGTGTCGGTAGGACTGGTCACCTCGAGGAACTCGTCCTTACAGCTGGTCAGTGCGAGTGCTGCAAGCATTCCGAATAATATCTTATTTGCTTTCATAACTTTCAATTTTCAATTATCAATTATCAATTACTTAGAATGTGAGGTTGAATCCTACACGCAGTACGCGTGGCTGAGGATAGACACCGAAGTCAACACCGCAAGAGGTGGCTGCTGAAGAGATTTCAGGATCGAAGCCCCAGTACTTGGTGAAGGTCAGCAGATTCTCAGCTGCCACATAGAGGCGCAGACGACTGATAAAGGCCTTCTTCGTGATATTCTCAGGGATAGTGTAACCTAGCTCGATGTTCTTCAGGCGAACATAGCTGCCATCGTGGATGTAGAGGTCTGAAGCCTGCCAGTTGGTAGCATCACCCTGAATATAGATAGGATATTTGTTTGAGGAACCCTCGCCCGTCCAGCGGTCCAAGAACCAGGATGGCAGGTTGATGGAGGGCAGGTCAAGACGACGGGTGGCATCGAATATGTCGTTGCCATAGGTGCCCTGCCAGAACATCATGAAGTCAAATCCCTTCCAAGCAGCATTGAAGGTGGCACCGAAGGTCCAGTCAGGCATACCCTTGCCAATCTTTGTGCGGTCGGCATCGTCGATGACGCCATCACCATTCACGTCTACGAAGCGTACGAATCCAGGACGAGCCTCAGGCTGAATCCGTTGTCCATCCTTGGTGTAGGCGTTCACCTCGTCCCAGTTCTGGAAGATACCAGCAGTCTTGTAACCCCAGAAGTAGGGGAAGGGCTCGCCAGCCTCTGCACGGGAGATGTTACCTAAGTTAGACACATTGTCGTAAGTATCGAAGCCGGCAGCGTTACCCAACTTCACCAGCTTGTTCTTCAGATAAGAGGCGTTACCCTTGATCTGGAACTTGGCATCGCTGATGTTGAACTTATAACCCAGCTCAAACTCAATACCGGTGTTCTCCATATCACCTACGTTACCGATAGGCTTCGACTCACCCACGTACGATGGGATATTCATATCCTTCAGCATGCCGTTGGTCTTCTTTTTGAACCAGTCTACAGTGAAGGTCAGCTTGTTGTTCCAGAGGCCGAAGTCTACACCGAGGTCGTACTGCTCTGACTCCTCCCACTTCAGGTCGGGGTTAGCCAGTCCACTGGCCTTCGAGCTACTCTGCTCCTTCTCACCACCTGCCATACCGAAGCCGTAGTTGTTACCGCCCTGTGTCAGCACGGTGTAGCGGAAGTCACCGATGTTATCATTACCGTTCTTACCCCAGCTGAAGCGAACTTTGAAATTGTTCAACCAGTCGTTGGTGGATTTCATGAACTTTTCGTTCATCACGTTCCAACCCAGAGAGACAGAGGGGAACGTACCGTATTTATTGTTCGTACCGAAGCGGCTGGAACCGTCACGACGAACCGTAGCCTGCAACATGTAGCGCTCATCGTAGTTGTAGCTCAGACGAGCGAAGAGTGATGACATTGTGTGGTTCACACCAGGACCGCCCCATCCGTCGCGGTCACCGTCGGCAGCAAGGCCTGTAGCGGCATTGACCCAGGGCTTGTTGTAGTCCTTTAGGTTGTTACGTGAGGCACCTAGTGTCCAACCAGAGTTCTCAAAGGCGCTCTGACCCAGCACCACGTTCAACGTATGCTGACCAAAGGTCTTGTCGTACATCAGCACGTTCTCTAACTGCCATACCGTACCGCGGTCGCTCTCCATGGAGGCCGATGAATAGTTACGATGCTTGGTGGGTGAGATCCAGTAAGGAACAGCGTGGTTATCATTGCCCCAGAATGACATGTCGGTAGAGTAGCTGATGCGATATTTCAGACCATCCCAGATACCGAGGGTGGCAGAGAAGTTGCTCACAAACTTATGACTCCAGTTGCGCTGAGCGGGGAGCTGGAACGAAGCCAGCGGGTTGGCCATCTCATTGAAGCCTGCACCCGGAATGTTCAGTAGCTGGTCGTTCTCGCCATACATGGGTACATACTCTCCTGGATAGGTGGAGCTGTAGTAGTTGATCTGGTCCTGAGCATCCTGACCTGTCACGTAAGGTGCAATGACTGGTGGCAGGGCGAGGGCAGAGCCGATCTCATTACCCCACTGTGAGTTCACATCCAGACCAGAACTCTTGACACGGGCATAAGAAAGGTTTACGGTTACATCAAGTTTGTTGAGCCAGTTGCGATCCTTCGTTACGTCGAATACGTTGAAGTTGAAGTTACCACGCAGGGTCAGACGGTTGTAGTTCGAGTGGTCGTAATTACCACCCACGATACCTTCCTGATCGAAGTAACCCAGTGAAAAATAATAGTTTACGCGCTCTGAAGCACCACTCAACGTCAGCTCGTGGTTCTGTACAGGGGCATTGTCGTTAAACAGCAGATCCTGCCAGTCGGTATTGGTGGTCACTTTATAAGGATCGGCATACTTCGGAGCCTGTCCAGCATTTACCAGACCCTCATTCTGCATGATCATGTAACCAGTAGCATCCAGCACGTCACGGTGCTTCCAGGCTGTCTGCCAACCCTGAGAGAAATTATAGTTTACGGTCACCTTGCCCAACTTACCCTTCTTCGTGGTTACGAGGATTACACCGTTGGCGGCGCGGGCACCATAGATGGCACCAGAGGCAGCGTCCTTCAGCACCTCGATACTCTCAATATCGCTGGGGTTGATATAGTCCAGACCACCCTCAATCGGCATACCGTCGACAATGTAGAGGGGGTCACTATTATTAACGGTACCTACACCACGTATGCGTATACGTGAAGCAGCACCAGGCTGACCAGATGACGAGGTTACGTTCACACCGGCAGCCAAGCCCTTCAGGGCGTTGTCCATACGGACAGGAGCTGTACCGTCAAGATCGTCGGCACTCACCTTGGCGATAGACGCGGTTACCACACTTTTCTTCTGAACACCGTAACCAATCACCACCACATCCTGCAGTGTCTGGGCATCCTCACGCATTGTGACGGTCATGCCGTTACGGGCGCTCACCTCCTGAGTGGTATAGCCGATATAAGTAATAATAATAGGTGTACCCTCGTTCACCTTTAGTGTGAACTGACCATCGATGTTTGTGATGGTACCATTCTGAGGATTACCTTTCTCGACAACGGAGGCACCGATGACGGGTTCTCCGAGATCGTCGATCACAGTACCCAGGATTCCCTGAGCGAAAGATGCCATAGACACCATGAGTGCCAACAACATCGTCAATAACCTGCTTTTTTTCATACCTTTTTAATTAATTGTTAATATTATAAGTTAGAATTTACCTAATTTGGCTTTTCTGGTGCAAAATTAGATAAAATAGGAATTGGTTTTTGGACGATTAACCCAAAAAGTGGACTAATATCGTATTATAAAAAAAGTAACGACCTGAAAGATAGGTCGTTACTTGTATAATGTCTCTACTAAAAAGTGGACTAAATATAGAGGTGTAAAAAGTACATTTTAAGCCATTTTTTGTATTTTAATCCTGAAAATATACACGTTTTACACGATTCGAGACCCCTGTCATGATCTCATAGGGGATGGTATCGAGTGTGTCGCTGAGAACGGTCACTGGCAGATGCTCTCCGAAGATCTCCACCTGGTCACCTTCAACGCAAGGAATATCCGTCACGTCGATCATCGCCACATCCATACAGATGTTACCTACATACTCCGCCTTCTGACCTTTCACCAGACAATAGCAGTTTCTGTTGCCCAGATGACGGTTCAATCCGTCGGCATAGCCAATGGGGATGGCGGCAATCACTGAATCGCGCTCAATCTTGCCTTTCCGGCTGTAGC
>Ga0247608_10004532_pt1 | contig 15471 bp, 10 predicted proteins | sample 176DNAGHGlowgp2_FD_193490 | JGI IMG/M metagenome (GOLD analysis project Ga0247608, IMG submission 193490) | Sheep rumen microbial communities from Palmerston North, Manawatu-Wanganui, New Zealand - 1766 DNA GHGlow gp2 | ecosystem: Host-associated > Mammals > Digestive system > Stomach > Rumen ...
ATAGTATTTCTCCTTGATCTGCGGCTTGTCGTCCACTTTGCCACTATGCAGGAAGTGTGCTCCCATAATGATGCTCGACAACGGCGATTTCATGTCGTGTACCATCGCATACGAGAAGTCGTTCCTCAACTCCACCATCTGCTCCTGTTCAGTGATGAAACGCAGCAACTGGATAATAATGACAGCAAAGAAACCCAAGATAATAGCGCTGATCATAAACAGCGGACTCAACCGCCTGGCCAGTTCCGGATAAGGGTTGTTTAGTGCTAGACGAATGGCCCTCGACTGGTCGCGCCTTATGCTCACTGGCTTCGTCATCACCGACCAACTAGAGCTGCGCTCATTATTCTGCCTCACGACCTTCCATCTCACGCCATCCATCCTCCCGCTTTCATCATCCAGCTCAACTTCTTGAACGGTTACATCCCGATTTATCCTCACTATGCTCAACAGTGAGTCGACATACATGGCCACATTGTCGAGCGATAGTTCCGAGTGGTATTTCCGGCTCAAAGCATCATTCATGCCCTCCACCGATGAAGCCAAAGAAAGGTTACCACGCGACTGCGGCAGGCTCAGTGTATCTTCCGCTGTCACAAGGTCAGCACGGGTGTAGCTCTCGTAGAACATCGCCCACATCAATTGGTTGCCAGCCCGCTCTTCGATGTCCTTCGTCACCGAACGATAGGTCATCCACATATAGATGCCCAATAGCAATAGCACCGCCACTGCACTCACGATCGACACATATTTATATTTGCTTGTATGCATATAAACTCTTTCAGCATCATCTCTTTAGTCGTTCTTCTGCGCTTTCTTTACGTGGGGCAAAGGTACACATAATAATTAAAACGACCAAACTTTTGAATGTTTTTCACTCCCGCATTCTGTAATGTCAAATGAATACCCTAATCACATTTAACCTAAAGATAACATACAAATAACAGATGATTATGTTTTTTTTCGTACCTTTGTCGCTGTATTAAGGAACCTATTAAGATTTTAGAGTATGATGAAACAGTATTATCGCATTCTGGCTTATGTCGGAGGAGGCATAGCCTTGATCCTGATTCTTTTTGCAACTTGTTGCACAGTGGTTGACTCTGGCGAGGTGGGTATCCGTTTCCATAAGTGGTCACTCAACGAACAGGACTATGGCGGTGTAGAAGGTACATGCAAGGGTTGGGTATTCTATAACCCCATCACCACCAACGTATTTACCTACCCCACATTCACACAGCGTAAGCAGTACGAGACGTTCTCCGTGAACGCCAAGGATGCCTCGCTCTTCGAGATGGATCCTACCATCGCCTATCGCATTAACCCAGACAAGGCCTGTGATATTTTCACGAAGTATCGTGTGGGCGTGAAGGAACTGGAAGAAGGATATATCCGTACCTGTATCTACGAGGCTTACCGTACATGCGCCAACCAGTACACCTCCGACTCGCTGATGTCGAACCGTGCCAACTTTGAGCGTGACGTTCGTGCCCGTCTGGAAAAATCGCTGATGGCAGAGGGATTCCTCGTGGAGGAGTTCACCTCAAAGATTACACCTCCTTCATCGCTGCTCTCGATGATTGATGCCAAGAACACGGCTATCCAGAGTGCTTTGAAGGCTGAAAACGAGGTAAAGGAGGCTGAGGCCAACGCCAAGATTGCTGTCGCCAAGGCTGAGGGTAATGCGAAGGCTATGAAGATCAAGGCTGATGCTGAGGCTTACTACAACAGGACCATTGCAGCCTCGCTCTCGCCAATGATTGTCCAGGAGGACATGATTGAGAAGTGGGATGGCAAGATGCCTCAGATTATGAGTGGCAACGGTGGTATGATTATGGACATCTCGAAAGTCATAGGCAGTGGCAAATAGGCTGCAGAGAACAAAAAGTTTAGCAAAGTTTACCAATGGAAGCGGATGCCGAGGGGTAGAGTGACCTGAAGCGGGTGTTCTTTACGATAGGTATTCAGATCGCTGCCGTCATTGAAGAAATATTGCAGGCTTGGTTCGATGTAGATGCCGAGGTGGGGCGTAAGGTCGTATTGCAGCCCAAGGCCAAGGGTTGTAGACCATTGGCAGGGAACATTAAGACTTGATTCCTGGTTATAGGTATTAATGCCATTGTTGAAATGTTCTACGTTGAGAGTGCTGTGGATAGGCATCTCTAGCATAGCACCACCTGAAGAGTATAAACTGAGGTTTGCTTTACAATACCATTGCCAGCCAAAGCGGAGTGGGATTCCAAGATAGTGAAGCCTTTGGTCTTCAAAAATGTAACCAGTATTGCTTCCTGTCATATTCGTCGATTTCATCTTCGTATAACTGAGGCCAGTCTCGATGTAGAGCCGAGGGGTGAGATGGTGGCTTAGGGTTAATTGAATGGTGAGGGGGAGGTGATATGTGTATTGTGCAACGATCTCTCCATGATTGATAATCGCGTTCTGTGCAGCAATTTCTTTCAGAGAACGGGTTTCTGCAGTCGTCTCGTCTGAGGGGATGGCATTGTTTAACGACCAAGAGTAGTCTATCCAATTGTTGAAAGAGTAGTCTGACGGAACGAATGAGTTAGAAGCGGAAGCAAAACTATAGGTATAGATTGCTGTTGGTGAAATATAGGAATTTGATCGTCCTATCTGTCCGTTGTATGCCAGACGGATATCCCAGGATGATTTCTTGATTTTCGTGGCTGCAATCAGATGTGTATCATCAAGTGAGGGTAAAGTAATCCGCTGATGGATGATTGTATCTTGCGTGGCCGAATCTTGGTCCCGTGATTCGGTCAAATCTTCTGACTCCTTTACAAAATAAGCTATGGAGTCAGACTGGATGACGGCTTCTGTTTGATAACGGATAGGATGATGCTGAGCAGGTCGCTTGTCGATGGAGGCATATACAATCTTCTCGTGTGGGGTTTCAATGACTGGTTCAGGCTGAGGTTCCTGTGGTTTTGGTGCTGATGCTGTTGGTTTGACTTCTGGCTCCGGCTTGTGCAAGAACTTCCAGATGGTTGTTGGGAAAACGATAAGTAGCAGGATAAGTACCCACGACTGCTTGATAAGTACCTGAAGCATCCGTCTGGCGTGGGAGAGTTGCGAGGAAGAGGAATGGGGCGCAATACCAAGCAGTTGGCTGATTTCCTGATGCGACAACCCTTCGAATACAGAAAGCCTGAACACTTGCTGATAGCCTTCTGGCAGTTGTGTAACGAGCGACTGCAATTGGGCATAGTCGGGCATCAGGGTTGTCTCTTCTGTGGCAATGTTCTCGCTGACCATCTGATGGAGAACTGATTGTTCTTTATTCTGATGTTCTCGATAATGGAACCCCACATTCCTGACGATAGAGGTCATCCACGATTCCAGCTTATCAGCATCCCGCAGTTTGTCGAGCGAGGTTAGAATCACGACGAAAGCATCGTGCAGCAAGTCTTCTGCCACATCATACCCCTTCGCATATTCTCTGCAGACACTGAGTAGTTGGGGCCGGTATTGTTTGTAAAGCAGATGCAAGGCCTGTCGGTCTCCAGCCTTGCATCCGCTAATCAGTTTATGAGCGTCCATCAGGTCAGCCTTCACGTTGATAGGAGTCCCATCCCTCCAATTCGAGGGTATTACCTTTGATTCTTGCCTTGATAACTTTGCCCTGAGGCACGATGGCAGAATCGAAATTCGTGTCAACACCGCCTTTGGAGAACCCTTCGTTAATCATGAATCCTTTGTTATATTCGTAGGTGGTAAGTTCTGCCTCTGAACCATGATAGGTGATGGTGTAGGCAAAGGGTGCACTAAGCACCCCATTTAGGAGCCTGTAGCCAGTGTTGTCTGAACGGAAAACCCATGTAAAAGTATATATTGCAGGAATGTTGCCACTTTTAGATTCGCCTGTCCATCTGCCCACAATCGGACTATTTGCATCTCTTCCCGGATTACCATATTTCTGGCCAGCATCGACGCCGAGCGATTCGAACGAGTCTCTTGTTTGGCTGAACCAAGGATAACTGACAAAACTCATGTAGTTGTTAAGTGTCTGCATATTGTCATAGGATCGAACCGAATACTCGATGGCATCGCCCGCAGCAAAATAACATTTAAAACTGTAATCAATATCGCCATACTGCTCATTCTTATGATAGTCAGTCAATACATAGGTAAAAGGATCGAGAGCCACTTCATTGGTGCCGTCCTTGTAGGTCTTGACAGTACGCAGATAGCCTGTGCCATCGTCGTTTATCGCCATCACCTCGGTAATTCTGAAAGGAAAGTCAGGATAGAGTGTGACGGTGGCTTGCTGGTAAACATCATGTAACAGGTGCTGCCAGTCATTCTGCCAATAGCCTACGAGATAGTTGGGCGCGTTCTCTACGTTCTTAATTCGTTCTGTTTTCAGTACGAGGATACAACAGATGTTTGTAACCTTACTCATAAATGCCTCGTATTCCGCAGTGCTATAGAAATCGTACCGTTCTCCGTCACTGTTGAATATGTTTGTAATTGTACTTGAAACCAAACTATATATGTCGTAGTAGTATTTCCCTTCATACTCCATCCTGCATATTCTGGTACTTAAGTCTGCACCAACACGAATGGCTAATTCTTGAATGGCTGATGGCAATTGCTCCACATAGACATGTTTGACGGGTATCTTCTCGCTATCATATGTGGCAGATTCAAACTGATCGGTGATATCCACAATCTGTAATTTCAGACCGTCTCTTTCAAACAATTTAACCACAATACCATCGTTGTCACTCGCTCCTCGTCTTTTTATCAGCCCCATACTTTCATAAACATCCGGATTCTCGTTCGACGAATCCTCGTCGTTGGATGAACATCCCGTGAATGTTGCCACTCCTGATAGCAAGAACATCAGCATCCATAAAATACATTTTCTTTCCATACTCATTATTATATATGTTGCAAAAATATCTTTTTTCTCTTATATAGTGTCAAAAAGTTCGAAAAGACTGCATGGAGTATGGGTGTTTTTATGGTTTGTTAACGCAGGGAAAACATTTAACCTAAAGATAACATACAAATAACTTAAAGTTTTTGTAGTTTTCCATACCTTTGCAACGTCTAAAGGACAAATTGAATTGAAAAAAAGTAGAACGATTAAAAATATAAAGTTATGGAAGCAATCATCACAGCAGCAACAGTACTGACAATGTACTTCAACGCCGTCAACAGCGACAACGCCAATTATATGTATAATGGTGAAGTGGAAGATGGCATAATTAACAAGATTGAGGTATATGCCGAAAACGATCATCATCAAATGACGCAAAAGATGGAGTACCGCTACGTCTACGATGAACAGGGCCGACTGCAAGACAAGGAGATGATGACTTGGGACGAAGCTACTAAGCAATGGACAAAGAGTAGCCGCCTAACCTATAAATATTTCAAAAACGGATATAATGTAGAAATGAGTTATTGGAATGCTGAGAAACAACAATATGACCTGCCCACGGAGGTGACGCTCTACCGCTCGACAGCACCGAACCTGACCACGGTTAAAACCTATAAGATGAACAAAACACAGGACAATATGTTCCTGACCAGTAGTATGGTTGTGATGGAACCCTTAGACAGTCGTCTGATTGCCCAGAAGTGATTATAACATTTTTTTACACACTATTAGAGAAAAAATCCGTATCTTTGCAACCGGAAAAGTATAATCAACTAATTAATTTCAAAATGAGACTTAGAAGACTATTTGTAGCAATAGCCCTGATTAGTACAGGACTGGCATCAGCCCAAGGACAGATGCAAATGCCTGAGATCCCTGTAGACGACAGTGTTCGCATCGGCAAACTCGACAATGGCCTGACGTATTACTTGCGTCACAACAACACTCCAGAAAAGAAAGCCAACTTCTACATCGCGCAACGCGTTGGTTCCATACAGGAGGATGATTCGCAACAGGGTCTGGCCCACTTCCTGGAGCATATGGCTTTCAATGGTTCAGAACACTTCCCCACCGGAACAATGACTGAGTATCTGCAGTCAATCGGTGTGCAGTACGGCCGCAGCCTCAATGCCTATACCAGCATTGACCGCACAGTGTATTACATCGCTGATGTGAGCACCGAGCGTCAGAGTGCTCTTGACTCATGTGTACTCGTACTACGCGATTGGTCGAACGGCATCACCGTCACTCCCGAAGAAATCGAGAAAGAACGCGATGTGATTCACAACGAGTATCGTATGCGTAATAGTCCTAACCAGCGTATGATTGAGCGTGCCTTGCCCACTCTATTCCAAGGATCGAAATACGGTTTCCGCATGCCGATTGGCAAGATGGAGATTGTGGATAACTTCAAACCCGAGGAACTTGTGGCCTATTATAAAAAATGGTATCGTCCCGACAATCAGGCTATTATCATCGTGGGTGACATCAACGTAGACTACACCGAGGCATTAATCAAGAAACTGTTCGGTGACATCAAGGTGGATCCAAACGCCCCAAAAGTGATTGATGAGCCCGTGCCCGACAATGAGCAGGCAATCTATGTTGCTGAGAAGGACAAGGAACAGCAGTATCCCGTGCTTATGCTCTCGATGAAGCGTGATCCCGTGCCTACAGAGTTGAAGAAGACTTCTGCCTATTTGGTGCAGGAATATCTGAATGCAATGGTGTGCTCTATGCTGAACAGCCGTTTCTCAGAGATTACCGAGCAGCCCGATTGTCCGTTTATCCAAGCACAGGTACAAGACGGTAACTTCATGCAGTTGGCCCGTACAAAGGACGCACTGATGCTCATCGGCGTAGCTAAAGAGGGCAAGGATATCGAAACCCTTCAGGCTGTGCTCCGCGAGGCCAAGCGCGCCCGCGACTTCGGTTTCACTGCTACGGAATATGCCCGTGCAAAGGCAGACTACCTGAGCGGATTAGAGAAACTATACACCAATCGTGACAAACGCAAGAACGATGCATACTGCAGCGAATATGTGGAGAACTTCCTTGAAAGTGATCCCATTCCCTCGGTGGAAACGCTTTATCAGATGATGACCGCCCTGGCAGGACAACTACCCGTGGATCTAGTGAACCAGTATGCCCAACAGATTATCAGCATCGACGGAAAGAACCTCGTAGCCTTCAGCATGGAACAGGAGAAGGAAGGCAAGGCCAACTATATTACCGCCGACGCCCTAAAGAAGGGTACTGAGGTCGTGCGCACGGAGACACTCACCGCATGGGTTGACAACGTGAAGGAGGAGCCCTTGATTACCCAGATGCCCACCAAGGGACAAATTGTGAAAGAAACAGAGAACAAGACACTCGGTTACAAGGAATTGACACTCTCGAATGGAGCCCGCGTGATTCTAAAGAAAACCGACTTTAAGGACGATCAGGTGATGATGCAGGCCGAGGCGAAAGGTGGTATGTCGCTCTTCGGCAAGGCCGATGACATGAACCTGCAGCTGATCTCAGTTGTGCCTACTTATAGCGGTTTGGGCAACTTCCTGAAATCAGAGCTCGACAAGGCCCTCGCAGGTAAAGTAGCTTCAGTGAGCATCAATGTGGCGGAAGATCGTCAGTATATTGCCGGCCAGTCAACGCCGAAGGATCTGGAAACACTCTTCCAGCTTTTCTACCTGACGATGACCAATATAAAGAAAGACGAGAAGTCGATGGCCTCGTTTGCAAACTTAATGCAGACAGCGCTGAAAAACAAGGATTTGAACCACGAAATTGTATATCGTGACTCAGTAGCCAGTGTGCAGAACTGTGGTAATTTCCTCTACCTCACGCCCAGTGTGGACGATATTAAGCGCTTTGACTACGATCGCTCATTGGAGATGATTAAGCAGTTATACGGCAACGGCGGACAGTTTATCTACACCATCATCGGTAATTTTGACGAACAGCAGGTGCGCGAGCTGCTAGAACAGTACATCGCACCGATGCCTCAAGGCACACCTGTGAAGGCCAAAGATGTGCGTACCTTCTTCAAGGGCAACCCTATATGCAACTTTACCCGTAAGATGGAAACGCCTCAGGCCCAAATCACGGAAATCTGGCTCAACGACAAGATGGCCTATACCCAAGAGAACGTGATACTGATGAATATTGCCAAGCAGATCCTGACACGTATCTACGACCGCACCATTCGCGAGGAGGAGAGCGCCGCCTACAATGTTGGTGCAAAGGGTAGCATCAGCGTGAATGGCGACAAGCCTGTGTTCATGCTCTCAGCCGTAGCCCCCACCAATCCTGACAAGCAGAAGATTGCCCGCGACCTGATGCTGAAGTATCTGAAAGAATCCACACAGAAGATCACTGATACTGACTTGAACACAGTGAAGGAGATTATGCTGAAGCAGGCTGAGGACAACAACCGCGAGAATAGTCACTGGATGAATGTGCTGACCGAGTGGACGGCAGAGGGTGTCGACCTGCAGACAAACTATGCAGAGACCGTAAAAGCCGTAACTGCACAAAAAGTGCAAAAGTTCCTCGCAGATATGATTAACGCCGGCAACCATGCCTCAATTGTCATGATGCCTGAGAAATAAATAAGAAGAATACTCGGAATAATCAAGATTAAACGGGTAATTTCAGAAGAAATCGTGCTCCGCCGCTATAAAGCGTGTCGAGCACGATTTCTCCTTTAAGGAGGCTAGCCAAGCGACGACAAAGCGGCAGGCCTAGACCAAGTCCCTCACTAAACTCGTCGAGTTTCAAGAACGGCTCAAAGATTCGCTCCTGATCATCTGAGGCTATGCCACAGCCTGTATCTGCCACATAAAATGCCATAAAGCGACTATTTAGCTGCTGACAGCCGATTGTGATAGCCCCCTCAGCAGTGAATTTATCGGCATTGTGAAGTAGTTCGCTCAGGATTTTCAATACACTCTGTTTGTCGGTTGTCAAACGGATATCGCGTTCAACCGTCTCGATGTTTACCATCACCTCGTCACGCTGTTTAAACAACACTGTACCCACAGCCTCATGGCAAAGCGTATTGGCGGTAATCATATCTTTGCAAGGCAGTTCCTTCACCTTTTCGAGGGCGGAAGTCATCGACCAGTTTTCAATGATGGTAGAGATCGTATAGCCATTGTGCAGCACATCCTTAGACAACATCAACTGCTCATCCTCGCTCATCTGACGATGGTTCTCGCGGAGGATCTGTGCAAAGCCGTTGATAATGTTGAGCGGTGTGCGAATTTGATGCGACATATCCTGGATGAAGGCCGACTTACGCTTGTCAGATGCCTCAGCCAGCCCCTTCGCCACCATCAATTCCTGGTTGCGCTGCTTTGACTCCGCTTTCATCCGCTCCAAATTGGCCACATACTCGGCCAACGAGGCCTGCATGGTAGAGAAACTATTCTGCAAGCGTCCGATATCGTCTTTACGACGCGTCTGCGGAATGGGGGTATCAAAGCGGCCATTCGCCATATCCTGTGTCGTTGCAGCTAGCACCTGCAGACGGGTGACATTGCGTTTCACCACGAAATAGCAGAAAGTCCACAGCAACAACAAGCCGAAGACAATAATAGTGACGACCATGAAGATATGTTGGTAATAACCCCTAAAGATATCACTTTTAGGACAAACAATAGTGATTTTCCAATCGGTATGGGGCACCTGACGATCAATAACTAAATTGTGATCATAGTCGATAACCACTTCCTGTTCACTAGCATCAGCCTTGGTAGAGGCGATAGGCTTACCACGACTATCGGAGAGGACAAAATAGCTTTCGGGATAGAGTTGTTCTTGAGAGAGTTCCTGAGTGAGTTTGCGCAGTGAGATATCCGATGAGATAACACCGATGCTATGGCCATCGACCGACATGAGAGGTTTACAATAAGAGATAATCAAACCCCGATTGTTGCCCGTGATGTCGTTGCTGTCGGGGAAGGGATCAATCCAAAGGGCCTTGCCGCGGAGTATGGGAAGACTATACCAGTCCATGCCAAAATAATAATAGCTCTCATTGCCTTCCTGCTGCGTTTCAATATGATCCTCACTACGCGACGAATAGGCGGAGAAGTACTTACCCTGATCTTTGAAAAAATTGGCCTCCATGGCAATACTACAGCCATCGAGGATAGGGTTCAACTCTACCATGTTGCGGGAGAGTTGCAGAAGGGCATCGGGGCGGAGATTTTCAAGAACTTGCCACTCAGTATTATGCGTAGCTACTTCAACCTGACTGAGCAGGGCTGTCATATGCTGTGTAACATTGCTGAGAACCTGTGTGGCCTGTGATATCGCGGCCTCACGAGTAGCGATTCGCGAACGATAGAAAAGCTCGCCAATAGCCACCACGAAGACAATTGTGGCAATCACCACGATACTCAAACTGAGACGTAGCGCAAACGAACGGCGTATCTGTTTAGCAATGATGTTCATGAGGCAGTATCGGTTTGAGAGTGATGGCTCATTTCCTCCTCTGCAGCACGCAGAAGTTCGTTTAAGAGTTCGCTGACCTGATTGGCATCGTTCTCAATCTTGTCCACCATGGCATCCATATAGTCATTGGTCATATTTTGGTATTCCTCGCAAATAGTACGAGAAACTGCCGTAATGTCGGCCACTGGTTCCGACATGCGCTTCGTCATTTTGTGGAGCACAGCATTCCGGATATGTTCCTCTTCCTTCGCATGGTTGTAAGCTTGCTGCAGTTCCGCATGGCGGGCTTCGAGTACGGCTGATTGTTGGCGCACCTTACCCACATACTTACCCAGCGACTCCTGCATAGCCTTAAATCGACGTTGCAACTGTCCGATTTCGTCCTCACGGGTGCTATCTGAGATATCTCCCGTAAACTTGTGCTGGGTCATCTGGTGAGTGGAATCGACCAATTTCTGCAAAGGCCGGACGCTGCGCGAGACAATATACCATGTACTCAGTAAAAGCAAAAGCAGACCGATAGCAGTCACAATCTGAACAGTACGCTGCAACTGACGGAAGGCGGCATAGATATCGCTCTCAGGGCAGACCATCGCAACACTCCAACCTGTATTTTTGAAAGGTTTAAAGAACACATGCGACAATTCGCCGTTGATTGTCATCGTACGATAGCCGCTCTCGCCCGCAATCATCGCCTCGCCCAAACTTTCGAGTGTCGGGTCGGAACCGTCCAGTGAACTCGTGAAGACAGTTTCGTAGAACTGTCGTGTGCTATCGGGATGAACGAGGAATGTACCACCCTTGCCTAACAAAATTGTATAAGAATGGGGAAAGGGTTTGGTGGCGGAGACGGTATCAGAGAACCAGTCGAGACAAATGTCGACAGAAAAAGTACCGACCACCTTCCCAGCTTTGTCGTGGATAGGCTGGCTATACGACGAGAAAATGTCCTGCACGACAATACCTTCAGTAGCGTCTTCTTGAAAAGGTTCAATCCAATAGGGACGGTTGAGTAGTTTAGGTATTAAATACCAATCCATCGTATGATACTGGTAATAGTCGGCACCCTCGTTTTCAGTAAGGATGCTATCACCATTGTTGTAGGAGTAGGCCGAGAAATACTCACCCTTCTCCTTATAATAGAAAGGTTCAAATGAAATGCTGCAACCATCGAGAATCGGATTAGTCTCCAAGATCTTCCGGCTGAAATCGAGCATCTTGTCGGGCTTATCAAGATTGTTTTCGATAACCCGAATCATATTATTGGCTGCCACCTCCACAGCTTGCAGTGTGTTGTCAATATGGAGCACTGTACCATCAAGCGTCTGGCGAGCCTTACCTAGAGTATCCTTTCGGACGTGATCGCGCGACTCAGTGAACATGATGGTGAGAGCAGCGAGAAAAATCGCAGTCACCACGAGCACTGTCCACACACTCAGGCGGGCTGATAACGATCGACGGTAATCTTTCAGGCTTTTCATGGCACAATCAGCTCTTCATAAGTTACAGCACGTCGCAACAGACCACACTCGAGCATTAAGCGACTGGCCTTCTCAACCATATCACGACGCACACGGAACTCACGTTTCTTGCTGTCGGCATCGAGTTGGAGATTAAGTATCTCTTGCAACATCCTACGCTGCAGGGTCAAATTGGTGACAGCATGGTCACTACGCACATATTTCATCACAATTCCCAAAGCTTCCTCGGGATGAGTAGCAACCCATTCCCAACCTTTGCGCGAAGCAGCGGCAAACTGCTTGCAGGCTTTGGTATGGGCCTCGTAGTAGCTGCGCTTCACATAAACCCCTTGCTCTTGAATATTGTAGCCATGCTGGCTGAAACGATAAATGCTCTCATCACCCATTCTGAAACCAGACTGAAGCAACTGCAAATATTCATTATAGGTCGTGGCCATTGCAGCATCAATAGCACCAGAGATAAAGAGGTTGATATGACTAGTACAGGGAATAATCTCGTAATTCAGTTGTTCTTTTTTACTAAGAATATAGGTCAAATAATTGGGATCGGCGTTAAAGATGGCCACTTTCTTACCATTCAATTTCAAAGGATCTTTGCCCCAACGAGAGATGAGCAGGTTACTGCTGTTCATCGAATCCTGAAAAATATTCACCAACGGAATGCCTTGAGAAATGAAATCCATCGCCGACATCAGTGAGAGCATGATTGCATCGGGCTGCTCACGCTGCAAACAAATAAGCGGGGTGGTGGTCAATGAGGGGTGTGCAATCTCGACATCGAGACCAACCTCCTTATAATAGCCTTTTTCGTAAGCGATGTAATAGCCGGCAAACTGTGCCTGAGCTGTCCACGATGTCATCAGCACCATCTTCTCTGCCTGCACCTTCGGAGGGCAGAGCAACAGCAAAAGTGGCAGGAACATGAGCCTTATGGGAAATGACATCGGCTGGTCGCTTTTAAATCATAAACCGGGACAAAGATAGAAAAAATCTCCGATAAATGCAAGAAAAAACGCATTTTTATGTCAGATATTTGGAAATCTGTCGCTTTTTTCGTATCTTCGCAGCCCAAACCAACGTTTTTCAGATTATGACACAAGACCAAGAAACAAACACAAAGTCTACGGGTAGACGAGTCCTGCCCGGGAACAAGGTGATTCGTAATGAAAAGTTTGGCGGCGAGCGTCCCCTGTTTGCTACCCATGACCTGAGATTAGAAAATATAACCATTACCGATGGTGAATCGGGAATCAAACAGTGTCAGAACATCGAGGCTTACGACTGCAAATTCTACGGCAAATATCCCTGGTGGCACGTCGACGGTGCCAAGATCGACAATTGCTACTTCGCTGAAGGCTCCCGCTCGGCCATCTGGTATACAAACGACCTGGTGATGACCAACTCACGCATCGACGGGCCAAAATTCTTCCGCGAAATGAAGAACCTGACACTCGAGAACGTAGAAATCACCGATGCCGACGAGACCTTCTGGAAGGTGGATGGCATCCGCATCAAGAATGTGAAGTTGCATGGAGGAACCTACCCATTCATGTTCTCACAGAACATTTATGTCGACGGCCTTGAAAGCGACTCGAAATATGTATTCCAATACTGCAAGAATGTGGAGATTCACCATGCAAACATTCTAACAAAAGACTCGTTCTGGGAGTGCGAAAACGTGACTATCTATGATTCTACACTTGATGGGGAGTATCTGGCGTGGCACTCGAAAAACGTCAGGCTGGTGAATTGCCATCTGGCCGGTGAGCAGTTGCTCTGCTATACGGAGAATCTGGTACTTGAGAACTGTACCATCGACCCCATGTGCGACCGCATGTTTGAGTATTCTATGGTAGAAGCTGATATCCGTGGACATATCGAGAACATCAAGAATCCTACGTCTGGTCATATCGTCGCAGACAGCATCGGCAGCATCACCATCGATGAGAATGTGCGAGAACCGAATAATTGCGTGATAAGGACAAGGAGTAAGGAGTGAAGGAGTAGGGAGATGAGTAGATATGACTTTGACGAATTGGTAGACCGTCGGGGAACGGGGTGTGTAAAGTGGGATGAAAGGCCACAGGTTCTTGCTGAGGCAAGCGAACAAGTTCGAGCGGACGCGCCAGCAGGAATAAGTACTAATCCTGATATCATTCCCCTTTGGGTGGCTGACATGGATTTCAAGGCTGCACCTGCCATTCAAGAGGCTGTGCGTAAACGAGCAGAGCATGGCGTTTTCGGATACACCGTCGTAGGTGACGATTATTATGAGGCTGTCATCTCGTGGTTCCAGCGCCGTCATGAATGGACTATACATCGCGAGGAAATCCTCTATACCACAGGGGTTGTACCTGCCATGAGTGTCGCCATCAAGGCTCTCACTATGCCTGGAGAGAAGGTGCTCATCCTCTCACCTGATTATAACTGTTTCTTCTCTTCAGTCCGTAACAATGGCTGTGAGGTGTTAGAGACTGTTCTATGCCGTAAGGGCAACACCTTCGAGGTGGATTTCGAAGATTTCGAAGCAAAATGTGCTGATGAGAAAACGACAGTCTTCTTACTTTGCAATCCTCATAACCCATGTGGTCGTGTGTGGACTAAGGCAGAACTCGAACGTATGAACGATATCTGCATGAAATACGGTGTAAAGGTAGTGAGTGATGAAATACACTGCGAACTCGTTATGCCAGGCTATCAGTTCCAACCATTTGCTGCTGTCAACGAAGCATGTCGTCAAAACAGTGTCATTCTGAATTCACCTTCTAAGTCGTTTAATATTGCAGGGCTACAGGCTGCAAACATCATCTGTGCACAACCGGAATGGCGTCGCCGCTTAGACCGTGCTATCAACATCAACGAGGTGTGCGACCTGAATCCTTTCGGGCCAGTGGCCCTTATCGCAGCCTACAATGAGAGTGAGGACTGGCTTGATGCGCTCAACGAATATCTATGGGACAACTATCAGACGCTCTGCGCTTTTGCAACAGAGCATCTCCCCAAATGGAAGATCTGCCACCTTGAAGGCACCTATCTTCCTTGGGTTGACATCACCGCCACAGAAATGACATCACAAGCCTATTGCGACTGTCTGCTCAGCGAAGCGAAGGTCTGGGTGAACCCTGGTACAATGTACGGCCCCGTTTCAGGCGAGGGCTATATCCGCTTGAACATCGCTTGTCCCCGCTCCCGACTTCTCGAAGCATTGGAGAGAATTGCAAAAGTAGAATCATCAAGTAATCCCCCCGCATAGCGGAGGGATTTTTAATGTATTATTTTGTATTTTGCCCAAAAAGCACTACCTTTGCACCCAAAATAAGTGAAAGATGAAGAAATTATATATCGAAACATACGGCTGTCAGATGAATGTGGCTGATTCAGAGGTGGTAGCTTCGGTGATGCAGATGGCAGGCTACGAGACCACCGAGAACCTCGATGAAGCCAATGCCGTATTCCTGAACACTTGTTCAGTGAGAGACAATGCTGAACAAAAGATTTATCACCGTTTGGAGGCTCTGGCTGCTATCCGTCGCAAGCGTCCTTTGATTATCGGTGTATTAGGATGTATGGCAGAGCGGGCGCAGCAGGATCTGTTGGATAATCATCATGCCGACCTCATAGCAG